>Ga0207416_1000586_pt1 | contig 59620 bp, 56 predicted proteins | sample PaiPotPPM11metaG_FD_184107 | JGI IMG/M metagenome (GOLD analysis project Ga0207416, IMG submission 184107) | Iron sulfur acid spring bacterial and archeal communities from Banff, Canada, to study Microbial Dark Matter (Phase II) - Paint Pots PPM... ... | reverse complement strand
CTCGGATATCGCTTCGTCTTCTTCTCAATGGCAACCATTCGGCCGCGCGTCGCTGCGTTCCACATCCACAGCTTGAATCACGCCCAGCCGTAACCTTCAACCCTTTATCAAACAGCCTCTTACGCCCGAAGGGCCGGCGGATCGCAAATCCGCTTTATCTTGCCCTACGTAAAAATGCGGCTCCCCTAACCCCTCTGAGGCTACGTCAGCCTCAATTGAATTGCCCACCACCCGCGTCAATCGCCTGCACGACATCGCTGACTTTCAAGCTTTTATAACGATGATTTTCGCCCCCTACAGCCTTCTTAAAAGCTTCCACGACCTTAAAAAATGGCATCTCAGATGGGGCGTATTTCCCACCAGCGACTGTGACCTGCACGCCAAATTCGTTGCTTATCCAGATCAGGAATTCGAATAAGTCGTCGCCGTATATTTTCAAGTCCGCGTATATCTCGGTCTCTGGGCTTATGGACACGGACCCAGCTTTCAACGACGTCATCGTTCGAAGCTGAGTCGCGACCTTCTTGTATATTTCGTCGTTCATTTCCCCGGTCCTGAACCGGAAAGCGCCTCATATGCACTGTAGCCCGCCACCCCAACACCCGTTGCGACCGACGTGTCTGAAGCGGCTCTGCCCACAATCCCACCTATCGATGGGGTGCCATAAATACTCTTCAAAGCCTGCAAAGCTGCGGAGCTATCTTCAGTGACCGTCCCGGTAATTCCGACACCCGGTATGACAAAGCCGCGCGAAGTTACGGTGACAGTGCACTAAATTGACACTTGGCGACGATGCGACGATCATGTCGCATGGCTCGTCTCGCCCGCGTCGTCGTTCCCGGCCACCCACACCATGTCACCCAGCGCGGCAACGGCCGGGCGCGCACGTTTTTTGGCGACGACGACTATGCGCTTTACCGCGACCTCCTCGGTCAGCATTGCCGCGCGGCTGATGTGGAAGTGTGGGCCTGGTGCCTGATGCCCAACCATGTGCATCTGATCCTGGTGCCGTCCGACCGCGACGGGCTGCGCCGGGCGCTGGCGGCGGTGCATCGCCGCTACGCCGGCGTCATTCACGCGCGGCGCCGGCGCACCGGCCATTTCTGGCAGGGTCGTTTCGGCGCGGTGGCCATGGACGAAGAGCATCTCGCGGCGGCGCTGCGTTACGTGTCGCTCAATCCGGTGCGGGCGCGGCTGGTCGAGCGGGCTCGGGACTGGCGCTGGTCGAGCACGCGTGCCCACCTCGCCGGCAAGGATGACGGTGTTACCACGCGCGCTCCGGTCAAGGAACGTTTCCCGGACTTTGCCGATCTGCTCGCCGGCGCGCCCGAAGCGGATGCCTTCGCGGGCCTGCGCGCCGCCGAAAGCATCGGCCGCCCGCTCGGCGACGATCGCTTTCTCGCCCGCATCGAGCACCTGACCGCCCGTCGGCTGCGGCCGGGTAAGCGCGGGCCAAAGCCCCGGGGGAAGGATAATTAAATGCACTGTCACCGTAATCCCACCATCAAAGGGCACGAAGGGATCAACGGGGGGCAAGACGGGATTTGGACCACCGAAGGGATTGGGAAGATTTTGCCACCAATTTCCAATAGTACCGAGACTATTAATCGGTGCGGTAACTGATGCAGATGTCGCCGCTGCCGCGACGCCCGGCGCCGCAGCAGCGCGTGCGGCATTTAGCAACCCAGAAATGGCTGGAGCCGCAGGGCCAATCGCCAACCCTATAAGTTGCGCGCCGCTGGGGCCCGGTGTCGTGTTATTGATCTGCTGTTGAGGACCATGAGGCGTCGATGGTGGGCTGTAGTTCTGCGGTTGAGGCGTCGGGGTTATGTTCGGGCTTTGCTGTGGAAACAAATTTTTAAAAAATTGTTGAAACGGATTGGACGAGCTAGGCGGCAAGTTGGGTAGCCCACCTGCGTCCCTGGCGGCATTAATCTGATCTGCCGACAACAGCTGGTGGGAATAACCTGGCACCCATCCAAACATGGACTCAGGGACAGTAATATTCATAGCTTGCAAGATCGCTGAAGCAACTGAATTACTGTTCGGTCCAAGGCCGCCGAGAGGATCGTATTTCAAGCCGAGGCCTTTAATTTCCTTGGTGGCCTCGGTTGCCGCTTTCAACGCAGCAGACATTTGCGCTTGCGTGTCGTAACTGGCCACGACCGTTCCATCCCCAAGGCTTTTATTCCAGAAGTAGGGGGTGGCTGTTTGCTGGGCCCATAAAGGATGGGTGAAAGGAGCATACGCGCCTGGATCGACGTTATATGGCGCGACCTGACCATAGTCCGAAAGATTTGGATCAGTGCCCGCCACTTTTTGTCTGCACTTGCGCCCTAGCGACAAACGTCGGTCCCACACAGAGACATGCAGCCCCCAACGCGGCTACTTTGATGAAGATGAATAAACAGGGACGTGCTCGATTTGACACAGCCTAGTGTTCCCTAGTTACGGGTCGGGGTCGGGCTCTGGATATCTAGATTCCTAACGTTCGCGCAGCGCCTCTTGCTTGAATTTCACGAGCGGCGACAGAAGATAAGAGATGATGCGCCGCGACCCTGTCTTGATTTCCACTGTCACGGCCATTCCCGGCGAGAGATCGACCAATCGATCCTCGACCTGCATCTGGGTGCGATCGAGCGAAACCCGGGCGGCGTAGACGAGCTCCTGGTTTGTGGGCTCGCTTGAATCGTTCTCAGCGTCGACGCCCTGATCGGCCTTGCCTTTATCGGCAGGTTTATCGCGCGCGATGGCGTCCGGCGAAACGCTCACCACCCTGCCGCCGACGAGGCCGTATCGATTGAAATTGAAGGCGTCCACCTTGATCTGCGCTTCCTGGCCGGCATGCACGAAGCCGATGTCGCGGTTCTCGACCATGGCCTCGATTTCGAGGTGACTGTCGCTGGGCACGACTGCCAGCAGAGTTTGTGCCGGCGTCACAACGCCGCCTATCGTGTGCACGGCAAGCTGCTGCACCGTTCCATCGACGGGTGAGGCAAGGACTTGCAGTGCCGCGCGATGCTCGGCCCGCACAAGGTCTTCGCTCAAGCCACTTGCTTTCCGCTCGGCCTCGATCAATTCGCCGTAACGGTCGCGCCGGAATTCCTCGATGACCTGATTGCGCTGCTCGTCGATGGCGGCGATGGCGGCAGTTGCCTCGTCAGACTTGCGCTTCTGCACCTCGAGGTCGTGCTGCTCTTCGACGTACGGCTGCAAGAGTTCGAGGTATTCGACTTTCGACCCTGTCGAATGATCGAACAGCGTTTTGCGGATATCCACACGCTCCTTCAGGATCGGCAGAGACGCTTCCAATTTCCCGACTGTAGCCTCGGTCGTATCCTTTTCGGCTTGTTTCTGCTGGCGCTGGCGGTCGAGGACCGCAAGCTTCTCCCGTTGCTCGGCGGTCTGGTCGAGTAGGTATTTGCGCTGCACCGCGACCAAATCCGGCGGCGCGTTGTCCGGCGCCTTGAAATTCGCCAACGGATCGCCGTCCGCGAGCTCCGCTTCCAGCCGCGCGACATCAAGTTGCGCGGCGATGAGATCGCTCCGGTAATGCTTCGATTCCGCAACGTTCATCGTCGGGTCGAGCTCGATCAAGGTTTCGCCGGCCTTGACCCCTTGGCCGTCATGCACGTCGATGGCGCGCACCACACCGGTCTCGAACGGCTGGATCACCTTGGTTCGGCCACTGGGAATGATTTTTCCCTTTGCCGAAGCGATGATGTCGACTTTGCCAACGCAAGCCCAGAGGAGCGCCATGACGAACATGCCTATGATGGCATATGCCATCCATCGGCCAAGCGGCGACGCCGGCGTCTCGACGATTTCGAGCGCGGCCGGCAGAAACTCTAGATCCGCAGTATCCCGTAACCTCAGCTTGAACGGCAAAACCTGAGCCATAATCGCCTCAGTGAACTTCCTGTATGCCTGCCTGGAGCCGGTACAGCGCGGCGTAGCGTCCGCTGGTCCGGATCAATTCGTCATGCGTGCCGTCCTCAACCAGACGGCCGCGATCGAGCGTGATGATGCGGTCGGACCGGCGCACCGTAGAGAGCCGGTGTGCAACGATGACGACGGTTCGTTCCTTCGCGATCTCACTCATGTTGTCCTGGATGATCCGTTCGCTCTCGTAATCGAGCGCGCTGGTCGCCTCGTCGAAAATGAGCACGCGCGGATCGGTGATCAGGGCGCGCGCAATGGCGATGCGCTGCCGCTGGCCGCCCGAGAGGCTTTCGCCGCGTTCGCCGACGCTGGTGTCGTAGCCCTCCGGCGTTTCGAGGATAAATTCGTGCGCGCCGGCGAGCTTCGCGGCCGCGATCACGCGCTCGATCGGCATGGCCGGATCGGCGAGCGCGATATTGTCGCGGATCGATCGGTTGAACAGCATATTCTCTTGCAGCACGACGCCGATTTGCCGCCGCAGCCACGCCGTGTCGACCGCCGCCAGATCAGTGCCGTCGACCAGAACCCGGCCGCTTTCCGGCACGTAAAGCCGCTGAATGAGTTTGGTGAGCGTACTTTTGCCCGATCCCGACGGCCCGACGATGCCGATGACTTGCCCCGGCTCGATACGAAAATTCACGCTGTGCAAGACTTCGGGTCCGTCGACGCGGTAGCGGAAGGTGACGTGCTCGAATGCCACCTCGCCCCGAATTGCCGGCAGCGCGGCGCGCGCGACATTGAAGCTAGGTTCGGTCGGCGTATTGAGAATATCGCCGAGCCGCGCCACCGACAGCCGGGCCTGATGAAAATCCTGCCACAGTTGGGCAAGCCGCAACACCGGCGCGCTGACCCGGCCTGCTAAAATGTTGAAGGCGACAAGCTCGCCGACCGTCAAATCGCCGCCGATGACGAGCTTAGCACCGAAATAGAGAACAGCCGCGGTGATGATTTTGCTGACCAGTTGCACACTCTGACTCGCCGTGTTGCCGAGCTGCAGGACGCGAAAGCTAGCCGCAACATAAGCGGCGAGCTGCTCCTCCCATCGGCGTTGCATCTGCGGCTCGACCGCCATGGCCTTGAGCGTCTCGACGCCGGTCACGCTTTCAACCAAGAACGCCTGATTTTCCGCGCCGCGCTTGAATTTCTCGTCGAGCCGGGCACGGAACAGGGGCGTCGCAAAGGCGGAAATGCCGATATAGAAGGGGAAGCCGCCGAGCACGATGAAGGTCAACATCGGCGAGTAGAGAAACATCACCGCCAGGAACACGACGGTGAAGAACAGATCGATGACGAGCGTGAGCGCCGAACCGGTCAGAAAATTGCGAATGTTTTCCAGCTCCCGCACCCGGGCCACGGAATCGCCAACCCGGCGGGCCTGAAAATACGCAATCGGCAGTGCCAGCAGATGGCGGAACAGCCGCGCGCCGAGCTCGACGTCGATACGATTCGTGGAAAGCTAAGACAAATATTCTGACATTCCGCGAAGCACGTTGAACGCTTCAGCAACGAACACACAATGCTACGACGAGATTGACAAATCCGCCTCTAATTTTTTTTGCATGTCAGCTTGCTACTTTTGGTGGAACGAAAATTTTTCGTGACAGATGGTATTTTCTTACATCTCCGGTGGCGCGTAGAATTCCCGCGTCGTCACTTTACCAAACAACAAAGTTTCATTCTTGAAAAAGCTCAGATAGAGGAAGCAAGAAATAAGGAAGAAAATTGTTGTTAAGGCTGCGCACCGTCATGATAAGTGTCTGGTTGCGTATAGGACCATTCGAACTGCAACGTCCGTCACCGAATTTTTGGCTTCGGCAAACGACCATAATAAGCTTTGGGAGGTTTATTCACATGAAAGCTGCTTACTTTGAGCGATTTGGCGGCCCGGACGTCCTACAATACGGCGAGCTGCCGGACCCTATGGCCGCGGCGGGCGAAGTGGTCGTCGACGTCCACGCCGCGAGCATCAACGCCGCCGACTGGAAGTTCCGGTCCGGCGCCTATGAGCGGCACTCGCAAAAGAAATTCCCCTTGATTCCGGGACGCGACTTTTCCGGCGTGGTCAGCGCCGTCGGCCAAGGCGTCACCGATCTCAAAGCCGGCGATGCCGTGTTTGGCGTTCTCGAAGCCGGCCGCGAAGGCACCTATTGCGAAAAGATCGCCATGACGGCCGCGATCATCGCCAAGAAGCCGGATGCGTTATCGCACGTGAATGCCGCGGCGCTTGCGCTCACCGGCCTCACCGCGATCGATTCCGTCGATAACACGCTGAAGCTCAAGCGCGGCGAGACGATTTTGATTCAAGGCGGCGCCGGCGGCGTCGCCGGTTTCGCCATCCAGTTCGCCAAGCATATCGGCGCGCGCGTGATCACGACGACCAGCGCCGCCAACCGCGACTATGTGAAGAGCCTCGGCGCCGATGAGATCATCGACTACAACACCCAGGATTTCACGAAGGTGGTTTCCGGCTGCGACGCGGTTTTCGATACGGTCGGCGGCGACGTTGCGCAAAAGTCCTTCGCCGCGCTCAAGCCCGGAGGCCGCGCGGCCTTCATCGCGTCGGGTATGGAAGCGCCAAAGCCCGGCCGCGGCGACGTGACTTCATTACGGCCGCCGGTCGGGCGCGCGCGGGCGCCGCTCGAGCGGATCGCAAAGCTGTTCCAGGATGGCGCGATACGTGCGCCCGAGGTCAAGCTCTACCCGTTGTCGGAAGCGGCCGAGGCACATCGGCTCAGCCAGTCGCGCCATTTCCGCGGCAAGCTGATCCTTAAGGTGCGCTAGGCGATACGAAATGCGTAGAACTTTCCGGTTCTGCAATCCCGCTTGGGCGTGATAAATAAGCGCGTGGCGCAGCCTAATTGACGCCACGCCGTGCTTGCGACAGGGAGGAGAAACTCCCGCGCAAGAGACCCAAGTGGTCAATGGGAGGAGACTGCCATGGATCGCCGTACGATCATTCGTGCCGGCGGGTTAGTTGCGCTCGGCGCGCTGTCCCGCAATTTCACTGCTACGCCGGCTCTGGCGCAACAGAAGATCGTGCTCAAAGCTTCCGATGTTCACCCGGAAGGCTATCCGACGGTCGCCGCGGTCGAGAATCTCGGCAAGAAGCTCGAGAGCGCGACCGGCGGCCGGATCAGCGTGCGAATGTATGCCGCGATGCAGCTCGGCGGCGAGAAAGAAGCGATCGAGCAGGCGCAGATCGGCGCCATTCAGCTCGCCCGCGTGTCCGTCGGCGCGCTCGGACCGGTGATCGGCGATCTCAACGTGCTCAACCTGCCGTTCCTGTTCCGCAATACCGCGCACATGCAGAAGGTCATCGACGGTGATATCGGCGCCGAACTGCTCGACAAAGTCACCAACGACCCCAAGGCCGGCCTCGTCGCTTTGTGCTGGATGGATGCCGGCGCGCGCAATCTCTACGACACCAAAAAGCCGATCAAGACCATCGCCGATCTCAAGGGCATGAAATTCCGCGTCATCGGCAATCCGATGTTCGTCGACATGATGAACGCGCTCGGCGGTAACGGCGTCGCCATGGGCTACGACCAGGTTTTCAGCGCGCTGCAAACCGGCGTGGTCGACGGCGCGGAGAATAATCTGCCGAGCTACGTCTTCGACAATCACTATCAGGTCGCCAAATATTACACGCTGACCGAACACCTGATCGTGCCGGAAATCCTTGTCCTCTCGCGCAAGACCTGGGATGCGATGTCGAAAGGCGATCAGGATCTGATGCGCAAATTCGGCCGTGAAGCGCAGCTCGACGAGCGCGGCCTGTGGAACAAGTATGAGATGGCGGCGCTCGACAAGGCCAAGGCCGCGGGCAATCAGATCATCGATGTCGCCGACAAAACGCCGTTCCAGGACGCGGTCAAACCGGTCTGGGATAAATACGGCCCGAAGTTTGCCGACATGATCAAGCGCATCCAGGCGGTCCAATAGGTCAAATCGCAGCATAGGCAGATGCGATGGCGCTTATATATCGCAAGGTGATGGACGCGCTTTATCTCTGTTGCGTTGCGGTCGCCGGCACAGCCTTGGTGCTGATCTCCGCCGTCATGCCGTGGGCGGTCTTTACACGCTACGTGCTCAATAGCGCAGCGTCATGGCCGGAGCCGGCAGCGATCCTTCTCACTATCGTTCTCACCTTCATCGGGGCTGCGGCCTGCTATCGCCGGCGCATCCATATGAATGTGTCGTACTTTGTCCTGTTGCTGCCCTCCCCGCTCCGTATCGCCGCCGCGTTCATCGCCGAGCTTCTGGTCGCCGCGATGGCGCTGTTCATGATGGTGTACGGCAGCAAACTGGTCGAGGCGACCTGGTACAACACGATCGCGGATTTTCCAGCCCTTTCGGTCGGCCTGACCTACCTGCCGATCCCCATCGGCGGCGCGCTCCTCCTCTTGTTCGTTATCGAGCGGGTCGTGCTGGGCGCGCCGGAGGACATCGAGACCGCCGACGTTCCCTCGCATTGAGCAGCCAGAACGGATCACACGCATGGATGTCGCCGTTCTCCTTATCACAATGTTTTTCTGCATCGCGATCGGCGTGCCGATTGCCTATTCGCTGGCGCTCGCCGCCGTCGCGGGCGCGCTTTGGATCGGCATTCCGCTTGAAGCGGTCATGCTGAAAATATCCGACGGCGTCAGCAAGGTTGCGATGCTGACGATTCCATTTTTCGTGCTGGCGGGCGCCATCATGGCCGAAGGCGGCATGGCGCGCCGGCTGGTTGCGTTCGCCGATGTGCTGGTCGGTTTCACGAGACTCCGTGGCGGACTATCCGTAGTGAACGTGCTCGCCACGACTTTTCTCAGCGGCATTTCGGGCTCGGCCGTCGCCGACACATCCGCCATCGGCTCGGTGATGATCCCGCAAATGGAGCAAAGCGGCTATCCGCGCGTCTTCGCCACCAACGTGACGATCACGGCTTCGGTCCAGGCGCTTCTCGTCCCGCCGAGCCACAACGCCGTGATCTATTCGCTCGCGACCGGCGGCACGATCTCGATCATCAGCCTGTTCATGGCCGGCGTGGTGCCGGGCCTGCTGCTCGGCTTTTCGCTGGTCATTCTCTGCCTCGTGATCGCCTATCGCGACGGCCATCCGCGCGGCCAGACCGTGCCGATGCGCGAAGCGGTCAAGATAACCATCGATGCGGCATGGGGCCTGATCACCCTCGTCATTATTCTTGGCGGCATCCTGGGCGGCGTGTTCACGGCGATCGAAGCCGGCGCCGTCGCCTGCGTGTGGGCGTTTCTGGTCACGATGTTTATCTACCGCGACTATCGCTGGCGCGATTTGCCCGCGCTCGTGCATCGCACGCTGCGCACCGTCGCCATGGTGCTGACGCTGATCGCGTGCGCGTCGAGCGTCGGCTACGTGATGGCGCTGACGCAAATGCCGGCGCGGATCACCGCGCTGTTTTTGACGATCTCGAGCGACAAGAATGTGATCCTCCTTCTGATCAACGTCATGCTGCTCGTGCTCGGCTGCTTGCTCGACATGGCGCCGTCCATCCTCATCTGCACGCCGATCCTGCTGCCGGTCATGATCGATTTCGGCGTAAGCCCGGTCCATTTCGGCATCATCATGATGCTCAATCTCGGCATCGGGCTATGTCACCCGCCGGTCGGTTCCATCCTGTTTGTTGGATGCGCCGTGGGGAAGGTCAGGATCGAACAGGTCATGCGCAAAATATGGCCGTTCTACGCGGTCATGCTGGCCGTGCTGATGCTGGTCACTTATATCCCGGCGATTTCGCTCTGGCTGCCGCACCTGCTCGGCTTGTGATTAGGTATTCTCAGCAATTTCAAGAACTTATTGTCGGCCGGCGATCCCTGCCCGCTGTGACCGAGCGCAGGGTCACGGACACCACGTCGCAGACAAGTGTCCCGGATACCACCAAAGGCGGTCTAGCCGGCTTCGCGCGATGAGAGTATGTTTTCTCCCACGCCAACCCCAATCTCAGAAAAAAAGTGGCGTACACCCGGAGGAAACGATGACAGAGTCACGTCTGCTCGACTACGCACGTCCAAATCGGCGCAGCCTCCTTAAAAGCGCAGCGCTCGGTTCCGTTGCCACCCTTGCCGCTCCCTATGTCAGAGACAGTTTTGCCGCGGGCACATTGGCGCTCGGCGTGTGGGACCATTGGGTACCCGGCGCCAATAACGCGTTGACCAAACTCTGCAATGAGTGGGGCGCGAAGAACAATTGCGAGGTCAAGATCGACTACATCACCTCGCAAGGCGAGAAGGACAAGCTGACCGCGGCCGCGGAAGCCCAAGCCGGTACCGGCCACGACATCATGTCCCATCGCGACTGGAACATCCGCATCCACCAGGAGGCGCTCGAGCCGCTCGACGACGTGGTCAATGGACTGATCAAGCAATACGGCCCGATCAGCCCGGTCTCCGAATATCTCGCCCGCATCAAAGGCACGTGGCGCGGCATCCCTACGACAGTCGGCAGCCAAGTGAAGCCGTGCTGCTCGCGTTTCGATCTCTACCAGCAGCATGCCGGGATCGATTTGCGTAGCATGTTCCCGGCCGACGAGGCGAAATACGACAAGGCTAAGATCGATACCTGGACCTGGGATACGTATCTCGACTCCGCCCAAAAGCTCCACAAGGCCGGATTCCCGGTCGGCCTGCCGATGGGGCAGACCAGCGATGCCGTCGACTGGGTCGGCGCGCTGTTCAACTCCTTCGGCGTCGTGTTCGTCGACGGCAAGGACAACATCAAGATCAATTCCGACGAAACCCGCACTGCGCTGGAATATCTGAAGAAGCTGATGGCGGTAAATCCGCCGGAGGTTTACGCCTGGGACGACGCCGGCAACAACCGCTGGCTCATCTCCGGCAAGGGTTCGAGCATCATGAACCCGCCGAGCGCCTGGGCTGTCGCCAAGCGCGACAATCCGACGGTTGCGGCGAATTGCTGGACCCATGCCATGCCGCGCGGGCCGAAGGGCCGCTTCGTCGGGCAATTGCCGCAGTTCTACGGGCTGTGGTCGTTCTCGAAGAACAAGACGGCGGCAAAAGAGCTTCTGACCTTCATCTCGCAGAAGGAGTCGGTGGCACAGCTCGTGCAAGCCTCCTCCGGTTACGACCTGCCGTCGTTCAAGACCATGTACGATCTCGATACCTGGAAGACCGTCGAACCGCCCCTGGGCACGGTCTACAGCTATCCGCCGCGCGGCGACGAACAGACTTCGATCGCCGGCTCGCCGGCGCGCTCCGAAGTCGGCGCCCAAATCTACAATCAGGCGATCAACACCGTGATGGTCGCGAAGGTCACGCAGGGCAACGAGAAGATCGACGACGTTATCAAGTGGGCGGAGAACGAGCTCGAAGGAACCTTGCGCGCCTGAGCGCGCATCATTCCGGAGCGGCGCGCAACGTCGAATCCGGAATCCATAAACCCAGCACTGGGAATATGGATTTCGGGCTCCTCGTTGCGCTCGGCCCCGGAGTGACCATGAAAGTCTAATCCGCAATCGTCAGCTAGGATTACGACATGGCAGATACCGTTCAGACGTGGTCGCCGGGGCTGCAGGGAAGATTGCCGGGCGTCGGCCTGCGTTCGCCGGCGAGTCGGGGCCGCGGCCTGCAGCTTTTCATGCACCGGCGCTCGACCATCGCCTTCCTGATGTGCCTGCCGCTGATCGTCATCATTGTTGGGCTCGTGATCTATCCGGCGTTCTATTCGATCTACCTTTCCATGCTGAACAAGGCGCAGACGCGCTTTATCGGTCTTGATAATTTCAGCTTCCTGCTCTCGCGCGACGTGTTCCGGCAGGTGGTGGAACAGACGGCAATCTTTGCGCTCAGCGCAGTTTTCTTCAAAGCGCTGATCGGGCTCATCACCGCGCACCTCATCAACAATCTGCCGGCCAAGGGCCAGCGCAAGTGGCGCGGCATGATGCTGGTGCCCTGGGTCATTCCGCTGGCGTTGTCGTCGCTTGGCTGGTGGTGGCTGTTCGATCCCACCCACTCCGCCTTCAATTATGTCCTCTCCAGCCTGGGGTTCAGTGAAGTCGGATGGCTGAGCGATCCTTATTGGGCGCGCTTTTCCGTCATCCTAGTCAACGTCTGGTACGGTGCGCCATTCTTCCTGATCATGTATCTCGCGGCGCTCAAATCGGTGCCGGAGCAGCTCTATGAAGCCGCCATGATCGACGGTGCCAACGCCTGGCAGAAATTCCGCCACATCACGCTGCCGATGATGCGCAATATCATCTCCATCACCGTGCTGTTCTCGCTAATCGTCACCTTCGCCAATTTCGACATCGTGCAGATTATGACCGCGGGCGGTCCGCGCAACATGACGCATGTATTCGCGACCTACGCCTTCATGCTCGGCATCCGCTCCGGCGATTTGCCGCTCGGCGCCGCAACCTCGTTGTTCATGTTCCCGATCCTTGCGATCGCTGCGATCTTCATCCTGCGCGGGGTCCGCAAACGCGGCAGGGAAATCGGATGAGCACTGCCGCCCTCGGCACACGCGCTTCTCAAGGTTTCAGTCTTCGCTCAAGCCTGAGCCGCAATCGGCGCTGGGCGCTGATCACGTCTTACGTGTTCCTCGTGATTTTCGCGATCTTCTTTCTGATCCCGCCCTATTACATGGTCGTCACCGCGCTCAAGAGCGACTCCGAGGTGGCGCGCATGGCCACCAATCCATGGATCATCGCCGACGGCATTACGCTCGATCAGTTCAGGATCCTGCTCACCCAAACCGATTTCCTCATCTTCTTCAGGAATACCGTCATCGTGACGGCGTGCACGGTCGCGATCACGATGGTGGTCAGCGTGTTCGCCGCCTTCGCGCTCGGCCGCATGAAATTTTGGGGGTCGAGCATCTTAGCGACCGGAATCTTCCTCACCTATCTCGTGCCCGACACGCTGTTGTTCATCCCGCTGTTCCAGATCGTCAAGGCGCTCGGGCTACTCAATTCCTATTGGGGCATGGTGCTGGTCTATCCGACGCTCACCGTGCCGTTCTGCACCTGGATCATGATCGGCTATTTCCAGTCGATCCCGAAAGAGCTCGACGAAGCGGCGCTGATCGACGGCGCCGGGCACCTGCAGATGCTCACCAAAATCTTCATCCCAGTGGCCCTGCCCGGCATCATCGCCGCCATGATCTTCGCCTTCACGGTGTCGTGGGCGGCCTTCGTCTATCCGATGACATTCCTCTATTCGGCGGACCAGCAGGTGCTCACGGTCGGCACGGTGACGAGCCTCATTCGCGGCGATGTCTACAAGTGGGGCATGCTGATGGCCGGCGCGCTGCTCGCCGCCGCGCCGCCGCTGGTGATCTATGCGTTCCTGATGGACTATTACATCGCAGGCTTAACCGCTGGCGCGACAAAGGGTTAGTTCCGTCACCCTGAGGCGGCCGCGAAGCGGCCCTCGAAGGGCGACGGCCCGGTTGGTGCAGCATCCTTCGAGGCTCGCTTCGCTCGCACCTCAGGATGACGACGGATTGGTGGAGGGAACTCGACAATGGCCGAAGTCGCGTTGCGTAATGTGGTCAAGCGATACGACGACATCGAGGCGGTGCGCAGCATCAATCTCGACATTCCCGACAACGAATTCGTCGTGCTGGTCGGGCCGTCGGGCTGCGGCAAATCGACGACGCTGCGCATGATCGCGGGGCTGGAGGAAGTCACCTCCGGCGACATCTATATCGGCGGCGATATCGTCAACGACCTGCCGCCAAAGGACCGCGACATTGCCATGGTGTTCCAGAATTACGCGCTCTACCCGCACATGAGCGTGTTCGAGAACATGTCGTTCGGGTTGAAGCTGCGCAAATTCCCCAAGGCCGAGATCAAGAAGCGCGTCGACCACGCCGCACGCATCCTCGACATCACCGAACTGCTCGACCGCAAGCCGAAGGCGCTGTCCGGCGGGCAACGCCAGCGCGTGGCGATGGGACGCGCCATCGTGCGCAATCCCAAAGTGTTCCTGTTCGACGAGCCGCTGTCGAACCTCGACGCCAAGCTGCGCGTGCAGATGCGCACCGAGATCAAGCGCGTTCACCAACTGGTGAAGACGACGACCGTCTATGTCACGCACGACCAGGTCGAGGCCATGACGCTCGCCGACCGCGTCGTCGTCATGAATGGCGGCTTGATCGAGCAGATCGCCACGCCGCAGGATCTCTATCATCATCCGAAAACGCGCTTCGTCGCCGGCTTCATCGGTTCGCCGGCGATGAATTTCATGCGTTGTCATATCGAGCAAAACGGCGTCGGGCTGCGCGCGCGCATTTCCGACAAGATATCCCTGCCGCTGCCGGCGGCGCTGACGTCGCGCTTCCAGGCGCAGACCGGCAAGGAGCTCCTGTTCGGACTGCGGCCGGAGCACATTACCGAACCGCGCCGCAACGATCGCGATCAGAATTGCGAGTTCGATACTACGCTCGACGTCGTCGAGCCGATGGGCATGGAAACGATGGTCTATTTCACCGTCGACGGCCAGGAAATCTGCGGCCGCGTCGATCCCGGCAGCGCCAGGGGCCCCGGCGAAGCGATGCGGCTTTACGCCGACATGAACCGCATGCACCTGATCGATCCGCAGACCGGCGCGGTGCTTTAAGCTTTTAGACCATGATCTCGAAAAAGTCTGCCTCGGACTTGATCCGAGGGTGGAAGATCATGCCCGAACAAAAATCCAAGTGACTCAAATCGAAAATCGCCGGGGCGTTGCCGCCCCGGCGATGGCGTTTATTCGGCCGATGAAGATTATTCAGCGGCTATCGGCTGCGCGTCGTATTCGGCCGAAATGTCCTGGCCGGTATAGTCAGGCATCAGCGCCGCCGAAATCAGGCTAATGAGCGCACAGCCGGCAATGTAGATCGCGATCGCATAGCCGGTGTGATAGGCCGCAAACAGTGCGGTGGCGATGAGCGGCGCCGGGCCGCCGGCGATGATCGACGCTAGCTGATAGCCGAGCGAGGCCCCGCTATAGCGTAGCCGCGGCGTGAAGGATTCCGCGATCAGCGCCGCCTGCGGCCCGTATTGCATGTCGTGCGGGATGAGCGACAGCACGATGGCGATAAACACCGCCGACGGAACCGCCGTATCGACCATGCCGAAATACAGGAACCCGAACAGGCCCATGGTCACGACACCGATCAGATACATGTTCTTGCGGCCGATCTTATCGGAGATATGGCCGGACAGCGGGATGGTGACGAAGGACACGCAAGCCGCCGCCATCACGGCGCCAAGAATGAGGTTCCGTGACATGTGCAGCGTGCCGACCGCGTAGGCGAAGATGAACGCGGTGAAGATATAGAACGGCGCCTGTTCGGACATCCGCAGCAGGGCCGAGAGGAGAATCTCTTTCGGCTGCCGCTTGATGACTTCGAGCACCGGAGCCTTTTCGACCTTGTTCTTGTCGAGAATTTCCTGGAACACCGGCGTTTCCATGATGCCGAGCCGGATCCACAAGCCGACGCCGACCAGTATGATCGACAGCGCAAACGGAATGCGCCAGCCCCAAGTCAGGAACTCGTCGCCCGCATATGCGCTGAAGACCAGTACCGCGAGGTTGGACAACAGCAAGCCGCAGGGCACGCCGAATTGCGGCCAGGAAGCGATCAGACCGCGCTGGTTGTGCGTGCGCGACCACTCCATCGCCAGCAGCACCGACCCGCCCCATTCACCGCCGACGCCGATGCCTTGGATCATGCGGAGCACGGTCAACAGAACGGCACCCCAGATGCCGATCGAAGCGTAGCTCGGCACAAAAGCAATGGCGAAGGTCGCCAGGCCCATGCAGAGCAGCGTCGCGATCAATGTCGCCTTGCGGCCGATGCGGTCGCCGTAGTGACCGAAAATCGCGGCTCCGATGGGGCGGCCGACGAAGCCGATGAAATAGGTTCCGAAGGCGGCGAGCGTCCCGGCGAGCGGCGACTCATTGGGAAAATACAGCTTGCCGAAAACCAGGCCGGCCGCCGTGCCATACAGAAAAAAGTCGTACCACTCGATCGCGGTGCCGACCGTCGATGCGATGACGGCTTTGCGTAATTGCGCGTTATGTTCCGCTTCGGGCAGTGCCCCGACCGACGTTGCTGCCATAGCCATGGCGCTTCTCCCCATTTGCTCGTTGTTCCACGGGGCGAGCTCTTCTTGGCTCGCCTCCCGGACCGAACATATACGCAGAGGCTGCGCGATGGCTATAGTTCTAACGTCGCTCCGTTAATAAGCGGAGCGGCGTTTTTGATGCAGTGCAGCGAAAACCGAACGTGCATTGGCGCGCTCGATCGGCCGCAACAGGCGCGGCGAAACCGCCGATTATTGACTGGGTTTGTTCGACGCCATCACGGTGACGGGCGTCGCGCGATAATAATCCGCGAACAGCCGCTTGAGATTGTCCACTTTCGGCGCGTCATTAAAGACGATGTACGGATAGTTCGGATGCGTCACGGCGAAGTCCTGATGATAGTCCTCGGCCGGATAGAACCCGGTTAGCGGCTCGAGCTTGGTCACGATCGGCTCGCCGAACGCCTTGGCCTTATTGAGCTGGTCGATATAGGCGCTCGCGATCCGCTTCTGGTCGTCGTTGGCATAGAAGATCGCGGAGCGATATTGCGTCCCGGAATCCGGCCCCTGATAGTTCAGCTCGGTCGGGTTATGGCCGATGGAGAAATAGATCTGCAGGATTTTGCCGAGCGATATCTGCTGCGGATCGAACGTCACCTGCGCCGATTCCGCGTGCCCGGTGCGGCCGGAACTGACCATCTCGTAATGCGCCGTGTCTTGCTTGCCGCCGGCATAGCCGGACACCGCCTGCGTCACGCCTTTGGTGTGCTGGAACACGGCCTGCACGCCCCAGAAGCATCCGCCGGCCAAAACGACGGTCTGTAAGCCGGTGCCGCCGGGCGGCAGCGTTTGGTCAAGCGCCGGGGCTGGGATTTCGACGGCCGGTTCGGCCGCGTGCACCGGGCTCGACGTAAAGCCGAAGAACGGGATCAACATCAGCGCGCCGACCACCGGCGCGGCCAAGAAGCCAAGGCGGCTGTTTGTCTTTGTTTGGGAGTCTTTCCAACTGGCCATCTTCGTCCCCTTTGAGCTTTGTTGCGGCTTTGCTTATGCAACATCTATTCGCGCACGACGCGACGCGCCACGTCGCGCAGGGGTTTTACGGCAGTCCGGCGATGCCGTGCCAATCACAATGATCGCCAAGCCGCCGCACGCCGCAGTCACGACATCGTGTAGCAGGCGCGCAGAAGGCTACTGCGCGCGCGCGTTGCTCAACAACGGAATGTCGCTCACCGCCTTCGGCGCCGGCAGCGATTGCAGATAGGCATAAATGTTATCGAGTTCGTCGTCGCTCAGCACCGCCGCGCGAAACGGCGGCATCGCACCATTCGTCGTGCGCACGAAGGATTTGAATCCGTCGAGCGGCAATTGGGTCCGGGCGATCACCCGGCCGTTACTGGTCGCGATCGAGCCCTGGCCGACGAAGCCGTGACATTGCCAGCAGCCATGTTTCATAAAAGCAATCTTGCCTTTTGCGGCGTCGGCCGCGGTGGCCGTGTTTGTTCCGGTGAAGCTCGCCGCAATCGCAACGAACACGATCAAAGCCGGCTTTATTCTCATCGAGATCAAGTCTACCAAAAGCAAGTCTCCCAAAAGCATGACTCCTCCCCTCAGCGCGGCTGCGTCAGAACATTGACCAAAGCCGGCTGGCCGGTTTTGACCACGGCGACCGCTTCCTTGATCGCGGGCCCAAGATCGGCCGGATCGGTGATCGGTCCCTTCGCCCACCATCCCATCGATTGGGCGAGCTGGTGATACTGAATGTCGGGATTCATGATGCTGGTGCCGATCGGTCCGAGATCGTTGCCGATATTGGCCACGCGGTTGCGGAAGTTCGACATGCGCTGGATGTGCATGACCTCCTGGTGATAGCCGCGATTATTGTGCATCACGGTGAGCATCGGGATCTTGTGGCGCGCCGCGGTCCACAGCACGCCCGGCGCATACATGAGGTCGCCGTCCGCCTGGATATTGACCGAGAAGCGGCCAAGATCGCGATTGCCGAGCGCCGCGCCGACTGCCGCCGGCGAGCCGTAACCAACGCCGTAGCCGCCGGAATTGCCGAGCCAACGATGGTGTTTGTCCATCGCCCAGAGCGCATTCGGCCAGCGGTTGCCGATGCCGGAGGACGACACCAGAGACCAGTCGAAATCCTTGATCTGGGCATAAATCTCCATGGCCATGCGCGCCGTTGAGATCGGGCTTGCATCCCAGGCGATGGCCGCCGCCTTCTTGACCTCTTCGAGCCCCTTGGCGTGCGCATCGCGGATCGACTGTCCGCGCTTGTTCATCGCGTCTTTGCGGTCGTTAGGGATCGCCGACTTCAGCGCGTCAATAAGCGAGGGCAATGTCGCTTCCGCATCTCCCGGCATCGACACATCAATGCTCTGGAAGCGTTGGAAATCCTGATAGTTCGACTTGGTGAGCAGATCGACGGAGCTGATACTGATCAGCTTGGTTCCTGGCTTGATCTTGCTGACGTTTTGGCCGATGCCGTTGTCGATGAAGCCGTTGACCGTGCCCCAGTAATCTGTCAGCTCGAGGCCGATTATGACGTCTGCTGAATTGATTACACTACGTGGTCGGTTGAGATAATGGGTGTTCGGGAAATTCATCCGTCCGCCCTCATCGACCACCGGCGCCTGCAACAGTTCGGCGAGTTCGACGAGCAGCCCAACGCCCTCCGGCGTGCGCGCGGCGCGGTCGACGACGATAACTGGTCGCTCAGCATTGGCAAGAAGCTGCGCCGCTTCCTTCACGGCGGCGAGGTCGCCCTGCGGCGGCGCGCTCGCGATAAATTTCGGAATGTAGAGCTGTCCGCCCTCTTGCCGGATCGGCTCAGTCTGCAAGCCGCCGTCGAGCGACATCATCACCGGACCATAGGGCGGCGTGGTGGCGATCTTGTACATTCGCACGAAGGATTCCGCGAAGTGCTGTGCCGAGACCGGCGTATCGTCCCACTTGGTATAGTCGCGCACGATGGCATTGATGTCCTGCGCCGAATGGATGGTCGGCACGCCGGGCGCGCGATGCGCGGCATCCATATCGTTGCCGCCGAGGATGATGACCGGAACGCGGTCGCACCAGGCGTTGTAAACCGACATGGTGGCGTGCTGCAGGCCGACCACGCCGTGCACCAGCGTCATCAGCGGCTTGCCGGTCGCCTTGAAGTAGCCGTGGCACATGGCGACGGCGGATTCCTCGTGCATGCAGGTGAGGAATTCCGGCATCGTGTTCTTGCCGTAGTTGATCAGCGACTCATGGATGCCGCGATAGCTCGAGGCCGGGTTGGCCGGCAGATATTTGATGTCGAGCGTCTTGATGACGTCGACCATGAAATCCGAACCGGGCGGCCCGCTCTCGGACGGCGGCGCTTGCGGTGTGCCGGTCTCGGCCGCTGCGACATGGGCGTTCGGCGGCAGAGCCGACGGCAGGCGCTGCTCGGGCTGCGCTGCGGTCGCGGCAAGCGCCGCCGTGGCGGGAGGAACGCTACCGGCGGCGCCGGCAATGGCGGCCGTGGCGAGAAACTTTCGGCGATTGAGTTTCGGAGAGGTCTTATCGGTCGGCATCGTCATCTCCCTGAAGGCTTGTTGCACGCACGCCCGGCGCAGCAGCCTGGCTTCGATACCACCCCAGGCGTAACCCTCAAAGTGGCTTTACCGCTGCAAAATCATAGCTGGCGCGCGAGACCTCGGGTCCGCGCATAGGTTCAAAAACCAGCGTTCGATATCCGGGTCCGAACCCTGGGCGCGGAGGTAAGGTCCCGAAACGGCAGATTAAGCATTTTCCTCAATGATGCGCCGGCCGTGATTTGTGCGGTGGGGCAATCGGGACTTGGGGCGCGCTGACTCGTGGCGGTTAATCCCAGACGCAAGGACATTCTCACGGGCGCAAAACCTGCGCGTCCGCCATCCGCCGAACTCGACACGGCGGGCGGCCTGGGGCGTGCCACCGCGCGCAGTCCCTCCCGCGGTCCGGCAGTTGGCCCGGTGCCGAGCGTCGCGGCGGAGCGAAGCGGCACGGCGCGCACACCACTCTGCTTCGTCGTCGATAGCGACGCCAGCATCCGGCATTTCCTGTCGCTCGTCCTGCAAGGCAGCGGCATCGATACCGTGGAATTTGCCGACGGCCATGCGCTGCGTGACGCGCTGGCGCAGCGCATGCCCGACATTATCTTTCTCGAGGTCGGGCTTGAGGCCGGCGACGCCGGCGAGTGCGTTATGGCGCTCGGCGGCGCGAGCTTTCGCGGCCAAGTGCAATTGACGAGCAATCGCGGCCTGAACGTGCTCACGCAGGTCAAAGCCATCGGTGAACAACAGCACCTGCAAATGCTGCCGGTGCTCAGCAAGCCATTTGAGACGAGCGCCATCGTGAAAGTATTACAGGATCTCAAGCTCGGTCAGCGAACCGCCCTCGCGGGACGCGTCGATCTCGGCGAAGCGCTATCCAATCGCTGGATCGAATTCTGGTATCAGCCGAAAATCGATCTGCGCAAAAAACAACTGGTTGGCGTCGAAGCCTTCGCGCGCGCGCGCCATCCGGTTCACGGCCTGCTGGAACCCGAAGCGTTCATTCCCGCGGCGACTGAATCGAGCCTGATGGCTCTGTCCGAGTTCGCCTTGGCCGAAGCGATGAAGGCGAGCCTCAACTTCGCCAAGCTCGGCGTCAGCTTGCGAATGGCGGTCAACATGCCCGTCAGCGCGCTGAAAAATCTCGCTCTCGTCGACATCGTGCAGGCTTATCGCCCGCGCTTCGATAAATGGCCGGGCCTTCTCATCGACGTCACGGAAGAACAGATCGTCAATGATTTCGAATTGGCGCGGGACATGACGGCGCGATTGGGGCGTCTCGACGTCAAGCTCGCGATCGACGATTTTGGCCGTGATTATTCCTCGGTGATGCGGCTCACCGAACTGCCTATTGCCGAGATCAAGCTCGACCGCAGTTTCGTGACCGGCTGCGGCACCGACACGGGCAGCGCGCCTTTGTGCAAGGCCGCGATCGACCTCGCTCACAGTTTCGGCAGCGTCGCGGTCGGGGTCGGCATCGAACGGGCGTCCGACGCGCTTGCGCTCGTCAGCATGGGCTGCGACTACGGCCAGGGCTTTTTGCTCGGTCAGCCGATGCCGGAAGAGCGTTTCATCGCGCTGTTGCGCCAGCGCGCATCGAGCGCGCAAGCAAGGCGGCTTTCATAGTGGACGCTCAATGCGTCCAGGCGCCGCGCCGCGTGTAGGCGAAATTGTCGGAATACGACATTCGCGACCGCTGTGGCGGCTTGCTCTCGAACACTTCGTAGGCGATGCCGTTGCGCTCGCAATAGGCGATGGCCTCTTCCTTGGTGTCGAAGTGCAGGCGCAGTTGCTGCTTCATGTCGCCCGAACTGGTCCAGCCCATGAGCGGATCGATCACCCGGCGCTGCTCGGGCTCGTAATCGAGCACCCATTCTTTGGTCTTGGCGGTGCCGGACTGCATCGCGGTCCGGGCTGGCTTATAAATCCGGGCGGTCATGCAAGTCTCGGTTTGGATATCTGCGTTCTCAGGTTGCGGTCAGATCGGCACTGTGGCGCAAGATACCGTCAGAATCATTTTCGATTTTACCTGAATTGCAGCCAATTAAATCAAAAAGAATGGTCGGGGCAGCAGGATTCGAACCTGCGACCTGCTGCTCCCAAAGCAGCCGCGCTACCAGGCTGCGCCATACCCCGCCGGTCGCGGCTTGGGATACATCTTTCGGCTCTCCCCAGCAACCCAAGCCGGGCGGCCGGATAACCAGGTCTATGCCCTGCCCGGCCGCGTCACTTGCGTTTACTTGCCCTTGCTGAAGTGTCACTTGCCGTTGCCGAAGATCGAGCCGGTGACGCGGTCCCCCGCCTTGATGCCGAACTTACGGGCGGTGCCGGCGATGACTTCGAGCACGCCGCGGACCGGCCCGCCGGAGGGGATCAGCGTATCCGACATCGGCTTCGCGTTTTCGGCAATGCGGATGATGCGTCCGTCGCCGCCGATAAAAAACATATCGAGCGAGATGTAGGTGTTGTGCATCCAGAACGCGACCGGCTGGTCGTACTGAAAATCGAACAGCATGCCGCGGCCTTCCGGCAGCTCCTTGCGGAACATCAGGCCGACGGAGCGCTCCGCTTCGTTGGTCGCAAGCTCCACGGCGAAAGGATGCACGCCGGACGCGCTGACGATCTCGATCGTATCTTGTCCGGCCGCCCGCGCCGGCGCGGGCGATCCGAACAGGCAGCAGACGGCGAGCACCGCCATCGCGGCGAAGCTCAGCGCCCGCACGAAGGAAGACGAAAGGGACGTCGGGAATGCCGTTAGTGCGAGGCCGGACCTTAGTGCGAGGCCGGACCTTGCGATCCGCCTTCGGGATGCACCTCGGCCGCCATCATGCCCTTGGGGCCGGGTCCGAAGCGCACCAGCACGAATTGGCCGGGGCGTAACTCGGTCAGGCCGAAACGGCGCAGCGTCTCCATATGAACGAAGATATCGGGCGTCCCCTCCCCGCGCGTGAGGAAGCCGAAGCCGCGAAGCCGATTGAACCATTTGACCTGTGCCCGTTCGAGACCGCTCGTGGGCGCGACTGTAACATGGGTTCGCGGCGGCGGCATCTGCGCCGGATGGATCGCCGTCGATTCGTCCATGGAGACGACGCGGAATGCCTGGAGACCTTTCGGTCCCGGCAGAACCTCGCAGACGACGCGTGCGCCTTCATAAGCGGTCTGATAGCCGTCGCGGCGCAGGCAGGTCACGTGCAGCAGCACGTCGGCCATGCCGGTGTCCGGAACGATGAAGCCGTAACCCTTGGCGACGTCGAACCACTTGATGACGCCCGCCACCTCGACGACACGAGATGTCGCTTCGTCGCCGACATGTGCGCCAGGATGTGCGCCAGGATGCGCATCATGCGCGACGTCGGGACCAGAGCCCGGTTTGTTGGATTTTGCTTCGATCCCGTCCGACGCCATGATGCCGAGGCCGCCGTGGCCGCCGCTCTGTGCTGGCGCCCACAACGGGCGCATCACGAATCTACGAATCTGTTGAATCGAAGATAACACCGACCATTCGAGGCGAAAGTACAAAAATGCAACAGTGCGATAAAAGCGTCATTACCTGTGCACAAAGTCGACGCGATGCGCACGCAAATGCGCGTTCAATGGACTCGCTCAATGAACGATCAGCGGTTCGAGCACGGTCCCGATGTCCTGGCGCACGACGAGATCGGCGACCGCGTCGAACTCGGTCGCTTCGCGATTGATGATCGCAAGACGCGCGCCATGACGTTTTGCCAGCAAAGGAAATCCGGCCGCCGGCCACACCAGAAGCGACGAGCCGATCGCCAGGAACAGATCGCAGGACTGTGCCAGGTCCTGGGCGCGCTGCATTGCGGCATCGGGCATCGCTTGGCCGAACGAGACGGTCGCGGTCTTGATGAAGCCGCCGCAGTCCGGGCAATCGGGCGCGCAGCCGTTGCCTGCGTCCATTCGTCCGCGCACCCAGTCAAGCTCGTAGCGTTCGTCGCAATCGAGACAATGCGCGAACGTCGTATTGCCGTGCAGTTCGATGACGTCGCGCGGCGCGATCCCCGAGGCTTGGTGCAGATTGTCGATGTTCTGCGTCACCACCCCCGGCACCTTGCCGGCGCGATAGAGGCTCGCCAGCGCCAGATGGCCGCGTCCCGGCCGGGCGGCGCCGAAATGTCCGTCCATGGCAAAGCGCCGCCGCCAGGATTCGTTGCGCGCCTCCTGGCTGCCGAGGAACTCATCGAACGGAATCGGTTTGTTCTTGGTCCAAAGCCCGCCCGGCGAGCGGAAATCCGGGATGCCGCATTCGGTCGAGATGCCGGCGCCCGTGAACGGCACGATGGTGTCGGCCTCGTGGACCAGTTCGGTCAGGCGCGCTATGGCTGTGTCAAGATCGGGCGCGATCATTGGTCAACCGAACGGTCCAAACCCGACAACAGTCAGGCTTTCATACTTGGTCAGGCTTCATACTTGGCGGAGCCTGACATACATAATTACAGCCGGCTCGCGGAAGAAGACGAGCATCGTTTCGGCCAGCGGAGGTTCTCCCATGCGGTATCTTCATACAATGCTGCGCGTGCGCGATCTCGACGCAGCGCTTGACTTCTATTGCAACAAGCTCGGCCTCAAGGAAGTGCGCCGCCGCGTCGACGACAAGAACAAATACACGCTGGTCTTTCTGGCCGGGCCGCAGGATGACGGCCTCGTCGCCAACGGACCGGCCACCCGGCAGGCGCCGCTCATCGAGCTCACCTATAACTGGGACTCCGAGGACTACGGCGAGGCGCGCTATTTCGGCCACCTCGCCTATGAGGTCGACGACATTTACGCGCTGTGCGACCGGCTGTTGAAGGCCGGCGTGACCATCAACCGGCCGCCGCGCGACGGCAACATGGCCTTCGTCCGCTCGCCCGATAAGCATTCCATCGAGCTGTTGCAGAAGGGTTCCCCGTTACCGCCCAAGGAACCCTGGGTTTCCATGCCCAATACCGGGAAATGGTGACGTGCCTCGTCATGCCCGGTCATAGCCGTCCGTAGGACGGCGTCCCTATCTCGTCATGCCCGGCCTTGTGCCGGGCATCCACGTCTTATGGCCGACGCCGAGCCAAAGACGTGGATGGCCGGGACGAGCCCGGCCATGACGGAGTCGGCGGCTAAACGCCAACCAACAGCCTCGCTTGCCGCTTTCGGCAAAGCTCTTTATATGTCGCGCGCCTTCGGGTACCGGACACCAGCGCGCCTCGCGCGCCATTAGCGCCCTTCGTCTAGCGGTCCAGGACATCGCCCTTTCACGGCGGTAACACGGGTTCGAGTCCCGTAGGGCGCGCCAATGGTTTCGATGACTTAGTAAAAATCGCTGTACCAATATTCAACTGATGCTCAATACCGGATCAGGCAGGGGTAGCCATCACGCCTGACCCTTTGTCACAAACTCGCGCCCCCTGGTGCAATCCAAAATCCGATCAACAGTCTCCAAGGTGAACAGCTTTCCGTCCGTCGCTTCAAGGAGACGTCGCAGAATGAAAAGCCCCCACTTGTCATCATTCATATAGATGTTGCCGCGCGCGTCGACGGCGATCTCCTCGCTCCAATCGACCTTGGAGGCGTGGGCGCCAACCCCCGGACGCCGAATCCAGCCGCCGCATCGCGTGAGAGATGGCTCCGCTTCACGCGGCCGCGCGTCGGACATCTTTGATTGTGACGTCTCCGGCCTTGTTTTCCTGCCCGGCCCCGATTTTGATCTCGATATGACAGCCGAGAGCGGTCAGAAAACGCATCAGCCGTTCGAGGGAAACTTCGGTGAATTTTCCGCCCAGGATTTTCGACAACTCGGGCTGAGTTGCTCCAATCCGCCGCGCGGCGGCGCGTTGGGTCAAAGCGAGAGAAGTGATTGCTTTGTCTAGCCGAAGCACGAGCTCAGCCTTTAGAAAATGCTCTTCGGCATCGGGGAAGCCGAGCTGCAGCCACACGTTTCGCGTCGGGTCCTTGGCCGCGGGTGCTTTTGTCATTGTCGTCCTTCCTTTTCCTTGATCAGATCTTTCAGACGTTTTTCGATCAGATCGATTTCTGCCTTGGGCGTCGCGATGCCCTTCTTTGATTTCTTCTGGAACGCGTGAAGCACGTAGACTGCGTCGGCGTAGCGCACCGTGTAAACCGCCCGGTAGGCGTTGCCATCATGGCTTTCCCTCACCTCGATCACGGTTGCTCCGCTGAAACCGGCAAGCGTCTTGGCCATAGTCGAATGGCGGTCGCCCATTTGCGCCAAAAACAGCGCATAGCCCATCTCGCGCTGCACGGTTGGGGGAAACGCCATAAAGTCGGTTTTCGAGGGTCCGCGCCAGATCAGCGGCCTCGGCTCGTCAGCCCTTCGAACCATGGCGGATTATGTGATATTTCACATAATCCGTCAAGCGGCGCGAACCCGAAACGACGCCGTACCGGCGACGCCACGCAATTCTGCCGCAAATTATTTGGACCTACTCATGCCACCATACCGGCCGAGCCTTTGCTATCGCATTGATCCCGCAGGTTAGAGAGAGAATGCTAGTGGATACGATTGTTTGGAAAAAAACCAGCAAAGTTCCAGCAGTCACGCTCGGCTTTTGGATTATCAAGATGTTTGCGACCACGCTGGGCGAAGTAGGCGGCAACGCAGTGACATTGACGTTGGGGTTCGGCTAGCTCGTTGGCACAGCCATTTTTGCCGCCGCGTTGCTTGTGGTCCTGAGTGCGCAGATCAGGGCGAAGCAGTTTCACGCCTTCCTATACTGGGCCGTCATCACCGCGACGACGCTCCCCGGAACGACCATATCTCACACACTGCTGTTCTAGGCTGCTTTCATCTTGACGCGCCCACTCGACGCCACGATCGCCAATTCCTTTGATAAGCCCGTCGCCGATGGCGGGCTGGGAAACAAGAAGTGACTCGGTGAAGTTCATGCAGCGGTTTCGCTTAAGGATTCTGTGACCCGTCGGTGGCTTCCTCGGAGCCCTGATCGGAGCCATTTCGCGCGGCGGCGGCCTGTGTAGCTACTCCGGCTCCTTCCCCGTATACCGCAGAATGAACAGCCCCCATTTGTCATCATTCATATAGATGTTGCCGCGCGCATCGACGGCGATCTCCTCGCTCCAATCGACCTTGGAGGCGTGAGCGCCGCTCTGCGCGGCAAGGTCGGGCCGCTCGGGCGGCATGAAATAGCCGACCTCTTTCGGCAAACGCGCGTCGCTGATGTCGAAGATGCGCACGCCGGCATTGAACCAGGCAACCGTCATCAGCTTGCCGGGCTTCTGGATCGCCGGATTATGAATCTCCTGGCTGACATTATGCGGCCCGAAGCGGCCGCCCTTGTCGCAGAAATCCTTGTAAGGCGCGTCCTTCGGCGGCACCGGCGTCGGAAAGATCGAGATGAGGCGTGGATGCGCCGTATTCGAATTGTCGATCATGCCGGCGAAGTTCATGCCGTCGTCGGCGCAATTCTCCTTGCGCGCTTCCGAGCTGACGTAAAGCAGATTGCGGTCCCAGAGCGGCAGCACGGTGTGGACCGACTGAATGCCGACATTGGCGAACGGCTCCGTGAGATGCACGCGCCCGATCAGTTTGGGATTGGTCGGGTCGGTCAGATCGAGATTGACCACGTCGGGCGTGTACGGCAGCGACGCCATCTTGCCGTCCGGGCTGACATTGACCGGCCCGTGAAAACCTTCCGGATAGGGCGACGGCGGCTCGCCGTCCTTTTGGCCGGGCTGCCACCACTTGCCGATGTCCTTGGGATGCGCCGGGTCGCTCACATCGAGGACCACCATGATGTTGCTCTTGAAGCCGGGATAGCTCGTCGAGAGGTAAGCGTATTTGCCGCCGGGATAAGAATTGCGGTGGGCGCCGGTGACGCCGCCCATCCACGATCCGACTTGCTTGGGGTTTTCCGGATCGGAAATGTCCCACAGCAGCACCGCCGGCAATGGATTCTTCTGCGGCGTGAAGCTGTTGAGCGAGGTGATCATCAGGTTGTCGTGCAAGGTGACTTGCGAGGTGATGATGCTTTTGTCGTCGGTGACGTAAGGAATGAATTTCACATAGCGCGGGTTCGCCGGATCGGTGACGTCGACGATGCTCCAGCCCTGATTGAACGAATGTCCCGTGTAGAGATACCACTTGTCATTGGCGGTATGCTTGATCGCGATCTTGAAGCCGCCGAACCGGCCGCCCAGCGACGAAAATCCGACCTGCTTCACGTTCTCCGCCTGCCCGCCCGGCGGGAACGGATCGGCGAGCGCGGCGCGAGATGCTATCAAGAACAATGAAGGCGCCATCGCGAGCCATGAAACCGCCACGAAGGCGCGGAGACGCGATTTGGCTGTGAAGCTCATGAAGATTTCCTCCCGATATTTTTTGACGATGAAGAGACGGCGCGGACGATTATTGGTCGATCCTACCGATAAGTCGATTCTATAGCCACACAAGCCATAGCAAGCTGCAGGCTCGCGTATTATAGCGCCACGGCGACGCAAGACATCAGCCGGCGACGGCTATCGAATTGAGCTCGCACCAATTGCGCAACGCTCGTTCGGTCGCTTTCGATTCGAAATCGTACCAGCGATCAACGGCGTTTCTGCGCTCCAGCAAGCTTAGAAACTTTGAATAAGCTTTTCGCTTACTGAAGATGTATCGAACCCCATCGTAATCGTTTGGCAGAAATTCGCGCGCAAAGTCCAGCACCAGCGGCTTGCCGAGGCCGAGCTCCCGTTTGTCCGGGATCGCTATGTATTTTTCCTCGTCCTCGATGTCGTCGGGCAGCTCATCATTCGGCTCGTCCAGGCCGGAAAATTCGGAGTGCCAATAGATCTTGCCAGTCCGCCTGCACAGAACGGCCTGATGTTCGCCGAGGCCGCCGCCCATGCTGACGAATTCCAAAGCGCCGAGTATTTCCTGAAAGCTAGCGGGCATTGGTCTGTACGCATGACGTGAAGTGGGTGCTTACATCGCGTGGGGCGCGTTGCCCGATCAGGCATCGTCGGGCAGGTCCTGGTATGCAATGCGATCCATGACCCCGTCGGCTAGAGCGATACGATAGATGGTTTCCGCGAAGTGCCGGTCATCGATCAGATCGGTGAGTTTGCTGTTACCGAGGCGGCGCGGCAGCTCGGCACAGATGTCTTCGATCAGGTCAAGGTCGAACGGCACGTTGACGCCGGCCGTCATCGAAAATCGCTCGGGTGTAAAAAGTCTGGTTGCTATCATCGCTCCCTCGGGCACGGAGGTTTCGAGCCCGATATCGACCAGCCACACCTCGGCGCGGCGGAACACGTCGGTGGCGACCAGCCCGGCCGTTTCGTGGCGCCGCTCGACAACGAGAATTGAGAAACGCGCCGCGCGCATCGCCTCAAGGACGAGGGCCTCATCGGACCCCGCCGCAAGCTGGGCCGATCTGGCATAACGGTCGATCGCCCGCGAGCGCCCCACCGAAGCCGTGTGAATGGCGAGATCGCAGACGTAATGCATCTCGTCCATATCTTCCAGGATCAGCTTTTTTCCCCGTGCCAGACCCAATCGGCGTGCCTGATGCAGAAGCGCGTCGCCCGATATGAATTTCAGGATTTCGTGATGATGTCGCTTGTTGATTTCCCGTAACCGACGATAGCGGGCGAGTACCTCGTCGCGACTTGATGGCGAGTTATCGTTCTCGATGGCATTGTGTTGGCGCAGGGCAACGGCGAGGGCCATGGAACTCTCCCAGCCTTGTCACTAGGCGGTGGTGCCGGTTTCGCAATGCTCCCGACCTCCCTAAACTCACCAGTTGATTCGCGAAACGGCAAAGTTCTCCGCTCGACAGGATTTCCCGCCTTGTCGCGTGAGATTTGCCTTCTGCGCTCGCCCCTCAGCGCGGCAGCAGGCACGGAACCATCTGCCGGCCGTGGCGGCGGTAAATGCGGAAGTCGCCGTCAGTGGTCAGCAGCATGGGATCGTTCAGCGTCTCGGTCATGCGGACGAGGCAGGCGTCGGCGAAACTCATCGGCACGTCGCGATATTTCTCCAAGAGCTTAAGCACTGCGTCCATATCATCGGCAAAGCGGTAGCTGCAGACAAGCGCAGTTCGCCGCAGCAGGGCGGCGAGGCTTCCGGCGCCGCGCCCCCCGAGCAAATGAGATGTCTCCGACACGACCGCCTCGCAGGTCATCCACGGCGGCGGCAAATGTTGAGCTTGCGCGGCGGCCCAGCGATGGTTGGCATCGCGGCGGCTGAGAAGCGCCACAAGAAAACCTGTGTCAACGAGCGCGCTTGTCGCCATAGCCGGTCGATTTCAGGCGTTTTTTTGTCCGCGCGCTCAAATCGCTTGGCAGCCAATCGATGGAGCCGACGAGATCGGCGATGGCGTCGAGCGATGCCGGCTGCCGCGACCGCTCCGGCCGCGTCAGTCGCTCGCGCACCACATCGGATTTCGACAGCTTGCGCCGCCGCGACTCGGCTTCAATTTGGGTGACCAGGGATTCCGGCAACCGAACCGTCAATGTTTTCATGGAGCCATTGTATTACAACGCTGGCATATGCGCAATACGCTTGCCAGCGGATTGTCCCGAGCGCAAGAATAGCAGGTGATATCCGGACGCATGGAATAACCCGAATATGCCCGACGCCCTCAAACTCCTCACCACCCGCCGGTCGTTCAAGCCGGTCGAACTCGCCGGCCCTGCCCCGACGGCAGCCGAGGTCGACCAGCTCTTGACCATCGCGTCGCGGGTGCCGGATCACGGCAAGCTCGCGCCGTGGCGCTTCATCGTGTTCGAGGGCGCCGCGCGGCAATCGGCGGGAGACGCCATCGCCGCCGCGTTCAAGGTCAAATATCCGGACGCCAAACCTGAACAGGTCGAGGCCGAGCGCGGGCGTCTGACGCGCGCGCCGCTGGTCGTGGCCGTGGTCAGCCGCGCCGGGCCGCACGTGAAAATTCCGGAATGGGAGCAAGTGCTCTCCGCCGGTGCCGCCGCCATGAGCCTCGTGCTTGCGGCGCATGCGCTGGGCTATGGCGCAAGCTGGATCACCGAGTGGTACGCTTACGATCGCTCGGTGCTCGATGCGCTCGGCCTCGCAGCGCACGAGCGCATCGCCGGCTTCGTTCACATCGGCCGGCCGCCGGGTGCGCCCGAGGATCGGCCGCGGCCGCCGCTTGCCGAGATTGCGACGCGCTTCTCGGCTTAGCCTCGAACGCACGGCAAAAAAACGAATTGGGGATGATTACGGCCATGGTGGAAATGAAGTCCGAGATTCGCGACGGCATGCAGATCGATTGGGACGCTCCGATCGAAATGGACGACGGCGTCACATTACGCGCCGATGTGTATCGTCCGATCGGCGACGGCAGATATCCCGTCGTTCTCAGCTACGGGCCCTATGCCAAGGGACTATCGTTCCAGGAAGGCTACAAGAGCAATTGGGCGCGGCTCACCGAAGCAGCGCCGGAAGTGCTGAAGGGTTCGAGCAACAGGTATCAGAACTGGGAACTGGTCGATCCGGAAAAGTGGGTGCCGGACGGTTACATCTGCCTGCGCATCGATTCGCGCGGTGCCGGGCGCTCGCCGGGCGTGCTCGACGTCTGGTCGCCGCGCGAGACCATGGACCTCTATCAATGCGTCGAATGGGCGGGCTTGCAGCCGTGGAGCAACGGCAAGGTCGGCATCAACGGCATTTCCTATTACGCGATGAACCAATGGACGGTCGGGGCGCTCAAGCCGCCGCACCTTGCCGCTTTGTGCATCTGGGAAGGCTCGTCCGACTATTATCGCGAGCTGTGCCGCCACGGCGGCATTCTCAGCGACTTCCTCAATAGCTGGCATCCGCGCCAAGTCGGCAGCGTACAGCACGGCGCCGGCACGCGCGGCGCAAAGAGCGTGGTTACGGGAGAACTCGTGGCCGGACCCGACACGCTGCCTGAATCCGAACTCGTGAAACGCCGCGCCGACACGCCGGGCGAAGCGAAGCAGCGCTCGCTCATTGACGATTATTACGCCGCCCGCACCGCCGACTTCACGCAGATCGAAGCGCCGCTCCTCTCAGCCGGCAATTGGGGCGGCATGGGGCTGCACACGCGCGGCAATTTCGAAGGCTATTTGCGCGCCGGCTCCAAGCAGAAATGGCTCGAAGTCCACGGCGACACCCACTTCACGCATTTCTACAGCAATTACGGCGAGGCGCTGCAAAAGCGTTTCTTCGGGCATTTCCTCAAAGGCGAGAATACCGGCTGGGACAAGATGCCGCCCGTCTCGCTCAACATCCGCCATCCGGACGAAAAATTCGTGCTGCGCGCGGAGAACGAGTGGCCGCTGGCGCGGACGCAATGGACAAAATATTTCTTGCAGCCCGAAGCTCCCGGCCTGACGCCGCAGGCTTCGAGCGTCACGACGTCTCTGGATTACGACAGCACCGGCGATGGTCTTATTTTCAGCACGCCGCCGATGACGAAGGCCGTCGAGATCACCGGCCCTGTCGCGGCAAAGCTCTGGGTGTCGTCGCAGACGACCGATGCCGATCTCATTCTCGCGCTGCGCGTGTTCGATCCAAACGGCAAGGAAGTCACCTTCATCGGCTCGAACGATCCGCGCGTTCCGGTCGGTCTCGGCTGGCTGCGCGCCTCACATCGCAAGCTCGATCCGCAAAAGTCGCTGCCCTACCGGCCGTGGCACAGCCATGACGAGGAATGGCCGCTCACGCCGGTCGAACCGGTCGAGCTCGACATCGAGATCTTGCCGACATCGATCGTGGTGCCGAAGGGCTATCGGCTGGCGCTCACCGTGCGCGGCAAGGATTACGAAGTGGACGGCCGCGACATCGCCTTGCCGAATGCGCCGTATCCGATGAAAGGGGTCGGCCCGTTCCTCCATATCGATCCCGACGACCGGCCGGCGCACATATTTGCCACCCGCAACACGCTGCATTTCGCCGCAGGCCGCGAGCCTTATCTCTTGTTGCCGATAATTCCGGACGTGTAAGCTTGCGGAAAAATCCGGCCGAACTGCCGGAACAATTCAACACGACGGGGAGAAGCGTATGCCGAGGCGTTTGCAGAGGCGTTTTCGTATCATCGCAGCCACCGTGATCGGCCTTCTGTCCGTCACGGCGCTTGCCGCAACGATTGCCACGACGCCGGCCTCGGCGCAGCAATATCCAAGCCGCACTGTCACGATCATCGTGCCCTACCCGGCCGGCGGGCCGGCCGACGAAAGCGCGCGCACGCTGGCGCAATTTCTGTCGGACAAGCTCAAGCAGAACTTCATCGTCGAGGACGTCGCCGGCGGCAATACGATCGTCGGCATGGAAAAAGTCGCGCGCTCGACGGCGGACGGCACCACGCTGCTATTCGCCAATCTGCAGATTTCCGCAAACGTCACGCTCTACAAAAGTCTGCCCTTCGACACCGTCAAAGACTTCGTTCCGGTGATGCTGGTCAATCGCAATCCGCTGATCCTGGCCGGCCGCACCACGCTCGAGCCGAAGACCCTGCCGGAACTCACAGCCTTGATGAAGAAGCAGCGATTGAAAGCGGCCATTCCCGGCTACGGCGCGACCGGGCATCTGGCGACCGCGCTGTTCGCGCAGGAGGCGGGCGTCAAGCTTGATCTGATCCCTTATCGCGGCGCGGCCCCGGCCATCACCGATCTTTTGGGCGGCCATGTCGATTTGTTCTTCGGCACGCCGCAGTCTTTCGTGCAACAGGTCGCGGCGGGATCGCTCAGAGACTACGGCATAACCGCGGCAAACAAACTGCCGGAATTCCCTAATGCCGAAAGCCTTTCCAAAATGCTCGGGCCAAAGCTCGACGTCGTCTATTGGCAGGCTATCTTCGCGCCGGCCGGAACGCCTGACGCCGTGATCACGACGCTCAACAGCGCCTTGCAACAGGCCGTGGCCGATCCCGCGATCGTCAAGAATTGGGCGGCGCAGGACGTCTCGGCCTTCCCGCCGGATCAGCGCTCGCCTGCAGCGGCCACAGCGTTCCTCAAGAGCGAGATCACGCGCTGGGGCCAGGTGATCCGCGACAACAATATTCACGTCGAACAATAGTGCACGCCGAACGTCTTGCCGGCATGGCGATCTCCCGTTTCTGAAAGCACAGTCCCGCCGTGTTTTCGGGAGTCGCCATATCGGCGCACCGCCGCTCCGTACCGACGCACCGACAGTTCCATCAGGTCTGAAAAAGAGAGTGCAGCGCACTGTAATCCGCCGCAGCGCAGCACAACTTTTTCTGCTTATCTGCCGCGAAAACACGCAATCCGTCACGCCGCTGCCACAGAGTCAGCCTAGCGTCAGTCTCGGTGGAGGGGGTGGTTCAGGGAGAAGGTTCATGTCTCTGCACACCCAGACGGCAACACGGGCGAGCTTGATCACCTACAACAAGAACAACTGCCCACAATGCGGCGGATGGCTCCTGGCCCCTGATTGGTCCGAATACGTCGACACCCGATGCGTGCGTCACACCTGGTCATGTGAGGCTTGCGACTATCGGTTTGAGACCGCGGTATTCTTTTCCGAAGCGGCATAGTCAAAAAACAGAGCACTGTTACGTAAACGCGCGCGCTCGGCAGCCAAGGGTGTTCTATTGCCTCGGCGGATAGTCGTGCCGCCGCCCGCTGAAGTCTTCTACAACTGAGCAATCGGCGTTCAGATAATTCGGCCCGACCGGCGACTTACCGTAGCCGCCGGGAATATCGAGCACGTAAGACGGTTGGCACAGGCCGGAATAACGGCCGTGCAATTCGCGCATCAAGGCCTGGCCTTCTCGGATCGTGGTGCGGAAATGCGCCGTGCCGGGTGCCAGATCGGCATGGTGCAGATAGTACGGCTTGATCCGGCACTCGACCAGCGAGCGCATTAGCGCGCCGAGCGTTTCCACGTCATCGTTGACGCCGCGCAGCAGCACCGATTGCGACAGCATCGGGATGCCGGCGTCGATGAAGCGGGCGCAGGCCGCGCGCGCCTGTTCGGTCAATTCGCGGGCGTGATTGGCGTGCAAGACGACGAACGTCGCTTTGCCGGTGCGGAGCGCCTTTACCAGAGCCGGCGAAACGCGCTGCGGCGCCACGGCCGGCACGCGCGTGTGCACGCGGATGACTTTCACGTGGCCGATCGCGGCAAGCCGCATCATCACGTCCTTGAGACGGCGCGGCGACAACACCAGGGGATCGCCGCCGGTCAAGATCACTTCCCAAATGCCGGGCGTGTGCGCGATGTAATCGAGCGCGACTGCAAGCGCGTCGCGCGACAGCCCTCCCCGCCCGGGCCCCACCATCTCGCGCCGAAAGCAAAAGCGGCAATAGACCGCGCAGGCATTGACGAGTTTAAGGAGCACACGGTCGGGATAACGGTGAACCACGCCCTCGACCGGGCTGTGCGCATCGTCGCCGATCGGATCGGCATTTTCTTCCGGCAGATGTTCGAGCTCCCGCACATCGGGAACGAATTGCCGTGCGATCGGATCGTGCGGATCGTTTCGATCCATCACCTCGGCAATAGCGGGCGTGATTGCGACGGCATAGCGCGCCGCGACCTGTTGCAGCGCCGCGAGCCGATCCGGGCTGACCGGTTGCGCGCCGGCGATAGCGCCGGCGGGGCGCAGGATTTTTGTGCTCATCGCGTTGGCGGCAGACATTAGAACGTCTCCTTCATCGGCGCCCATAGCACCTGGTCGATGCGGCTCGCTCGCGTTGCCAGCATGACCAGCCGGTCGAGCCCGAGCGCAACGCCGCTTGCCTGCGGCATATGCGCCAAGGCCGCAATAAAATCCTCGTCGATCGGATAGCGCTCGCCGTAGACGCGCGCCTTTTCGGTCATCTCGTGCTCAAGCCGAACGCGCTGCGCCGCTGGATCGGTGAGTTCGCCGAATCCGTTGGCGAGTTCTACACCGCAGACATAAAACTCGAAGCGCTCGGCGACGCGCTTATCGCGCGCCGGACGCGCCAGCGCCGACAGCGCGGCTGGATATTCGTCGAGAATGGTGGCGCGGCCGATGCCGAGATTGCCTTCGATGCGCTCCACCAGCACCTTGCTGAAAATATCGCCCCAATGATCGTCCTCGGCGACGCGTATGCCGGCCGCCTGCGCGGCCCGGGCAAGACCGTCTCGATCCGGCTCGGCGCCGGAAAGCGTTGCCAGCAAATCGATGCCGGAAAAACGTCTGAATGCGTCCGCCACGGTCAACCGTTCGGGCTCGGCGAATGGATCGGCGACGCGGCCGCGAAAGGCGAACTGCCGGACACCAGCGGTCTCGGCCGCTTGCCGGACGAGCGCTCCGCAGTCCGTCATCAAAATCGAATACGGCTCGCCCGCGCGGTACCATTCGACGAGCGTAAATTCCGGATGATGCAGCGCGCCGCGTTCGCGATTGCGGAATACTTTGGCAAACTCGACGATGCGCGGCTCGCCCGCGGCCAAGAGTTTCTTGCAGGCGAATTCCGGTGAAGTCCGCAGATAAAGCGGCGACTGGCTGCCGTCCGGCGCCATAAGCGCCGTGGCAAAGGCATGCAGGTGCGTCTCGTTGCCGGGAGAGATTTGCAGTGCCCCGGTCTCGACCTCGATAAAGCCGTTGCTGGCAAACCAGGCGCGCAGCGCCGCCACGATCCGGCTTCGCGCCAACAGCACCGGCCGGCGGTCGGCGTGGGCATGGGGGCCCCAAAAGGGCGAGGAACCAGGCGATTTGTCCGGCATAGTCCTTGTCTATGTGGTTTTCCGAAAATAACCACCGGGTGCGGTGGATTTGCGCCTCGAAATCAGTATGTTGCGTCGCGAACCCGGCCCTAGGGCCAATATCAAGGCCCCAAAACCCAAGCATCCAAGATCTAAGCACCCAAGGATTTCGTCCCGTGAAAGTCATCGCCAGCTCGTTGCGAAAAGGCAATATCGTCGAGATCGACGGCAAGCTCGGGGTCATCATGGCCGTCGAGAACATCCACCCCGGCAAAGGCACACCGGTCACCCAGATGGACGTGCGCCGGATCGCCGACGATGTGAAGATCTCGCTGCGCTACAAGACCACCGATCAGGTCGAGCGCGCCTTCGTCGAGGACCGCAAGTTCCAATACATGTACCAGGACAGCGACGGCTTCCATTTCATGAACATGGAAAGCTACGATCAGGTCGCGGTGCCGGAGGATATCATCGGCGATCTGAAAGCGTATTTGGAGCCTGAGATGGAGGTGACGCTCAGCACGCACGAAGGCACCCCGGTCGCGATCCAATTGCCACCCAAGACCATCCTCGAAGTGGTCGACACCGAGCCGACCGTGAAAGGCCAGACCGCCTCCTCGTCCTACAAGCCCGCCGTGCTGTCCAACGGCGTGCGCACCATGGTGCCGCCCTTTGTGACCACCGGCACCAAGATTGTGGTGATGACCGAGGACGGCAGCTACGTCGAACGCGCGAAGGACTGACAGCGCGGCGCCTCCTCCTTTCTGCTTCGAATTCTGAACATCCGTTCATTGCAACGGCGCTTCTGGCGCATCAGCGCGCGCGGCACCGCTTGGCAGGATGCGCGTTGGTAGCGATAGTATGGTGTCCTGAATTCGGGATTTGTGCCGTGCACGCTTCGCTTAGGTTTCGTAATGACCGCCTCGCGACTGGGCTCCGTGTCGGGCTCACGATCGGATTTGTTGGCGCGACATTTATCGGATCGGTCAACGCCGCGCTGGCGGAGTGCAAGCCGGGCCATTTCAGGGCGCCGTATTTCATCAAAACGATGGGCCCTTGCGGGTTCGACTCCGAAACCCTGAGCTTCCGCGGCACCCCCGCGCAACAGGCGATGTGCCTTATGCGGGGTATGGATACGACAAGAAATCTGGCGCCGACCTTGGAAGGCTTGCCGCCCGGACTCGCAAAGCGCATCGGAGAGACGACCGGACTTCCCTCGCGCGATGCGCTGAGCGGCTATCTGTCAAAGCTCGATCTGGAATGGGAGTTCGGTACTTATCTGTGGCAGCCGGTATCGCGGGCGCGCGACAACGATCCGAATGCACCGATGGCGAAATATTTCGTGATTCACGACACGAGCGGCCCGTTTTACGGACATCGCGCATTCCCGGACGACATCAACGTCAATCCGAAAGTCAACAATCTGCAAAGCTTCGCCTGCTCCGATGAGTGGGGAAAGGCGCATGTGGTCGTCAACCGCATGGGCGACAGTCTGCTGAATCACGACTTTTCAATCCCGTGGCGCGAAACGAAATTCGAGCAAGCCGCCGAGTTCGGCGGCGCGCTGAAAGGTCTCTTCGTCCATATCGAGATGATCCAGCCGCGGCGCGCAGGAGCCGGCGGCGGCGACGGTCACTCACCCGACCCGGCCTTTACGCCGGCGCAATATGATCGACTGGCGCTCCTTTACACCATCGTCAGCGTGCGCGCCGGCCGGTGGCTCATTCCGGCATTTCACGCCGCGCTCGATGCCGATATCCGCAACGGTCATGACGATCCGCTGAATTTCAAAGTCGACAGTTTTGCCGACAGCATTGATCGGCTGATCGAGAAATTGCAGGGGCAAGGACAATTCCAAGCGTCCAACGCAACGACCGCGACCGACGCACAGCCTGACGTACCGTCGTCTACGAGCGTCGGCTTTTGGATCGACGCGCTATGGGGAACTCCGCGCAAGACCGCAGCGGCTTCGGTTGCCACGGCTGCGGACGATTCGTCGAAAGCAAATGTAGCAGCGGCGGCTGACGGCCCCGCCGCGCAGCCCCTTGATGCCAGTGGTGAACCGCCAGCGTCCAGTGCGGCGCCAAATTCCGCCCCGGCGCCGGGTCCAGCGGCGGGCGTGACCGAGAAGGCGCCGCCACCCAGCGTCAAAGTAGCGGAGCGCGAGAGCGAACCGTCCCATGCGCAAAAATCGGCCGACGCCCAAATTTGCACGACGCATCGCGTTAGGGGTCGTCGCCACCAGACTTGCGAGCCTGCCAGCGCCGGGGACGGCAAGCGCGAAAAGCACGCCATTCGTTCCGTGAATCGAGACGTTTCGCCCGAGAGCGACGGCCCGCGGCATCACGGACGAGACCTGCACCCGGGCCGTGCCCGGAGTTCGCCCCGGCACCACCGGGCTTAGAGAAACCCACGATCAACGCAAAACCGGTATGGACCCGGCCGACGGCTATGCAGGCGTGGAGCTTCTCGCGAGGTTGCGTCAAGGCTCATAAAACGGTTGGATGCAGCCCACCGATCCATCCCAAAGCCCGTAAAGTGAGGAACGTTCATGACGCCGTCTAAATCCGCGACCGCACATGCCCATAATGCTGCCGATCCAGCGGTCGCCGCGGTCGAGCGCCCAACGCCGGCCGGCGCCAATGCCCCCGGTTTCGGCTCAGACGTGATCGCCGACGCGCTGAGCTCGCTCGACGTCCCCTATATCGCGCTGACGCCGGGCGCGAGCTATCGCGGCCTGCATGACAGCATCGTCAACTATCTCGGCAATGCGAAGCCGCAAATGCTGCTCTGCTTGCATGAGGAAGCTGCCGTCGCCATCGCGCACGGCTATGCCAAAGTCACCGGCAAGGCGATGGTGAGCGCGGTGCATTCCAATGTCGGGCTGATGCACGCGACCATGGCGATGTTCAACGCCTGGTGCGACCGCATGCCGATGGTGGTGCTCGGCGCCACCGGTCCCGTCGATGCCGCCAAGCGCCGGCCGTGGATCGACTGGATTCACACCGCGCGCGATCAGGGCGCGCTGGTGCGTGAATATACCAAATGGGACGATCAGCCGGCGTCGCCCGGCGCCGCGCGCGAGGCCATTCTCCGCGGCACCTGGATCGCCAACACCGTTCCGAAGGGGCCCGTCTACATCAATTTCGACGCCGAGGTGCAGGAGGCGAAAGTCACCGAGCAACTGCCGCCGATCGATGTGGCTCGCTACATGCCGCAAGTCTCGACCGCGGCGCCGGCCGACCAGGTGAAGCAGGCCGCGGCCGTGCTCAAGGGCGCCAAGCAGGTTCTGATCCTCGCCGGACGCACCTCGCGCGATCCCGAAGTTTGGAAGGCGCGTGTCGCGCTCGCCGAGGCGCTCAATGCACGTGTGCTCAGCGATCTGAAAATCGGGGCGAGTTTTCCGACCGACCACCCGCTCTATTTCGGCTCGCCGCGCGCGGTTGCGCCGGAAAGCGTCGAGGGTTTGAAGGACGTCGATGTCGTTCTGAGCCTCGATTGGGTCGATCTCGCCGGCGCGCTGCGCTGGTTCGGGCCGTCGCCGAGCGCCAAAGTGATCCAGGTTTCGCTCGACCATCGTATCCACAATGGCTGGAGCATGGATCACCAGGGACTTCCGCCCGTCGATCTCCTGCTGTCCGCCGACCCCGATCTCGTGGTGCCGGAACTGGTCAAGGAAATCGGCGCGAGCACGAAACCGCATGCCGTGCCGAGCCCACGCAAAATCTCCGACAAGGAGCCGACGGGTTTCACCAACGAGAATATCGCGCGCTCCTTACGCAAAGTGCTCGGCGACCGGGCGGTGACCTACACACATCTGCCGTTGTCATGGGACGACACCTGGATGCCGTTCCGCCATCCGCTCGACTTTGTCGGCTCCGATGGCGGCGGCGGCGTTGGCGGCGGGCCGGGCATTTCCGTCGGCGCGGCGCTGGCGCTGAAAGGTTCCGGGCGGCTGCCGATCGCGATCTGCGGCGACGGCGATTTCTTGATGGGCGTCACTGCGGTGTGGACCGCCGTGCATTACAAAATCCCGCTCCTCTTTGTCATCGCCAATAACCGCTCGTTCTATAATGACGAGTTGCACCAGGAGCGGATGGCGCGGGCGCGCAATCGGCCGGTCGAAAACAAATGGATCGGCCAGCGCATGTCGGATCCCGACGTCGATATCGCCGCCATGGGACGCGCCCAGGGCGCCGTGGGCTTCGGCCCGGTCATGAAGGCCGCCGACCTTCCGGCGGTGCTGCAAAAGGCTATTGCCGAAGTCGACGCCGGCGGCGTCGCCGTCGTCGATGTGCGGGTCGAACCCGGTTACACTGCCGTCATGACCGCAGCGATGACCCGCGCCGGAAATTAAGTTCGACGGCCCAAACGACGGCCCCCGATATGGCCCCTGCCCTCTCGGCGAGCGATCGCGTCGTTCCGGTTCCGCTAGCGGAGCCCGCGATCCTCGTCGTCGACGATCTCGTCATGCGCTTCGCCACGGACGACGGCGGTGTCACCGCTCTCGACCACGTGTCGTTCAACGTGCGCCCGGGCGAATTCCTGGCCGTGATCGGGCCGTCGGGCTGCGGCAAGTCGACCCTGTTCAGCGTCGTCGGCGGCTTGTTAGGCGGGTATCATGGCTCCGTCGCCGTCGGCGGCGAAACGATCTCCGGGCCGCACGCCTCTATCGGCATGGTTTTCCAGGAGGAATCGACGTTCCCCTGGCGCAACGTGGTCGACAATGTTTGCTTCCCGCTCGAGATTGCCGGCATGCCGAAAGCCGAACGCGTCGACCGGGCGCGGCATTTCATCTCCATGGTCGGCCTCGACGGTTTTGAGAGACGCTACCCCTCGGAACTGTCCGGCGGCATGCGGCAACGCGTATCGATGGCGCGCACGCTTGCCTCCGAGCCGAAAATTTTGCTGATGGACGAGCCGTTCGCCGCGCTCGACGAGCAGACGCGGCTACTCCTCGGCGACAAGGTTTTGCAGATCCAGCAGCAGCTCAAGCAGACGACGCTGCTGATTACCCACAATATCACCGAGGCGGTGCAACTCGCCGACCGCATTCTGGTGATGACCTACCGCCCCGGCCGCGTCAAACGCATCGTCGATATCAACCTGCCGCGCCCACGCACCTCAGAGATCGTGTCGAGCGAAGCGTTCGGCCGTTACGTCGCGCAGATCTGGAGCGATCTACGCGAGGAAGCCAATCGCGGCATGATCGACGACGAAGCGCGCAAGCTGCATGCGCACGATCCGCAAGAGAAGCGGCCATGAGCGCGGCCCGGCTCATCGCGCCCCACTGGCTGCCGCCGCTCGTTGGAATAGGCTCCGGGGTGCTCTTCCTCGCGGCCATCGAGCTTCTCGTCCGCGCCGGCGCCATCAACCGTTTTATTGTGCCGCTTCCCTCCGAAGTTGCGGCGAGCTTTCCACGGGTCATTACGGAAGAAGACATTCTGCACCGCTTTGCGCAGACGGCATGGGAATGCTTTGCCGCGAGCTTTTTGCTCACCGGATTCGGCGTTGCCCTCGGCGCGCTGATGCATCGGGTGCGGCTGATCCGCCTCGCTTGCGAAACCTGGGTCGCAGCCTTCGCCTCGGCGCCGCTGGTTCTGGCCTATCCCCTCTTCCTCGTCCTGTTCGGACGCAGCACGATGACCATCATCATGCTGGCGTTTCTCTCCGGCCTGCCGCCGGTCGTCCTCAAGACGGTCGAAGGCCTTGCCGCGACGCGGCGCGTGCTGATCAATGTCGGCCGCAGTTTTAAGCTCACGCCGGCACAGCAGTTCTGGAAAATCCTGTTTCCATCGGCGCTGCCGACGATTTTCGTCGGCATCCGGCTCGGCATGATCTTCGCGCTGATCAATGTCGTCGCCGTCGAGTTTTTGATCAATTTCGGCGGGCTCGGGCAGGTCATCAACGAACTTGCCGAGCGTTATGATTTGCCGGGCACCTATGCGGCAATCTCGTTTGTCATGCTGGTCAGCATCGTGTTCTTCATCGTCACGGAAAGAGCCGAGCGATGGCTGAGATCGTAACACGCGCGCCTGCGGCAAAACCCTGGTTCAGCGGGGTTACGCTGTTGCGCGCCGCAATCGTGCTGTTTGCGCTCGTGGTCTGGCAGATCATGGCGGTTTCCGGCCTGTTCTATCGTGGCGTCGTTCCGTCGCTGCCGGCGATCGGCGCGGCGCTGATGAAGCTGCTTTCGACCGGCGATTTTTATTGGAACCTTTGGGTCACAGCGGAAGAGATCGCGATTGGGCTCGCCATCGGCGGCGTGTGCGGCGTGGTCGCCGGGCTTGTCATCGGCGGCAATAGATTCATCGCCCAAGCATTCGAGCCCTATCTCTATTATCTCGGCCCAACGCCGAAGATCGTGTTCTTTCCGGTCATGATCATGTGGTTCGGCGTCGGCGGCGGTTCCAAAATCGCGATGGGCGCCGTGTCGTGTTTCTTCCCCATTGCACTGAGCGTTGCCGCCGGCATGCGCCAGATCGATCCGGTCTTGATCCGGGTCGGCGAGAGTTTTCGCGCCAAGCCGTGGCAGATGGCGACCAAGATCTATCTTCCGGCGATGCGCCACCCGATCGTCAACGGTCTGCGGCTTGGTCTCGGCGTCGCGCTGATCGGCACATTATTGGCGGAAACGAAACTGTCCAATCGGGGCCTCGGCTTTCTCGTCATCCAGGCCTACAACAATTTCAATATGCCGCTGCTTTACGCCATCCTGGTCGTGCTGTTCGTGCTGGCGATCGGCGTGAATACGCTGGTGGCGCGGTTCGCCCGCCTCGACGAGATCAAACAGAAGTAGTCCAGTAAATCTGAGTACAACAAGGCTTTGTGCAGGAAGAAGAACCATGAACACCGCCGTTCCACCCAAGTCGCTCAAAGCGCAGCCACTGAATCTGCCGCAACATCGCGACGCCTTTTACGGCGGCAAATGGCACAAGGCGAAATCAGGCCGCTCGGCCGACGCGATCAATCCCGGCACCGGTGAATCGCTGGGTCCGGTCGCCGACTGCGGCGCGGCCGATATCGATGCCGCGGTGGGCGCGGCCAAGGCGGCGTTCCCGGCTTGGCGCGACACGCCGCCACTCGAACGCGCGCGATTGTTGAAGCGCATCGCTAACGTGCTGCGCGACCATGCCGAAGAATTGGCGCTGATCGACGCTGCCGATTGCGGCAATCCTTTCGCCGAGATGGTCAAGGACGCCACCATCGCCGCGGCGCAAATCGAGTTCTATGCCGGCCTCGTCACCGAGATGAAGGGCGCCTCGATCCCGATGGGACCGGGCGTGGTGAACTTCTCGGTGCGGGAGCCGCGTGGCGTCGTTGGCCGCATCATTCCGTTCAATCATCCTTTCATGTTCTGTGCCGGCAAGGCGGCGGCGCCGCTCGCCGCCGGCAATACGGTGGTGATGAAGCCGCCGGAACAGGCGCCGCTGTCCTCGCTCCGCCTCGCCGAGCTCATCGGCGATATCCTGCCGCCCGGCGTGTTCAATCTCGTGCCCGGCGGCCGCGAAGCCGGCTCCTCGCTCGCCTCGCATCCCGACATTGCCATGGTTGCGCTGATCGGCTCGGTGCCGACCGGCCGTGCGGTGATGAAGGCTGCAGCCGACACCCTGAAAGCCGTGATGCTTGAGCTCGGCGGCAAGAACGCCCTGATCGCCTTTCCCGATGCCGATCCCGACGAGGTCGCCGACGGCGTCATCGGCGGCATGAATTTCACCTGGTGCGGACAATCCTGCGGCTCGACCAGCCGCGCCTTCATCCATGAAAAGATCTACGAGACTGTGCTGGCCAAGGTGAAGGCCAAGATCACGCACTACAAGCCCGGCGTCGCCACCGATCCGGTCACCACGATGGGCTCGATCATCTCCAAGGTGCAGCACGAGCGCATCCTGGGTTTCATCGAATCCGCCAAAAAGGAAGGCGCGCGGCTCCTCACCGGCGGCGGCCGGCCGTCCGATCCGGCGCTCGCCAAGGGCTTCTTCATCGAGCCGACCGTGTTCGCCGACGTGCAGCCGCATATGCGCATCGCGCGGGAGGAAATCTTCGGACCGGTGCTGTCGATCTTCAAATGGAGCGACGAAGCCAAAATGCTTGCCGAGGTGAATGCCGTCGAATACGGCCTCACCGCCTCGATCTGGACCAACGATCTTTCGACCGCGCACCGCACGGCAGCCGCGGTGCAGTCGGGCTTCATCTGGATCAACGAAGTCTCAAAGCATTTCCTCGGCGCGCCGTTCGGCGGCTTCAAGCAGTCCGGCATCGGCCGCGAAGAATGCTTCGAGGAACTGATCGCCTATACGCAGGAAAAGAACATTCACGTCCGGTTCAAGCCGGCCAAAACGTAACTGACAACGTAACTGACGACGCGTTGCAAAGGGCGCCGATAAAAACAGGCGCTCGTTCATGGGAGGACGTCATGCGCAGAGGCAAGCGCAAGTTGGTGCGTCCGCGCCAACTTCATCATCCGCTTTCCCGATCGGATTGACGTGCGTCATTCCGGGGCACCGCGAAGCGGCGAGCCCGGAATGACGTTAGAGCTTGAACGTCTCGTAGGTCGCCGGATGAAACAATTCGTCGACCGCAACGCGGCGCGAGGACAATCCCTCGGCATGATGCTGGCCCAGGAAATAATCCAGAACCTTCCGGTTCGGCCCGACGCCGTAAGACCAGAAGTCGTGGCCCATGAGATCGCGCGCTTCCTTCAATCGTTCCTCGACAAACGGCAGCGTGACCTTGGTGGCGGACGTATCCGATAGTTTCTTCAAGCCCGCTTCCTTCGCGGCTTCGAACGCCTTGTACACCGCGCCGGGCAGCCAGGGATGTTTTTCCGCCAATTCGCGGCGGATGCCCAGCACATGCATGATCGGGAAAAAGCCGGTGCGCTTGAAGTAATCCTTCGCCACCGCGACCGGATCGGGAAACAGCCAGCCGATATGCGGATGGCCTTTTTCGACCAAAGTCGGCGGCCGCGGCGCAATGAAACCGTCGATCTCGCCGTCCTCGAGCAGCTTTGAAATCGTCTTGCCTTCCGGCGCGTTGTCGAGCTTCACGCCGGCCGGCAGGTTGACCGTGATCTTCTCCGGCCGCCCCGCCTCCTCGATGCCGCCCCGGATCCAATGGATGTCCGAGCGCTTGACGCCGTAATCGTCTTCGAGAAACGAGCGCGCCCACACATTCGCGGTGAGCTGATATTCCGGCACGCCGACTTTGCGGCCCTTGAGATCTTGCGGCTTCTTGATGCGGTCGGTGCGGACATAGACCGAGGTGTGGCGGAAGGCGCGCGACACGAAAGCCGGCACCGCGATATAGGGGCAATTGCCCTGCGCGGTCTTCACCGTATAGCTCGACAGCGACAACTCGCAGATGTCGAATTCGGCGGCGCGAAAGGCGCGGAAGAAAATTTCCTCCGGAACGAGCGTCATATAGACCGGATCGACGCCGTCGATCTGGACGGCGCCGTCGATCAGCGCGCGGGTGCGGTCGTAATCGCCGACGGCGACGGAGAGATTGAGCTTGGCCATTTCGCTTCCCTAAATTGACTCACTGGCGGCATTGCGCCCCCAGATAGCCGCTTTGGATGGGTCATGCCAAGATGGCCGGTCCGGCGGCTCGCAAGCGGGCCATCACGTGAAAGCAAGGACTGATTGCGTATGACCCGGTTGCGTATGACCCGGTTGCGTATGACGTGGACGCGTATGACGTGGACGCGTATGACGTGGACGCGGATCATTGGGGCTGTGGCGGTCATTGTGCTGTCCTTCGGCTTCCAAGTCTTAAGCGTCAGCAAGTCTTGAGTGTCAGCGTCCCGTAAAGGGTTCAGCCGGCGCAACGTCCGTGATCTTGAACTGCACACGCTCCTCACCTTGCCAACGGTCGATCGCAAGTGAACCGGCGGCATGGATTTGCCGGCCGCGGCTGTTGCGCAGCGCCGCGCCGAGCTTACCGCCGGCGGCGCGGAAGGCGATGGCGTTGACGCTGGTGCCATCGGCGGATTTCAGCCGCGCGCGGACATGCGCCTGGCCGACCTCCTCCGCATAGGTCACGGTATGCGCGGGCAACACGATTACCGGGTCCGGATTGCCCGAGCCGAACGGCCCGGCGCGGCCGATCATGGTGACGAGATCGGTATCGGCCGCCGCCGCGGTGACGGCGCCATCGATCAAAAGCCCGCTTGAGCGCCGCGCGATCTCGACATCGGCACTGAGCGCCGCTTCCAGATAGGCGCGCCACTCCGCGAGCGCGCCCTTGCGTATAGTTACACCGGCCGCCATGGCGTGGCCGCCGCCCTTGACCAAAATCCCCTCGGTCACCGCGCGCCGCACCACACGCCCGATATCGACGCCAGAAATGGAGCGGCCCGAGCCGGTGCCCATGCCGCCTGGCTCAAGCGCAATCGCAAAGGCCGGCCGGTTGAATTTCTCCTTCAGTCGCGCCGCGACAAGGCCGAGCACGCCGGGATGCCAGCCTTCCGCCGCAGTGACAACCACCGCACCCTTCTCTTCGATGCCGAGCGCCGCAATCGCCTCGGCTTCGGCTTGCGCCAGCGTGTCCTGCTCGATGGCTTGGCGCTCGCGGTTGAGCCGGTCGAGCTCGGCGGCGATCTTTGCCGCCTCGATCGGATCGTCCTCGAGCAAAAGCTTGACGCCCAGATCGGCGCGGCCGATGCGCCCGCCGGCATTGATGCGCGGGCCGAGCAGAAAGCCGAGATGCCACGCTTCGGGCGGCGCCGAGAGCCGCGCCACATCCATCAGGCTCACGTGCCCGGGGCGCTCGCGCCGGCGCAGCGCGATCAGACCCTTGGCGACGAAGGCGCGGTTGAGGCCAATGAGCGGCACCACGTCGGCAACGGTGCCGAGCGCAACGTCGTCGAGCAGCGTCAGCAGATCGGGCTCCGGCCGGTCCGCGCGCCAGAACCCGCGCTCGCGCAGCACGCGGTTGACAGCGACGACGGTCATGAATGTGAGACCGACCGCGGCGAGATGACCGAGACCCGAGAGGTCGTCACGCCGGTTGGGATTGACGATGGCGACGGCCGGCGGCAACACTTCGTCGGCCTGGTGGTGATCGACAACGACGACATCGACACCGAGTTTTTTTGCTTCCTCCAGCGGTTCGATACTGGTGGTGCCGCAATCGACGCAAACCAGGAGCGTTGCGCCGCGTGCTGCGAGCGCGCGCACGGCCTCGACATTCGGGCCATAGCCTTCGAACAGCCGGTCGGGAATGTGGATCATCGGATCGATGCCGCATTGGCGAAGATACCGCGCGAGCAGCGCCGCCGACGTTGCGCCGTCGACATCGTAGTCGCCGAATATGGCGACGCTCTCCCCGCGCTCTGTGGCGTCGCCGATGCGCGCGGCGGCCTCTTTCATGGCCGTGAGCACATGCGGATCGGGCATCGCCTGTTTGATCGTCGGGTCTAAAAATGCCTCGACCGCATCGGCCTCGATGTTGCGGCCGGCGATGATGCGCGCCAGCAATTCCGGAAGATCGTGGCGCTGCGCGATGGCCAGAGCACGCGCGGCTCCTCGTTCGTCGAGCCGGTCACGCCACGCGCGTCCGGTCGCCGAATTCTCGACGCCAAGGAATAGGCGAGTCTCAGCCATTTCGATGTCATTCCGGGGGCGCGCCGTCAGGCGCGAGCCCGGAATCCATAACCACAGACAGCGCGAGTATCGCTGGGACAGGGGTTATGGATTCCGGACTCCTCGCTACGCGACGATCCGGAATGACGCTATCCGATTCAAGGAGCCGCCTTCAACCTAGCTGAACTTATCAAGCTTGCGATGCTCGGCCCGGATCCAGCGCACGGTGCCGGTCGCCGAGCGCATGACCACGGTTTCGGTCCCGATCACACCCTTGCCGAAGCGCACGCCGCTGAGCATGCGACCGTCAGTGACGCCGGTTGCGGCGAACAGGCAATCGCCGCTCACCATGTCCCCGATCTCGTACTTTTTGCGCAGGTCCTTGATGCCCATTTTGGCGACGCGCTCGCGCTTCTCGTCAGTGTCGACGATAAGCCGGGTCTGCATTTGGCCGCCGATGCATTTGAGCGCCGCGGCCGCCAGGACGCCCTCCGGCGCGCCGCCGATGCCGAGATAAATGTCGATGCCGGTCTTGTCCGGGTCGGCGGTGTGGATGACGCCGGCCACGTCGCCGTCGCTGATCAGGCTCACCGCGGCGCCGACTTTGCGCACCGCCGCGATGATATCGGCATGGCGCGGGCGATCGAGGATCATCGCCGTGATCTCTTCCGGCTTCACGCCCTTGGCCTTGGCCAGCTTGAGGATGTTTTCATCCGCTGGCGCGTCGAGATCGACGACGTTTTTAGGATAGCCGGGACCGATGCCGATCTTGTCCATGTAGATGTCGGGCGCATGCAACAGCGTGCCGCCCTCTGCCACGGCAAGCGTGGCAATGGCGCCGGGCATATTCTTCGCGCACAGCGTTGTGCCTTCGAGCGGATCGACCGCGATATCGACCTTGGGACCCGATTTGTTGCCAACCTTTTCGCCGATGAACAGCATCGGCGCCTCGTCCATCTCGCCCTCGCCGATCACGACCGTGCCGTCGATCGACAGGCTACCCAGTTCGCGGCGCATGGCGTCGACGGCGGCGCCATCGGACTTCTTCTCGAGCCCCCGCCCGCGCAGCCGCGCCGCGGCCACCGCCGCCAATTCGGTCACGCGCGCGATCTCGATCGTCATAATGCGTTCAATGCCGGGGTGCGAACGAGCGGGCTTCGATGACATGGCGGCAATTCTCCAATGGCGGCTGAACCGGCAACTGAATGGACAAATAACGTGAGCCGGCTTAGTTCTTCTCGATGCGGATAACCTGAGGCTTTCCGTAAACCACCCGATCGCGGCGCACCGCGGCAAGCGCCTTGTGCACGGCATCCTCGCTGGTGGCATACGTCGTCATGATGACGGGCACCGCCTCGCCGGAGCGGCCGGGCTTCTCTGCGCCGAGCGATCCGACCGGGTGGCGCTGCACGATGGATTCCAGCGAGATTTTTTGTTGCGCCAACCGGTGCGCGATGGTCGCTGCGGTACCGGGCCGGTCGCGCGCCAGAAGGCGAATGTAATAGCCGCCCTCGTGGTGCTGCATCGGCGCCTTGCGAATCGGCGTCATGCGCGCCACCGGCCGGCCGAACGGCGCGCTACACACGCCGCGCGCGATATCGGCGAGGTCGGCGACAACAGCCGAAGCCGTGGCCGTGCCGCCAGCACCTGGCCCGACGAGCGTGATCGGGGCAAGGCCTTCCGCGTCGACCGTGACCGCGTTGGTGACGCCCATCACCTGCGCGATGGCGGAATCCTTCGGCACCATGGTCGGGTGCACGCGCTGCTCGATGCCCGCTTCGGTTTTCACCGCCACGCCTAAAAGCTTGACCCGGTAGCCCAACTCGCCGGCGGCATCGAGATCGGCGAGCGTAATCGAGGAAATGCCTTCGACGTAAATCGCCTTGGGATCGATCTTGGTGCCGAACGACAGGCTCGCCAGGATGGCGAGCTTTTGCGCGGTATCGTAGCCCTCGACGTCGAAGGTCGGATCGGCCTCGGCATAGCCGAGGCGCTGCGCGTCGCGAAGGATCTCGTCGAAAGGAAGCCGGTCCTGCTCCATACGCGAGAGGATGTAATTGCAGGTGCCGTTGAGAATGCCGTAGATGCGCGTGAAGGAAGCGCCGTTGAGGCCCTCGCGCAACGTCTTCACGATCGGAATTCCGCCGGCGACAGATGCTTCGAAATTAAGCGCGACGCCCTTGCGTTCCGCAAGCGCGGCGAGCTTTTGACCCTGAGCGGCGAGCAAAGCCTTGTTAGCCGTCACCACCGGCTTGCCGGCGGCGAGCGCGGTTTCGACCGCCAGCTTCGCCGGATCGCCGGCGCCGCCCATGACTTCGACAAACACGTCGATGCCGGGGTCGCGCGCCAAAGCGACGGGATCGGAAACCCAGCGAAACTTTTTCAGATCGAAATCGCGCTTCTTGCTGCGCGACCGCGCATTGAGGGCGACGATCTCGATCGGCCGGCCGCAACGCGCCAAGAGCTTGTCGCGCCCCCGGTCCAACAGATGCACGACGGCGCTGCCCACGGTGCCAAGCCCGGCAAGACCGACTTTAAGCGGTTGCGCCATAACACGTCGCCCGGATTGGGAAAAACGACGCCCGACTAACGCCGCGTCGCAAGGGGAACGACGTTGTGCAGCATTTCCGGCCCTGTTTCAAGAAAGCGCCGGATATTGCGGGCCGCCTGGCGGATGCGCTGCTCGTTCTCCACAAGCGCGATGCGCACATGGCCTTCGCCATGCTCGCCGAAGCCCTCGCCCGGCGAGACGGCGACGGATGCCTTCTCGACGAGAAGCGTGGAGAATTCGATCGTCGAGAGCGTCCGGAACGGTTCGGGGATCGGCGCCCAGGCGAACATCGAGGCCTTCGGCGGCGGCACATGCCACCCGGCCCGGCCGAAGGAATCGACCAAAGCTTCGCGGCGCCGCCGATAGATCGTGCGCATCTCGTGGATGCAATCGTCCGGGCCGTTGAGCGCGGCCGTCGCCGCCACCTGAACCGGCGTGAATGCGCCATAATCGAGATAGGATTTGACCCGGCTAAGGGCTGCGATGACGCGCTCATTGCCGACGGCAAAGCCGATGCGCCAGCCCGGCATTGAATAGGTCTTGGACATCGAGGTGAATTCGACCGCGACGTCCATTGCGCCCGGCACCTGCAATATCGAGGGCGGCGGTTCGTCGAAATAGACCTCGGCATAGGCGAGGTCGGACAACACCAGGAGCGAGTGCTTTTTCGCGAATGCTACAAGCTCGCGATAGAAGTCGAGGCTGGCGACGCAGGCCGTCGGATTGGACGGGTAGCACACCACGACCGCGATGGGCTTGGGAATGGAGTGCGAAACCGCGCGCTCCAGCGCGCCGAAAAACGCGTCGTTGGCTTCGACCGGCACCGAGCGGATCGCGCCGCCGGCCATCAGGAAGCCGAAGACGTGGATCGGATAGGTCGGATTGGGAACGACGATGATATCGCCCGGCGCGGTGATCGCCTGAGCGACATTGGCAAAGCCTTCCTTCGAGCCGAGCGTCGTGACGACCTGCGTCTCGGGATTGAGCTTCACGCCAAAGCGGCGCGCGTAATAGGCCGCTTGCGCACGGCGCAGTCCGGGAATCCCCTTGGATGCCGAGTAGCGGTCGGTGCGCGACTTGCCGACGACCTCTTTGAGCTTTTCGACCACGTGCGCGGGCGCCGGCAGATCGGGATTGCCCATGCCGAGATCGATGATGTCGGCGCCGCCGTTGCGCGCGGCCGCTTTGGCGCGGTTGACCGTCTCGAACACATAGGGCGGCAGCCGGCGAATACGATAAAATTCCTCCATGGGAGTCCCCGCGGATCGTCTTTTCGATTGAGGGCCAATTATAGGCCCGATTCAGTGGTTTAAGGGCAGAATATCACGGCTTGAGGTCGGCACCAGCGCTTTGAGCGCTGGCGGTGGTAGCCGGGGGTGCGGCGGCGGCCGGTTGTGGTCTCGCCTTATGGGCGGCGGCCTTTTTCTTTACCGCCGGCGTTGCCGTGGAGTTCGCCGTTTGATTGGCTCGATCGGCTGACGACGTATCGGCAGTCGTTTTCGCCTGGCTGGCAGCCGGAGGCGCTTCGGCATTTAGATGATTGCGCTGGGTGATAAGATCTTCTGTCGCCTTTTGTACCTGGAGCTGGTCCATCGGCGTTTCGGCGCGCGGCGGCGGCATGTCATGCACCGCCGGGAAGATGGACGGATATTCGGCCTCGGGCGAGCAAGCGCCGACGAGCAAGCAAGCCGCAAGCGCCGAACATAAAGGCGCCGAGCATAAAAACGCCAATGGCGCAGGCATACAGCCTGCGCGCATGCGCGCCGTTATACTTCGCCGCCACTGCACACTAAGTCTCCGATATCCCCTCAGAAGGCGTCCCGCTTCGGCCTATTTGATCCCAAATTTGGTCGTCGGATTCCGCCTCGCCGCCTTTTATTACTTACCGCAGACGAAATTTCAGAAATGCGTAAAGCACCAATAATTTAGACTAATCAACTCAGAGATCACACAAGGCGTCAAGTTAAAGTGGTAATATGTCGAAACAAGGACCGCGCGCAATCGTCTTTGGCGGCGTGATGTCGATCGTCGGCAATGCCGCGTGCGCTAACAAGTGCGCTGGCGGATGCGGCCGAAGTGCTGCAATAAGCGTTGTCTTCTGTACCGGAGTTGATAAGGCCAATTCCGCCCGGGAACAAAACCGGCCGGCCAGTGAGGAGCGCTCGTGCGAGCTGCATCGCAAGAACCGGAAGCACCCGACACCGTGACGCAAGAATCGGTGACGGCACCGGCGCAGCAGCCGGCGGCGCAAGACCCTGGACAACAAGACTCCAGGCAACAAGACCCCGGGCAACAAGAGCCGGTGAAACAGGAGCCGGCAAGGCAAGGCTCGCCAAACGCCGGCGCCAAAACCAACCCGGATTCCGGCCCCAAATTCGGCGCGGTCGATGTCGAGCGGTTCTCGCGCAATCTGGCGCACCTCGTCGAAGAAGGCGGGCGCGCGCTCGCGGCCTATCTCAAGCCGCGCGAACAAGGCCGCGTCACCGACGAAGTTGCCGCCGAACTTGGCGAAATCGTCAAGACACTGGGGCACGTCGCGGAATACTGGCTGGCCGATCCACAACGCGCCGTCGAATTGCAGCAACGGCTGGGCAAGACCTATCTCGAGCTTTGGGCCGCTGCATCGCGGCGGCTTGCGGGCGAACCGGGCGCCGCCTTCGTCGCGCCGGCGGCCGGCGACAAGCGATTCAGCGGCCCCGAATGGACCTCGAACCAGTTCTTCGATTTCCTCAAACAGGTCTATCTCCTCACCTCGCAGTGGGCCGACAAATTGGTCGCAGACGCGGCCAATCTCGATCCGCATACGCGGCAAAAGGCGGAGTTTTATGTCCGGCAAATCACGAACGCGATCGCGCCGACGAATTTCGTCCTGACCAATCCCGAATTGCTGCGCGAGACATTCGCCTCGGGCGCCGAGAATCTGGTGCGTGGCATGCGCATGCTGGCCGAAGATATCGAGGCCGGTCACGGCGAACTGAAAATCCGGCAGTCCGATGGCTCGAAGTTCGAGGTCGGACGCAACCTCGCGGTCACACCCGGCAAAGTCATCTTCCAGAACGAGATGATGCAGCTGATCCAATACACGCCGACGACCGAGACAGTGCTCAAGCGTCCACTGCTGATCGTTCCGCCATGGATCAACAAATTCTACGTGCTCGATCTGACGCCGGAAAAATCCTTCATCAAATGGTGCGTCGACCAGGGCATCACTGTCTTCTGCATTTCCTGGGTCAATCCCGACGCTCACTTGGCGCAGAAGTCCTTTGAGGATTATGTCCGCCAAGGCCCGCTTGCCGCGCTCGACGCCATCAAAGAGGCGACCGGCGAGGACAAAGTCCACGCCATCGGCTACTGCGTCGGCGGCACGCTGCTTGCGGTCACGCTTGCGGCCATGGCGGCGTGGCGCGACGAGCGGATCATTTCGGCGACATTGTTCGCCGCTCAGGTCGATTTCACTTATGCCGGCGACCTCAAGGTTTTTGTCGACGAGGAACAGGTCACCGCAATCGAAAAGAAAATGGCCGAGCGCGGTTTTCTCGAGTCGGGCGCCATGGCGAGCGTCTTCAACATGCTGCGTTCGAACGACCTGGTCTGGCCGTACGTCATCAACAATTATTTGAAAGGCAAGGCGCCCTTCCCGTTCGATCTGTTGTACTGGAATTCGGACGCCACGCGGCTGCCGGCTGCCAATCATTCGTTCTATCTGCGCAATTGCTATCTCGACAACAAGCTGTCGAAGGGCAAGATGGTTCTCGGCAATACGCTGATCGATCTCAAGGCCGTGACGATGCCGATCTACAATCTGGCGACGCGCGAGGATCACATCGCGCCGGCAAGATCGGTGATGGTCGGATCGAAATTATTCGGCGGCGACGTGCGGTTCGTCGTGTCCGGCTCCGGCCATATCGCCGGCGTCGTCAATCCGCCCGCCAAGAGAAAGTACCAGTATTGGACCGGGCCGAAACCGCGCAGCGCCGACATCAACGGCTGGCTCGCCAAGGCCAAGGAGCATCCGGGCTCGTGGTGGCCCGATTGGCTCTTATGGATCACGCGGCAAAGCCCGACCGAAGTCCCGGCGCGCGTTCCCGGCTCGGGCGCCCTCAAGGCGATCGAGGATGCGCCGGGAAGTTACGTGAAGGTCCGCGGCTAAGCGTCGGAGTTCCTTACAAACCAGGCGTCGTCAATCGGATGTGATTGCCTGGCTTACCGCTGGATGCTATATGACTATGGTCACTGACCATGGTCATGAAGGCGCTCGCCATGTCGCGGATTATCAAAGCTTCGGAATTCAAGGCCAAATGCCTTGCTGTGCTCGACGAGGTGGAGCGCACGCGCGAATCCGTCGTGATCACCAAGCGCGGAAAACCCATTGCCGAATTGGTGCCGCATAAGCCGCCAAAGTGCGAGCTGCTTGGCCTTCTGAAGGACGAGCTATTTATCGAAGGCGACATCATTTCGCCGATTGATGTCGAGTGGGAAGCACTTAAGTGATCCTACTTGATACTCACGTCGCCGTTTGGCTTACCACCGGCACCGTATTGGGTAAGCGGAGCATGTCGTTGGTCGAAAAAGCGCTAGCTGAGGATCGGCTTGCTATCAGTGCTATCAGCTTCTGGGAAATAGCAATGTTAGTGGCCAAGCGCCGGCTTCGCGCTCTCAGATCGGCTACAGAACAACGCACAAAAATTCTCGCGGCTGGCATACAAGAAGTGCCCGTCAGAGGCGAAATTTGCATTCTCGCAGGCGAGCTTGAAAGCCTTCACGCCGATCCAGCCGATCGCCTGATTGCCGCCAGCGCCATCGCGCTCGATGCGACGTTGCTGACCGCTGACGAAAAACTGCTGCGCTGGCGTCACACGCTCCAGCGGCAAAACGCCGAAACCTAACTTACGGGAACAGCGCCACCTGCTCGAGCGCCGTGCCTTCAGGATAGCCGAGCATCACGTTCATGTTCTGCACGGCTTGGCCCGATGCGCCCTTGGTCAGGTTGTCGAGCGCCGAGCCGACAATGGCGCGGCCCGGGATACGGTCGGCGGCGACGCCGATGAACGTCATATTGGAGCCGCGCACGTGCCGCGTCTGCGGCGTGGCGCCGAACGACAGCACGTGAACGAACGGCTCGTTCGCGTAAGACTTTAAAAGTATCGCATGAAGATCCTGCGGCGACGTTTTCACGTCGCGCACATAGATCGTCGAGAGAATGCCGCGATTCATCGGAACAAGATGCGGCGTAAAGGTCACGACGACTTCGCGGCCGGCGGCCTTGGAAAATTCCTGGTCGAGTTCGGCCATGTGGCGATGGCGGCCGACGCCATAGGCGTGAAAGCCTTCGGACACTTCCGAGAACAGCATTTCCTCCTTTGCCGCCCTGCCCGCGCCGGTCATGCCCGACTTGGCGTCGATCACGATCTCGTCCGGATCGATCGCCTTGGCTTTGAGCAGCGGGATCAGCGCCAGTTCCGCGCAGGTCGTGTAGCAGCCCGGATTGGCGACAAGCTGCGCCGATTTAATCTCGGACCGATAGACTTCGGTGAGACCATAGACGGCTTGCTTTTGCAGCTCCGGCGCAAAATGCTCGTGCCCATACCAGCGCGCGTAAGCGGCGGGGTTGGCCAGGCGGAAGTCCGCGGAGAGATCGACGACCTTTGTCGCCGGCGCCCGCGCCATCAAATCCTTGATGACTTTTTGCGTCGTGCCATGCGGCAGCGCACAGAAAGCGAGATCGAGCCCGAGCGATTTCCAGTCGGCCTCCTCGATCGAGGTCAGCGCCGGCAGCGCGAACGGCGCGAATTGCGGAAACACGTCCGACATCGGCTTGCCGGCGCGCCGGTCGGCCGTGAGGAGGACGATCTCGGCATTGGGATGCCGCAGCAAGAGCCGCACCAGTTCGGCGCCGGTATAGCCGGAAGCGCCGAGGACGCCGATTTTTGCTTTCGCAGACATGATTTGACCTTTGCTCTTCAGATAAGGCGTCAGGCCGGAGCCGCGGAAGAATATCAGGATGGTGGAAATTTAGGATGACGGCCGCGGAACCGGCGGCACGAATATGTTTTACGCGCGAGCGCGCATCCGTGCCGTGTAACGGCGGCGGCGCTTGGCGGGTGCAATGCTTGTCAACGAGGAGCTCATGGCCGGGCATATAAGGCCCGCAATTTGCGCCGTCAATGCGCTCACTTCGGCGCTCATGGTTTTGCCGTCTCGGTGGCATAGTCGAATGTTCTGGCGGGATTGATTCGGTGGCCGCTGCGCGCCGAAGACGTCGCGCCATATCAGACGAGGACTTCGGGACAAGCTGTGGGAAAAACTGCGAAATCGACAAAGACGACGAGGCCGGCCAAGCGAGCGGCCAAGGCAGCGGGTAAGCCGACATCAAAGACAGGCGACCTGTTTGCCGGCATAGCCGAGCCGCGGCGCGGTGGCAGCGCCAGACGCGGCGCCGCAGCCCCCTCGCGCGGCTCGTCGGCGGAAGCCGGCTACACGGCACGCCATATCGAGGTCTTGGAAGGGCTCGAGCCGGTTCGCCGCCGTCCCGGCATGTATATCGGCGGCACCGACGAGAAGGCGTTGCATCACCTGTTCGCCGAAGTGATCGACAATGCCATGGACGAGGCGCTCGCCGGCCACGCCGACTGGATCGAGGTCGAGCTTGAGGCGGACGGGTTTTTGACCGTCACCGACAACGGCCGCGGCATTCCGGTCGATCCGCATCCAAAATTTCCGAAGAAATCCGCGCTCGAAGTGATCATGTGCACGCTGCACGCCGGCGGCAAATTCGACTCGGAGGTCTATGAGACATCGGGCGGTTTGCACGGCGTCGGCGTCTCGGTCGCCAATGCTTTGTCGGATCGCATGGAAGTCGAAGTCGCGCGCGGCCAAAAGCTCTACCGGATGATTTTCGAGCGCGGCACGCCGAAGGGCAAATTGCAGGATGCCGGCAAGGCGCCCAACCGCCGCGGCACCAAAGTGCGCTTCCACCCCGATCCGCAAATCTTCGGCGACAAAGCGCATTTCAAGCCGGAGCGCGTGTTCAAGATGACGCGCTCGAAGGCCTATCTGTTCGGCGGCGTCGAAATCCGCTGGTCCTGCGCCAAGGCGCTTTTGCACGGTGTCGAGAACGTGCCGGAAAAGGCAACGTTTCATTTTGCCGACGGGCTCAAGGACTATCTGTCGGAGACGCTCGCAAGTTCGACGCTGGTGCATCCCGAGGTTTTCAGCGGCACCGCGAAAAAGGCCGGCGCACACGGCGCGGCGCAATGGGCGGTTGCTTGGACCGCCGATGCCGATGGCTTCCTCAACTCCTATTGCAACACCATTCCGACGCCTGATGGCGGCACGCACGAATCCGGCTTGCGGTCGGCACTCACCCGCGGGCTCAAAGATCACGCCGAGCGCGTCGGCCAAGGCAAGCGCGCCGCAGCGATCACCTCGGACGATGTGATGATCGGCGCCGGCGCCATGCTGTCGGTGTTTATCCGCGAGCCGGAATTCCAGGGCCAGACCAAGGACCGGCTCGCTACCGCCGAAGCGCAAAAGATCGTCGAGCAGGCGATCAAAGACCCGTTCGACCATTGGCTCGCCGGCAATCCGCTGCAGGCCAACAGGCTGTTCGACTTCGTGGTCGAGCGCGCCGAGGAACGCGTCCGCCGCCGCCAGGAAAAGGATATCGCGCGCAAGAGCGCGGTGAAAAAGCTGCGGCTGCCGGGAAAGCTCGCCGATTGCACCAACAGCGCCGCCGAGGGCTCGGAGATTTTCGTGGTCGAGGGCGACAGCGCCGGCGGCTCGGCGAAGCAGGCGCGCGATCGCGCGACGCAGGCGATCCTGCCGCTGCGCGGCAAAATCCTCAACGTGGCGTCCGCCGGCAAGGACAAGCTGGCGCAGAACCAGCAGCTCGCAGACCTCGCGCAAGCGCTCGGCTGCGGCACCGGCGTGCATTATCGCGACGAGGATTTGCGTTACGGCCGCGTGATTATCATGACCGACGCCGATGTCGACGGCGCCCACATCGCGTCCCTGCTCATCACTTTCTTCTACCGGCAGATGCCGCAGCTCATCGACCACGGGCACCTCTATCTCGCGGTGCCGCCGCTTTACCGGCTGTCGCATGGCGGCAAGAATTTCTATGCGCGCAACGAAAAGCACCGTGACGAAATTCTGAAAAAGGAATTTCACGCCAACGCCAAAGTGGAAGTGAGCCGCTTCAAGGGGCTCGGCGAAATGATGGCGGCACAGCTCAAGGAAACCACCATGGACCCGAAGAAGCGCACGCTCCTTCGCGTCACTCTCGTCGCCGACGACCGCAAGGACACCGAAAAATCCGTCGAGCGGCTGATGGGCACCAAAGCCGAAGCGCGCTTCGATTTCATTCAGGAACGCGCCGAGTTCGCCGACGAAGCGGCGCTCGACGTGTGATTGTAGGGTGGGCAAAATCGTCTGCACTGCCGTCAGCGTGGGCACCGCGTCCGCACGATTTTGCCCACGTGGCTTGGTCTTGCCGCGCGGTGCCCACCCTACATGATGCTCCCATCAGCCCCTCCTCCCTTTCTGCATAAATCGAACGGCATGCATTGGCGCGCCCTGCGTTCCGGCGCGCCGATATTCCTTGGCGTCGCATCGAGAATGTCGCGCCGCACCTGCGCCTGCACGTCACGCGGCACAATCGCGACGCCGCGCTGCAAACAGGCATTCGGGTCGCCCTGGCAGGCGCCCTTCCGGCGGCAGGTCTTGTCGCGGCAGGTCCGCCACAGCGCAAAGGCATTGCAATAACGGCGCTGCTGCAGCGCCTTTTCGACGGCAAAGCGCGCGGCAAATTCGACCGCGCTCAGCTTCGGCTTGGGCTTTTTCTCAGCTTGCAACGCCTGCAGCATGGCGAGCCCGACGGCGAGATCGCTGCGCCGCAGGACGTGATCGGCATCGCGGGCGAGCAAGCGTTTGACGTGTCGCTTCATAGCGAATTCTCCTGGCGAATGCTCCTGCGTTCTCGCGGCGCGGATCGCGCCCGAGTTTGCTGTGACGCTACTGAGTTGAAGCGCGAAGCGGGCGGCGCAAGGATAAGAAGGGGTGGTGCCTTCGTCTTCTTGCGCTGAACTCTCCGCAACTTCGTCATTGCGAGCGTCAGCGAGCAATCCAGAACGGCCTCTCAGCAACTGGATTGCTTCGTCGCTTTGCTCCTCGCAATGATGGGGTGGACGGCCCCCAACGGCATCGGTGTGCCAGACTGGTGATGTGAATCGGCCAGACAAGGGAGCCGTCCATGGCAGAGACTATCATGATTGGATTGGACTTAGCGAAGAACGT
>Ga0207416_1000584_pt1 | contig 59743 bp, 59 predicted proteins | sample PaiPotPPM11metaG_FD_184107 | JGI IMG/M metagenome (GOLD analysis project Ga0207416, IMG submission 184107) | Iron sulfur acid spring bacterial and archeal communities from Banff, Canada, to study Microbial Dark Matter (Phase II) - Paint Pots PPM... ... | reverse complement strand
GGCACGGCCGGTCCCACCAGGCGGGTGGGGCGGGGGCGCCGCGGCGGCACAGCGCAGCGGGGCGCCACCACGCCCGCCCGGTACGCTGCGCACCACCGCACCCAGCCGGCGTGCCCCGTCCTTGGCTCACCTGGCCTGAACCACTACACGCGAGCGCAGCGCACGCGGCGACCGCGTGGCACCTAACCCTGACTTCCCTGGCGGGAAGTCTGTCCCTTCCCGTGTCGGGAAGGGTTGGTTGGAGGAGGAACGGGTGGACAGGAGATAAACCCATTGCCCCGCCGCCGTCCGGCGCCGCTCGGAACGCTCCAGAAGTCCCTTCCAGCTTCGGGAAGGGGCAGACCTCGCCTGCGAGGTCAGGGCTAGGCGCTCTGTACGGGCGTTGACTCCGTTCACCCAACCGGCGGCTGCGGCTCATCCCTGCCGATACTGCTGGCCGCTGGACATGAGGCGTATCGTTAGAAGAGAGAACGACTGCAAGCCGCCCCCGCCGCCGGCGCACTGCCGGGCGCTCGCGCCCGCCGAGGAGGGGCTGAAATGGCACCGATACTGCACCCCAATCAACCGGCTTCCACCGAACCGGCGTCTGGCCACGTCGCCATCGCCGAGCTGTGCCGCGAGCTTGGCGACGAAGCGACGCGTCGCGCGGCGCTGGCGCGACTCCAACACATGACCGACGAGGTGGGCTGGTTCGAGCTGTTGCGCTTCGTGGCGCATATTGCCCGGCGTACGGAACCCGAGACGCGCACGCTGGATGCCGCCACGCGCCGGGCGCACGGCGCCGCCGTGGCGGCGTTCCTCATGCCGCCGGGAGCGCCGTGTGATGCAGCCCGCGAGGTGGCGTTGCAGCGCGGACTCGTCGATGCGAGTCCGAGCGTACGCTCGCTCGCCGCCGAACTGTTGGGGCAACGCGCCGGGCCCGACGCGCTCGAACGGCTGCGCCCGCTGCTCGACGATGCCAACGATCGCGTGCGCGCGGCCGCCGTCCGGGCGCTCTCGTATCTCGAGCCCGAGCAGGTCATTCCCTTGCTCTTGCTGGCGCTGGCACGCTACGACGTGGTGGCCGCGGAGGCGGTTTCGGCGCTGGCCGCGATCGGAGAGCCAGCCGTGCCGCCGCTGATCCGCGAGTTACGCGCCGGCTCGGCCTGGGCGCGCTGGCACGCGGCGCGAGCGCTGGGCAGCATCCGCGACGAACGCGCGATCGCGCCGCTGGTGGTGGCGCTCAACGATGAGGATGGCGGCGTACGCTGGCAGTCGGCGCGGGCGCTGTCGCGCTTCGGCCGGGCGGCGCTCGATCCGCTCCTGCGCGCCCTGAGCACGACGCCGGTGACGCCCTGGCTCGCCGAGGGCGCCGACCGCGTGCTGCAACGCGTGGCCACGGGCGCGTTGTACCAGCATGTCAAGCCGCTGCGCCGCGCCCTGCATCACCTCGACGCTGCGGTGGAAGCGCCGGTGGCGGCGGCGCAGGCGCGGGCGGCGCTGCGGGCCGAGAGTTAGTTCTCCGGCGCGCTGCCTGAGAAAACGCTCATGCAAAACGGCAATTGCCTGCGTAGCATGGCGTGCGTGATACGCCGTGCGCGGTACCGGGCCGCGCGGCGACGCACGTCGGAGAGCAGCATGGGCGTCGCCATTCACCTCGTGGATGCTTCGAACTGGAGCGAGCGGGCCGTGCCCGCGCTCAGGCAGGCGGGCTTCGTCACGCTGCGCGTGGCCACGCGTGAGGCGGCCGAAGCGCTGATTCTTCGCCGGCCGCCGGACCACATCATCGCGGTCGACGCGGCGCCGAAACTCGACGCGCTGGAGGCGGTGCGCTGGCTCACCGCCGCGACCTCGGCGCCGGTCACGGTCGTGATCCGCGGTGAGGACGAGCGCCGGGCGCTGAGCTGTTTCGCCGCCGGCGCCGACGATGTCGTGCCGGCGGACTGCCCGCTGCGCGTGCTGATCGCGCGGCTGCGCGCGGTGCTGCGGCGCGTCGGCGCACCCGCGGGCGAGGGCGTCGGCCCCGTGGCGATCGGCGAGATCCGCGTCGAGCCCGACTCGCATCAAGCGCTTGTGCGCGGCCGGCCAGTGCATTTGACGCCGCTGGAGTTCGCGCTGCTGCATGTGTTGATGCGCGATCCAGGCGTCGTCTACACGCGCGAGGATCTGCTCGACGCGGTCTGGGGCGCACGCGACATGGCGGTCGAACGCACGATCGACGCGCACGTCTGGAAGCTGCGCCGCAAGATCGCCGCACAGGGTGGCCAGCCGGCGCACATCGTCTCCGTGCCGCACTTCGGCTACCGCTTCCGCCGGCCCGATGAAGCGCTCCAGATGCAGCCGGCGCTCGCAGGCTGACAGGCGCAGCGCTTTTCACCCACCGCGCGGGCGGCTAGAGTGGAACCCAGCCGGTTCGCCGCCAACAGGGCGCCGGCCGGAGTCCCCGCATGGTCGAGCATCCCGCCCCGCGCGTGACCGAGGCGCGCGCGTTCCGCGCCATCAACGAAGCCGCGCTCGCGCTGAACGGCGCAGAGCCGGCGCCGCCTGAAGCGGAACCGCTGCCGCCCGGCATGCCGGCGCGCCGCTCCGAATATCGCCCGACCATTCGCGAACTGCCCTCGGCCGAGCGCCCGCGCGAGCGTCTGCGCAGCTACGGCGAAGGCGCGCTGGCCACGGCGGAGCTGCTGGCGATCATCCTGCGCGTCGGCATCACCGGCGAGAACGTGCTCGACGTCGCCAGCCGCCTGCTGAGTCAGCACGGCGGCCTGGTTGGCCTGGCGCGGCTGAACTTCGACGAGCTGTGCGCCACGCGCGGGCTGGGCGAGGCGAAGGCGGCGCAGCTCCGCGCGGCGCTGGAGCTGGGCCGCCGCCTGGCCGCGGCCACGCCCGAAGAGCGGCCCGTAATCCGCGAGCCGAAAGACGTGGCGCACCTGGTGCAGAGCGAGATGCAGTTGCTCGACCAGGAGCAGTTGCGCGTGCTCGTGCTCAATACAAAGAACCAGGTGCTGGCGATCTCGACGATCTCCAGCGGCACGGTCAACCAGTCGCAGGTGCGGCCGGCGGAAGTCTTCCGGCCCGCGATCCGCGCCAACGCGCCCAGCATCATCGTCGTCCACAACCACCCGTCGGGCGACCCGGCGCCGAGCAAGGAAGACGTAAGTGTGACGCGCGAGCTGGTGAGCGCCGGCCGCCTGCTGGACGTCGAGGTACTCGACCACATCGTGATCGGCCTCGGCCGCTTCGTCTCGCTCAAGGACCGCGGGCTCGGCTTCTGACATGGGTTGCGAAAAGAAGGCCACGGTCCATCAAAGGAGCTGAGTGCCACCTGTCCCCGTCCGAACGAGCCGCGCAGCGGCACCTGCACTACAGTCTTGACCGGCAGGGAAAAAGCGACCCGGCCTCCCTCGCGCCTGCATACGCGCGAGGGAGGCCGGGTCGCTGCGTCATGAATCGAGATACGGCTCAGGGAGTGGGGGGCGGCACGGACTGCCCGGCGATCGAGAAGCACATTGCCACACCCGTCGCGGGTGTTGCCGGACCGTCGGACGACAGTGCCCGGCAGTCGCCGACCGCCTGCATCGCCGCCTGCAACTGGTCGACGCTGACGTGCAGCGCCGCGGCGAGTGACTGCACATATTGGTCCATTTTCGCCTTCAACTGGCCGTCAGGCGCGGGTGGCGCCGGCGGCTGCACGAGCTGCATGGCGTCGCGCACTTGCTCGGCGGTGATGCCGTTACCGAGCTGCTGCGCGACCGCGGCGAAGAGATCGCCGTCACCGCCTTGCGTCACGATGACGGCGTTCTCGACCGGCCGCGAACACGACGGCGCCTCCGCCGGCTTCAGTTGGTCACCGGCCGCCTTGAAGGCGTCGGCAAGCCGCTGCGGCGTCACGCCGAGCTTCGCCGCTGCGGGTGCCAGGATGCTCGGGTCGCCGCCAAACCCCACGACGAGCGTGCCTGTGGTCGCCACAGCGCCGGCCGTCGGTGTGCCGCCGGCCTGCACGTGCACGTAGCCAATACTGATCTGCGTGCCCTTCAGGCCGATCGTGGGCGGCGGCACCTGTTGCAACGCCTGTTCAACCTCCTGCTCGGGTTTGCCGAGCGCCTGCGCGAGCCGCTGCGCATACTGCTGCTGTGCCGCCTGAATTTGTGCGGCAGACGGCGTAGGACAAACCTGCGCTGCCTGCGCCGGCCCGCTGCCGGCCGAGACGGGCCTGCCCGCTCCGACCAGCAACACGGCGCCGGTAGCGGCCATCGCGATGCCCGCGCCACCCGCGATCCATGCGCCCAGCTGGATGTATCGTTTCATCGAAGTTCCTCCGTGCGTGTGTTTGCCGTGGATTGGCACGGCGCCGAAACCGTCTCGTCGCACAGACAGTCGGCGTACCGTGCCGCATTGCCGCGCCGTCGAGTTGAACCGTCGTTCGCTCGCGGGCGCGCCCCTGTGTCATGTGCATCTGTGATCTGCGAGGATCCTCACCACCGTCAGCGTATCCGCGGCCACGGCACGCTTCATTCGCTGCCGGTTTGGTCGATCTTGCGAAACTGTTACACGCTGAAGGCGGTTTCGGCTGAGAGTGCGACATCCAGAGCCGGCGCAGCGGGCAGCGTCACGCTCGCGACGGCGCCGCCCTCGCGGCCGTTGTCGAGCCGGATCATGCCGCCGAGCAGCCGTGCCAGCTCGTGCGCGATCGCCAGCCCCAGACCCGCGCCGCCGCCGGTGCGGGCGCGGGCGGCGTCCGGGCGGTAGAACGGCTCGAACAGGCGTGGGATCTGGTCAGGCGGCAGGCCGGGGCCGCTGTCGGCAACGGCGATCGTGACGCTGCCGCCCTCGCCCCAGGCGTGCAGCGCGATGCGCCCGGCAGGCGGCGTGAAACGGCAGGCGTTGTCCACAAAAATCAACAGCAGTTGATACGTACGGTCGCGGTCGCCCAGCAGCCAGAGCGTCGCCGGCGCGCTGACCTCGACCTCTACTCCGGCCGCGGCAAGGGCTCGCGCCGCGGCGGCGATACCGCCGAGCAGCGAGGCGACATGCACGGACTCCCGTTCAAAGGGCAGGCCCTCGTGGTCGAGCCGCGCCAGCGTCAACAGATCGCCGGCCAGCCGCGACAGGCGATCGATCTGACGCAGCAGCGGCCTCGCCTCGTCATCGGCGTTCAGCCGGTAGGCCAGCTCCTCCGCTTCGAGCCGTACGAGCGCCAGCGGCGTGCGCAGTTCGTGCGCGGCATCGCCGATGAAACGCCGCTGGCGCCTGAAGGCGATCTGCAACGGCGCCAGCGCCCTGCCGGAGAGCAGCGCAACGCCCGCGACGGTCAGGGCCAGGCCCAGCAGGCCGCCGCCGGCGAGGCCGATCAGCACGATCCGCTGCTCGCGGTCGCGCGCCGCCAGCGCCACGCCGGTCTGCACGACGACCGGCTTGCCGTCGGAGGCCGTGCCGATCTGGCGGGAGAGCACGCGGAAAGGATGGCCGCTCAGCGTCACCGTGCGTGTATCGTCGTGGCCCGGCTGCGCGGCGTCGGCCGCGGCGCGCACGGGGAAGCCTGGCGGAGCGACGCCGCGCACGGCCTGCACGCCGTCGCCGCTGATCTGCAGCGAGAAGACGCCGGCCGCATCGGCGGCGGGCTGGTAGGCGACCGCCACGCTGCCCACGCCAGCGGGCGCCGGTTGTGCAGCCGCGACCGACTCGCCGGCGCCCGCTGGGGGCGACAGCACGGCTACCGACTGGCCGGGGGATGCGCCTCCCACTGTCAGCGTGCCCGGAGCGACGAACTTGACGAAGGCGGCATCCTGCACATAGAGCTGCGCGTCGACGGCCGCGTCCAACGCGTGGTTGAGCAGGATGTAGACGAGCGCGCCGGCGCCGAGCAGCACCGCGGCCATCACCGCGGCGAGCGAACCGATCAGCCGGCGGCGTGCGACGCGGAACATGGGTCCTCCTCCGCGTTCACGTCGGCCGGCTCGCGCAGCACGTAGCCGACGCCGCGCACGGTTTCGATCAGACGCGGGCCGAAGCGTTCGAGCTTGGTGCGCAGGTAAAAGATGTACTGGTCGACAACGTTGCCGTAGGGCTCGGCGTCCTCACCCCAAACGGCATCGAGGATGCGGCTGCGGCTCAGGACCTCGCCGGCGTGGCGGATGAGCAGCGCGAGCAGGTTGAATTCGCGCGCCGTCAGCTCGATCCGCTGGCCGGCGCGACGCGCCTCGTAGCGCAGCGGGTCGAGCACGAGGTCGCCGACGCGCAGTGCGGCGCCACCTCCGGAGCGCGTACGCCGCGTCAGGGCACGCACGCGGGCGCGCAACTCCGACATCGCAAACGGCTTGATCAGATAATCGTCGGCGCCGGCGTCGAGCCCTTCGACACGGTCTTCCACCTGGCCGCGCGCCGTAAGCATCAGCACGGGCGCCTGCCGGCCACGCTCGCGCAGGGCGCGGCAGAGCGCAAAGCCGTCCAGGCGGGGCAGCATGACATCGAGCAGGATCAGGTCGAACGGAGCGGCGAGCGCGATCGCCAGCGCTGTCATGCCATCGTCCGCCACCTCCACGGCGTGCCCGTCGCGTGCCAGCGCTGCCGCGACCAGCGTCGCCATCCGTTCCTCATCCTCCACCACCAGCACGCGCATGGTCCCACCTCCACTGCCCCATCCCACGATCGCGGGGCGAAGGCGATGATGCATGTGGAAGCGATTAGAGACGTGTTACAGAAGTGCTAAACAGGGCCGTGACGTGCTTTGCTCGCCGTCACGCGTGGAAGCGAGGGAACCCGCGCTACGCGCCGCGCTGCATGCGGCTGAGCAGATAGGAGACGACGCGGCCGGTGCGGTCGTGGCCGGCGCTGCAATGCACCAGCACGGGCTTGGGCAGCGCCTCGAACGCCGCCCACGCCGCCTCGTACTGGGCGGGCGTGAACGGCTCGGCCATGCCGTCCGGCGCGGCGATGTTGGCGACGCCGAAGCCGGACTCTTCATAGAATGCCAGCAGCCCCTGCGGCAGCCCGCGCGCGTACAGCGGCAACTGGTCCTGGCCGAGCAGGCAGATGATCGAGGCGATGCCCGCCGCCCGCTTCTCCGCCACCCAGGCTTCCACGACCTGGCGCGGAACGGTGTATTCCGCTCCGGTCCGGTAGCCCGGCCGGAAGCTCGTCGCCAGCAGGCCGTCTTTCACCCAACGCACCATGCTCCCACTGTAGAAAACGGCGCGGGCAGGGAACAAGCCCGGCATCAGGGCGTAGAGCGTAGGGCGTAGGGCGGATCGTGTCCGTACGTGCGTGTAAGCCGTTTCGTGCGTACGATGCAGCGCGGAACGTGCAGCCAGCCCGCGCAGCGGGAGGGCGGGAAGGAGCGCGGCGGTGGCAGACTCGCTGATCGTGGTGGCATCGAGCAACGGGCGCGTGGGCATCGGCGAGGCGCTGCGTGTGCTGAAATCCGGCGGCTCGGCGCTCGATGCGGTCGAGGCCGGCACGCGCCTGGTCGAAGACAATCCTCACGATAACTCGGTCGGCACGGGTGGCCTGCCCAACCTGCTGGGCGAAGTCGAGCTCGACGCAAGCATCATGGACGGCCGCACGCTTGCCGCGGGCGCCATCGGCTCCGTGCGCTACTACCCGAATCCCGTCTCCATCGCCCGCCGCGTGATGGAGACGATGCCGCACTGCTTTCTGGTCGGCACGGGCGCCGAGCGCTTCGCCGGGCAGCACGGCTTCCAGACCGCCGACATGCTGACGCCAGAGACACGGCAGCGCTATCAGGAGTGGATGGCCGGCAAGCTGGATGGCGTCGAAGCGGCGAACTACCGCCGCTACATGCAGTCCGTGCGCGACCTTGCGGCGGTGGCGAAGCAGGTGACGGACCCGCAACGCACCGGCGGCACCGTCAACTTCCTCGCCCGCGACCGCGAGGGCAACGTCGCCAGCGCTGTCTCGACGTCGGGCTGGGCGTGGAAGTTCCCCGGCCGGCTGGGCGACTCGCCCGTGATCGGCGCCGGCAACTACTGTGACAACCGCTACGGCGCCGCCGCCTGCACCGGCCGCGGCGAGATGGCGATCCGCTGCGGCACGGCGCGCAGCGTCGTGCTCTACATGAAGCTGGGCATGAGCGTCGCCGAGGCGCTGGCCGAGGCGCAGCGCGACCTCTGGGCGCTGGAAGACGCCTTCTACGGTAACATGCACATCGTCGCGCTCGACCGCGATGGCAACCCCGCCGCGGCCAGCAACAGCCCCGCGACCTACATCTACCAGCGCGACGACATGGCCGCCTACGCCGAGGAGCCGCGCACGCTGATCGTCTCCAACGACCCGCAGAAGCAGGGCGGCTGGAGCACCGTCACGGCGCCGAAAGAGCAGAGCGACCGGCAGTAGCGGGACGAGGAAATAGAATAGAGGAAATAGGAAATAGGGACGAGAAGTGAGAAACGAGGTATGAGCATTCGCTCTCCTATTTCCTCGTACCTATTTCCTATTTTCTCGTTTCTATTTTCTCGTTTCTATTTCCTATTGATCGGCCTGCAGCAGCGTCTTGTTCGCAGTGCGAGCGACGCCGGCCTCGACACCGAACGCCTCTAGCGCCGCTTCGAGCTGCGGGTCGCGGCCGTCGGCCAGGGCAGGGGCGTCCGCATCGATCTCGCGGTCGGGCGTGATGCCGATCTTCTCCACCGACTGCTGGCTGACGGGCGAGAGCACGCCCTGCACGGCGACTTCCATGCCCGCCTTCTGATCGGCCAGCGGGAAGAACTGCGCCGCCATCAGGCAGCCGCAGGTTTTCGCGCCGACGATCAGCCCGTCGTGATACTGCTGCACCGCCGAGGCGAACAGCTCAGACGACGAAGCGCTGCCGCCATCCACCAGCACCACGAGCTTCTGATCGAAGCTGAAACGGTCGCCGGTGCGCGGAACCGGTAAGGAGCGGCCGCCGCCGGGATTGACGAGATACGAAAGCGGGCTCTGCGACACAAACAGCGACAGCACCGCCTGCAGGTCGCTGAGCGAACCGCCGGGATTGCCGCGCAGATCGACGATCACGCCGTTTGTGTTCTCATCGTCGAAGTCGCCCAGCGCCTGCTTGACCTGGAGTTGAATCGGCACCTGCGTGGGAAACTCGCGGATGCGGATGTAGCCGACGTTGCCGGGCAACTGCTTGCTGCGCACCAGGTCGAGCGACATCGTCTGGCGGGTAATCGTGATGCGCCGGTCGGCGCGGCCGGGCCGGCGTACGTCGAGCATGAGCGTGCTGCCGTCCGGCCCGTCGAGGGCGCGGCCCGCCTCGCGCGGCGTGAAACTTGCGATCTTGCGCCCGTCGATGGCGAGCAGGGAGTCGCCGGCCTGCAGGCCGGCGCGGTCCCCGGCAGAGCCGGGCACAACTTCGAGCACCAGCGGCGGCCGCTCGGTGACGCGTTCGATGCGGATGCCGGTCGTCGTACCGAGGTTGCCGGCCTCGCGCTTGTTCTGCGTAGCGAACTGGTCCGGCGAGAGAAACGTCGTATGCGAGTCGTTCAGCGAGTCTGCCATCGCCGCCGCCGCGGCGTAGTTGAGCTTCGTTTCATCGACGCTGGCGCTGCGGCGGATGGTCAGCTTGCCAAAGGCGTCTTCGAGGTTGTGAACCGTCGCGCCGCGGTCGCCGCTGAGCACGGGCCGCGGCACGCCGGCCGTGTTCACGCCCTCCCGCTTCGCCTCGGCCAGCAGCCCGTCCCAGGCCGGATTGAGCAGAGCGGCGGGTCCAGGCCGCTCGACGGCGCGGTTCAGCAGCAGGTTGTAGGCGCTTTCGAAGACGGTGAAATCGACCGAGCCGACCGGCGCACCGCTCGGTGTGGCCGCGGGCGCGGGCGGGATGCGTTCGGTCGTGCAGGCGACACCGGCGAGCAGCAGCGCCGCCAGACCGAGCCAAAGCAGCGGGCGGGGGCGCCTCACAACGTTTCGCGCAGAAATTGCCAGGCCTCCTTAAACTCGGGGCCGCGCATCTCGGTGTGGCCGCCGTCGTACCAGACGATGCGCTTCGGCTCGCCCAACGCGTCGAACAGCGCCTGCGCGGCGACGAGCGGCACGGTCTCGTCGCGCCGGCCGTTGATGCAGAGCACGGGCCGCGGCGCGATCTGCGCGGCGAAGTTGATCGGATCGACGATCGCCAGCACCGTGCGCATCTCTTCGATCAGCGGCGGGTCGTCCGGCAGCGTTTGGAAGCCGCTGAGATTGGCGCCGCCGATGCAGAAGACGGCGGCCCTGACGCGCTCGTCGCGCGCCACGAAGGAGACGCCGTTGAGCGTACCCATGCTGAAGCCAATGAAGCCGAGCCGCGCCGGGTCGATCTCCGGCCGCGTGGCGAGATAGTCCACGGTGCGCTGCAAATCGACGCACATCTGCACGGCGTGGTCGCGCCGCGTCCAGGGGCGCTGCCAGATCGCCTGCGGATCGCGCGGGCGGGTCTGGCGCTCGCCGTGGTCGTTCGCGTCGATCGCGACGCAGGCGAAGCCCTCCCGCGCCCAGCGCAGTGCTGGCAGGCGGATGTAGTCGTCCTCTTTGCGGCTGCCGGCGCCGTGCTGCATCAGAATGGCCGGCAGCGGCCCGGCGGCGTCGATTGGCTGCCAGAGCAGGCCGGCCACGCGCTGGCCGTGCGTGCTGGAGATGACAAAGTGCGTGCTGCGCACGCCGTGCTCTTCGGCAACGACGTGCGCCTCCGGTTCCAGCGGCATCTCGCGGTCGTAGCGGTAGAAGAGGTCGCGCACGCGGTCGCCGACGATGCTGGCGGTGGTCATCGTTCGTCCTCCGCTTCGGAGTTTAGTCTGGGCGCAGCGTTTCGAGCAGGAAGCGGCGCATCTCGTGGATGTCCTCGCACGGAATGTCGCCGTGGCCGCCGTCGTACCAGATCACGCGGCGCGGCTCTCTCAGCGCGCTGAACAGCGCCTGGCCGAGCACGGGCGGGATGATCGCATCCTGCGTGCCGTTCACCATCAGCACCGGCCGCGGTGCGATCAGCGGTGCGTAGTGCAGCGGGTCGCAGGCGTCGGCGACGGTTTCGGCGTCGTGGCGGCGTTCAATCGGCGCTTGCAGGGCGAAGAAGTGCATCAGCCCGGCGCCGCCGAGCGCGAACACGGCGGTGCTGACGCGCGGCTCCATCGCCACGAAGGGCACGCCGAGGATGCTGCCCATGCTGAAGCCGACGTAACCAAGCCGCGCCGTGTCCAGATCGGGCCGCGCCTCGGCCCAATCGACCGCACGCATCGTATCGACCACGTATCGCGTGACGAACTCGAGGCCGCGGAACGGCTGGCGCAGCACGACGGTGGGATCGGAGATGCGCTGTCCGCGTTCGCCGTGAAAGGGCGCGTCGATGCAGAGGCAGGCAAAGCCCTCGCCGGCCCAGTGCTCGAAGAGCTGGTGCATCAGCGGCTCGTCTTTGCTGGCGCCGGCGCCGTGACCGATCACGAGCACAGGAGGCGGCGCAGCGGCCTCAGCAAGACGGTACAGCACGGCGGGCACGCGCTGATCGTGGGTGCTGGAGAAGGCGAAACGCTCCGAACGGATGCCGTTTGTGCAGGAAATGACCGGTTCGGTTGCATCAAGGGGCGCAGCGCGGTCGTAGCAAAAGAGCAGGCGCCGCTGCTCGGGCGAGAGCCCCATCCGCCACCTCCGCGCCCCGCTCGCCGCCCGGCGAGCCATCGCCCGTTATGCAGAGCGTAGCGTGCGTCACGGGCGCCGGTCCAGCCAGCGTTGCAGGTCAGTGCAATGCGTTGGGCGAGACGGCAGGCGTGCGGCGGGATCCTGCTGCCGGGGTAGGGTCGCGAGTTATGAGGGCCGGCGGCGCACGAAGCCGGCGTGAACGCCTATCCGCCCAGCGCTGCCAGCAGCGCCGCCGTGCGGTCCAGCGAAGCGCGGCGGTCATCGCCGACCGGGATCGGCGTGACGATCAGCTCGCCCGCACCCGCATCGATGAAGCGGCGCAACCGCGCCCCGACCGCCGCTTCATCGCCGTGCGCGACGACTTCGTCGATCATCGCGTCGCTCCACTCACCCCGCATCGCCTCCTCGTAGCCGGCGTCACGCAGCATCGTGGCGTAGTAGGGCAGACGTGGGTAGCCGGCGAGCTGCTGGCGGGCGGCGGCGCGCACCGCCGCGGCGTCTTCGCTCACGCACACGGGCACGTGCGCCACCAGCGGCGGCGCTGCCCGCGCGGCGGCCGCGGCGCCCTGGCGCAGTGCCGGCAGCGCCACGTCGCGCACGTACGGCAACGGGCAGAGCCAGGTGATGGCGCCGTCCGCAAGCTCGCCGCAGAGCCGGAAGGCGTTCACCCGCAGCGCCGAGGCCATGACTGGCACCGGCTCGGCCAGCGGCGCGGCCATGCGGCCGTGGGCATGATAAAAGTCGCCGTCGAAGTCGGCGCCGCCCTCGTTCAGCGCCGACTTAACGATGCGCAGGTACTCGCGCAGGTGGCCGAGCGGCTTCTCGAAGGGAATGCCGAACTGCCCTTCGACGCCGGGCTTGTGGCTCGGTCCGAGGCCGAGGCGGAAGCGGCCGGGCGCGAGCGAGGCGATCGCGGCCGTCTGCTGCACGACGACCAGCGGATGGCGCGGCAGGATGGGAATGATGCAGGTGCCGAGCAGGATGCGCCGCGTGCGCGCGGCGGCGGCGGCAAAGATCGTCAGCCCGTCTGCCCCGACGCCGCCGGTGGTCAGCCAGGCGGCGGGCACGCCCATCTGCTCGTAACGTTCGATCGCCGCCAGCGTGGCGGCCGCGTCGCGTTCTTGAACGTGCAGGCCGATCGTTCCAGCGCTCATCGTTTCGCTGCTCCCGCGCGGTAGGACTCTTCCAGCAGATCGACGACGTGCATGACGCGCACGTTAAGGCCGGCGCGGCGCACGCCGTTCTCCAGTTGCAGCATGCAGCCGGGATTGGCCGTGACGATGATCTCCGGCCGCGCCTCCGTGACCTCTTCCATCTTGCTGTCGAGCACCTGCAGCGACATCTCGCGCTGCACGACGTTGTAGATGCCGGCGCTGCCGCAGCAGCGGTCCGAGGCCAGTTCGACGAACTCTACGCCGGGAATGGCGCGGATCAACTGGCGCGGCGACTCTTTCACCCGCTGTGCGTGCGCCAGGTGGCAGGAGTCTTGATAGGTGACACGGGCGTTCACCGGGCCGAGCTGGGCTTCGTCGATGCCATGGGCGGCGAGAAACTCGGTCACATCGCGCACCGAGCGGCTGAAGCGCTCGGCCTTTTCGCGGTAGGCGGCATCGTGCGCCAGCAGCTCGTGATACTCCTTGAGCGTCGAGCCGCAACCGGCGGCGTTGACGATCACCGCATCGACGTCGGCGGCAAGGAAGGCGTCAATGTTGCGCCGCGCGAGCGTGCGCGCCGCCTCACGATCGCCGCCGTGCACCAGCAGGGCGCCGCAGCATTGCTCTTGCGGCAGCAGCACCACGTCGCAGCCGTTGCGGCGCAGCACGTTCACTGTCGCGCGTTCCGAGGCGGCATACAGCTGCGGCATCACGCAGCCAACGAACATGGCGACGCGGTGCCGCCGCGGGCCGAGGGCGCGGTAAAGCTGCCGGCGCGGACGGAACGGCCGCCTGGCAAGCGCCGGCATCATCGCTTCGAGGTCGCGCAGCGGCGGCGCCAGACGCAGCACGCCGCTGCGCTGCACCAGCGTGCGCAGGCCGGAGTGCTGGTAGAGCCGCATCGAGGCCGCAACCGCGGCGAGCAGCGATTTGTGCAGGAACAGCGCCCGCGTGATGGCCGTGCGCAGCAGGCGCGGCCGGCTGGGCCCTTTGGCCTGTGTCAGGATCTGCGAGCGCGTCGCCTCCATCATGCGGCCGAAAGGTACGCCGGAGGGGCAAACCGACTCGCAGTTGCGGCACTGCAGACATAGCTCCATGTGTCCCACGAAGCCGTCGGAGATCGGAATGCGGCCCTCTTCGACGGCGCGCATCAGGTAGATGCGGCCGCGCGGCGATTCGGTTTCGAGGCCCGTGGCGACGAAGGTTGGGCAGTGCATCAGGCAGAGGCCGCAATGCACGCAGCGCGAGAGGTCGGCAAACGCCGGTGCATCCGGTCCACTGAACGCCGAGCGCCCGGTCGCGGCAGGCGAGGTCATCGTCCCGATCCTTGCAGAGCAGTGGGAATGCCACCGTCGATACGCACCGCCGCTCGCCCTCAGTGTCAGCGATCCGGCCGTGTGGCGACAAGGCGGGGCAGCGCTGCGACAGGTGTTCGTCAATACGACTACTCTCGCCCGCGCGGGGCACCTAACCCTGCTTTGCCTGGCGGCAAAGCTGTCCCTTCCCGACACGGGAAGGGTGTGGCTGGAGGCTGGACGGGGAGCTGGGAGACAAACCCGCCGCCCGTCCCACAGGGAGACCCCGGCCCCGCTACCGTCCGGCACTGCGGGGAACGCTCCAGAAGTCCCTTTCCCGTTTCGGGAAGGGACAGACCTCGCTTGCGAGGTCAGGGTTAGGCGCCCCGCGCGGGCGCGGCGCCGCGCCCGTCGTCGCTCAAGCCAGCCGCAGCAGGCACGCGGCCAGCGCCTCGGGCGCCGAGATGAACGGCGAGTGACCGGTCTGAAGCGAGAACACTTGAGCGCAGGGCAAGGCGGAGTACATGCGTTGTTGCGTCGCCGGTCCCAGGGCTTTGTCGTGCAGCGTTTCGATGTACACGCGCGGCACATTTGCCGGCGCGGCAGCGGGCGCGGCCTGTTCGTCGCGGGGCACAACTGGCTCTGGCTGGAGCTGACGCATGGCCCAAGCAGCGGCGTCGTCGCTGCAATCGGCATAGAAGACCGCGCGCGCCTTCGTCGAGTCGATGCTGACCGTCTGGTGCGTTGCATCGAGAATCAGCGCCTCGCGCAGCAGCGATTCCGTGTCGTCTCGCATGATCTCGGGCGGCGTCACGCCGGCGGGCAGGAGAAAGGCGGCCAGATAGACGAGCGTACGTACGCGATCGGGCCGTTGCGCCGCCGCCTCGCTGATGATCATACCGCCCGAGCTGTGGCCGATGAGGATCAGCGGCTCGTCCGCGGCGTCGAGCAGGTCGCAGACACTCGGCACGTAGCGCTGCCACGGCCGCTCGCTCGCGGGCGTGCGGTCCTGACCGTGGCCCGGCAGATCGGGCGCAAGCACGCGTTGGCCGGCGCCCCGCAATAGTGGGGTGAGCTTCTCCCAGCACCAGGCGCCGTGCCAGCCACCGTGAACGAGGACGAACGTGGTCATTGCTACGCTACGGCTGGCTGCGGTAGCCGCGGTCGAATGCCTCGCGCATCTTGCGCATGGCGTCGCCGGCCTTCTCCGCCGCGTCCTGGGCGCCGCCGGTGTAGTGGCGCACGCCGGCGCCCAGCTCCTCCTGCCACGACGGTTTCGGGTCGCCGCGGCGCAGATATTCGCCGCGCACGATGCGGTCGTAGCCGCCCTGCTCGATCCAGTCGCGCAGCAGGGCAGCGCGCAGCACCAAGAAGGGATGTGTCATGCCCAGCGTGTTGAGCACCTTCAGCACCTGGTCGAGCACGTTGTCGACCTGGCGGTACTCCTCGGCCTGTACGAGAAACTCGTTCAGGTTCATCTCCTCGGGCGTGCCGCCGCCGGCGAGGCGCATCATCGCGCTCATCGCCGCTTCGGGCCGCTGCACCGTCAGCAGGCCGGCGCGGTCCGACGACAACTCGCTCTTGCGGAACCATTCGAGCAGCGCGAAGAGGATCGGCTTCGCCGCGACGCCGATGATCGGGAAGCCCGATGCGGCGAGGCGAATGAGGATCACCATCATTGTGTGGTACAGCGCGTGGCCGCTGAGCACGTGGCCCAGCTCGTGGCCCATGATGTTCTCGACCTCGTCGTCGGGCAGCAGCCGCAGCGAGCCCGAGAGCAGCAGCACCCACGGCTTGTCCACGCCGTAGGCGCCCGCATTCACGCGCGGATCCTGCGCGACGAAGAGCGGAACCTCTTCGGGCGCATCCAGCGTGTCCTGCACCTGCAGCCAGAGACGGTGCAGGCGCGGGAACTGGCGCGGCGAGACGCGCACGGAGTCGGCTTGAAACGCCAGCCGCAGGCCGCGCTCGCCGAACGCCCCGATGATCTTCTTCAGCACCTCGTCGAAGGCCGGAATCGCGCGCAAGGCCGCCAGCGCGGCGCGGTCGGCGGGGTGCTCCCAGGCCCGCGAGTCGATCTGATCGAGTCGGCGTCGAATCGGCACGATGGCTGTGCTGGTCATGGGTGTTTCCTTCCGCCAGCCGCGGGCGGGACGTTCGGACGCCGCAAGGGGCGTCGGCGGCCCGCCTGCGCGGCCCTGCGTTCAGTATCGCTGCAACGGGCGGCGCCGTGAAGCGACCCGGTCGATTTGCGGCCGTGTTCCCCGCCGCGCGCCGGTCATCCTGGCCGCATCGCCGCGAGCTATCCTTCGCGGCCGTAGTCCCAGCTGATGTAGCGGCGCGGACGCACGCCGATGTAGGCCGCTCCCGGCCGCGGTTCGGTGGGAAGCTGATCTGCCGCAGCGCCGCGTAGACGCACCGCCTCGCGGGCGAGCCGCAGCACGTCGTCCGGCGCGGTGTAGACGCTAGCGTCGCCCTGAATCATCACTGCTTTGATGTCGCCCATGCCCTTGCCGCTTTCGACCAGTAAACTCACCCGCGCATCGCGGGCGATGTTCTTGAGCTTTTGTGTGCCGGCGCGGCAGCCCATGCAGATCTCGTCGCCCACACGGAAGTAGCCGATCGGCACAGAATGCGGGTAGCCGTCGCGGCCGATTGTGGTCAGAATCATCCAGCCTGGTTTCGCGTCGAGAAAGGCGTGGATCTGCTCGAGCGAAAGTTTCGCGGGCATCGTCTGCACCTCCGTTCCTGCCTCCGGGCTTATGGCTGATGTCGCCGGGCTTGCAAGGGCCGTTCTGGCGGCGGACCGGCCGCCCGCTGGACTGCCGGCAAGCGCCCTCGCTATACTTGCTGCCGGAAGAGGAGTCCCAGCTTGCCACGTCAGACCCGACGCACCCGCAATCAGGCGCCCAGCCTGCGCAAAGGCCAGCAGCCGGCGGTGCCGGCACATTTCTATCGTCGCACGCCCACGCCGACCGTCGAGCCGGCGCCAGGGGGCGATGCGCTGGCCGGCGAGCCCGACGTCGACTCGGCGCTCGGCGCTCAGAACGCTCCCGCCCGCAGCGCCGGCGCGGGGCCAGAGCCGCGAGGTGCGGCGGCTCCTCCTCGTGGCCGCGGCGCGGCGCTTCAGCAGTCGACGCGCGAACGGCTGAGCCATACCGACTACGGTTATGTGATCGGCGAGTTGAAGCGTATCTTCACCACCGCCGCGCTTATCGTGCTGCTGCTGATCGTCATCGCCATCCTGCGGCATTAGGCTGCGGACCCTCACCCCCGTCCCCTCTCCCAATCCTGGGCGAGGGGCGATCCTGTTTGGAGCGCTTCGAGAGGGCGCCGGTCTATCCTGGGTTTCGGTATGGGCCGTTCCTGAACGGCCCGGCGCGGCGCCAGCCGCGAGCGTCTGCGGTCGGCAACACGTGTTTGGGCGGTTACTTCAGATAGTTGATGGCCACGACCGCGGCGATGCCCACGAAGATGTAGCCGTAGAGGTCGTTTTGCGGCAGCACGGTGTGCGGCGCGGCGACGAAGTTGTGGACCAGGTAGACGAGCACGCACGAGGCCGCGGCGGCGACTTGCAGCGAGACGCCGCGTCGCCGGTTGCTCACCCGGCCGATCGCCTCCGCCGCCAGCCAGCCGTAGCCCAGCGCCGGGAAGAAGATGAAGATGCCGAAGCTGCCGGCTGAATGGGGAAGCAGGTAACCCCAGAGCACGCCGACCACGACGGCCACGACCGCGGCCGCGGCGCTGCCCCGCGCCAACAGCGCCGGCGGCACGGAATAGCTCACGGGGCGCCGCAGGTTGGCGCAGCTCTTACACCGCGCTCCGACCGGCGTTTGCACCATGCAGCGCGGGCAGATCGGCGTATCGCACTTGCCGCAGCGCAGCTCGGTTTCGACTTGCGGGTGCTGGGCACACTGCACCGAGATGTAAACCCCTATCCTCTGATGTCGATCGCGAAGGTCAACTCGCCCTCACAGGCGAGCGCATCGCCGACCGTGGCGCGAGCCGCGCCTTTGCCGATCGGGCCGCGCTGCTTCGTCAGCTCGACGTCCAGCCGCAGCGTATCGCCCGGCACGACGCGGCGGCGAAAGCGCACGCCGTCGATGCCGGCGAAGAAGCCGATCTTGCCGCGGTACTGCTCCTGGCTGAGCAGCGCCACGGCGCCGACCTGCGCCAGCGCCTCCACGATCAGCACGCCGGGCATCACGGGCAGGCCGGGAAAGTGGCCCTGAAAGAACCACTCGTTGATCGTCACGTTCTTGATGCCGACGGCACGCTTGCCTGCTTCGATCTCGACGATGCGATCGACCAGCAGGAAGGGGAAGCGGTGCGGAATGATCTCCATGATGCGGCTGGCGTCCCAATCGACGGGCGCGGCGCTCACGAGGCCGCCACCACGGGGCAGGCGCAGCCTTCGCCGGCGGCGAGCAGCGCCTCGACGGCCTCGTCCGGCAAGGGAATATCGCCCGGCTCGCGCTCACCGGGGTTGTGCAACGCGTGGTAGTCGCTGCCGCCGGTGGGCAGCAGCTTGAGGCGTCGGGCAATCGCGAGCAACTCCCCCACCTTTTCGGGGCCGAGATCCTTGTAGTAGACCTCCATGCCGCCGAGCCCCTGCCCGGCCAGCCCGGCCAGGATCGTCTCCGCATCGGGCGTGTAGTGCGGGTGCGCCACGACGGGAAAGCCGCCGGCGTTGCGGATCATCTGCACCGCCTCGACGGGCGTCAGCTTCTCGCGCTCGGCGTAGGCCGGACCGTTGCGGCCGATCAGCCGGTCGAACGCTTCGGGGATCGACTGCACGTAGCCGCGCTCGACCAGATGCTGCGCGACGTGCGGCCGGCCCACGGAGGCGTCGCCCGCGATCCCCTGCACCCGCTCCCAGGAAACGTCCATACCCAGGCCTTGCAGCTTCTCGATCATGCGCATGCCGCGGCCGAGCCGACCCTCGCGGAAGCGCGCGAGCTGCGCCTGAAACGCCGGATCGTCGATCTGCATGAAGTAGCCGAGCACGTGGACTTCGCTGCCGGGGATGTCCGTGCTCAACTCGACGCCGGGCACGAGGCGAATGCCATGCGGCCCCAGCGCGGCAGCGATCTCGCGCACACCGGCGGTCGAGTCGTGGTCGGTGAGCGCCATCACGTGCAGGCCGGCGCGTGCGGCCAGCTCGGCCAGCTCGGCCGTCGTCTTCTTGCCGTCGGAATGCGTGGAGTGGGTGTGAAAATCGCCGTTTGCCATCGCTAACGCGCGTATTCGACGGCGCGCGTCTCGCGCACGACGGTCACTTTGACCTGGCCTGGATACTCCATCGTCTCCTCGATCTTGCGGCTGAGGTCGCGAGCCAGCCGCATGGCTGCAAGCTCGTCGATCTGTTCCGGCTTGACGATCACCCGCACCTCGCGGCCGGCCTGAATCGCGAACGACTCGCGCACGCCCTCGAAGCCGTTGGCCACGCCTTCGAGGTCTTCCAGGCGTTTGACGTAGTATTCCAGCGACTCGCGCCGGGCGCCGGGTCGCTGGCCCGCGATCAGATCGGCCACCTGCACGAGGATCGCCTCGACGCTGCGTGGCTCAACCTCGTCCTTGTGCGCCTCGATGCAGTGCACGACCGCGGCGGGCATCCCGAAGCGCTTCGCCAGTTCAGCGCCGATCTGCGCATGGCTGCCCTCGACTTCGTGGTCGGCGGCCTTGCCGATGTCGTGCAGCAGGCCGGCGCGCCGCACCACGGAAACATCGGCTTTCAGCTCCGCGGCCAGCAGGGCGCCGATTTGCGCGGTTTCGAGCGAGTGCTTCAGCACGTTCTGGCCGAGGCTCATGCGGTATTTGAGCTTGCCCAGCAGCCGCATCAGTTCGGGGTGCAGGTTCGGCACGCCGGCTTCGACCGCCGCCGTCTCGCCTTCGCCGCGCAGCGACGCCTCGACCTCGGCGCGTGCTTTGTCCACCACCTCTTCGATGCGCGTCGGGTGGATGCGGCCGTCCTGCACCAGATGCGAGAGGGCGATGCGCGCCACCTCACGGCGCACCGGGTCGAAGCCGGAAAGCGTGACCGCGTCCGGCGTGTCGTCGATGATCAGATCGCAGCCGGTAGCCTGTTCAAGGGCGCGGATGTTGCGGCCCTCGCGCCCGATGATGCGGCCTTTCATGTCATCGCTGGGAATGGGAACGACCGAGACCGTGGTCTCGGCCGTCACATCCGAGGTGATGCGCTGGATGGCCGCGGCGACGATCTCGCGGGCGCGCCGGCCGGCCTGCTCTTTGTACTCGGCCTCGATTTGGTGCATGCGCCGCACGGCGTCCTCGCGCACTTCACGCTCGACCTCGCTCATGAGCAAGGCACGGGCTTCGTCGCTGGAAAGCTGCCCCACGCGCTCGATCTCGTGCAGCCGCTGCTGGCGCAGCTCTTCGAGCTGGGCACGGGCGGCTTCGGCCTCCTGCTCGCGCTGGCTCAGCTGGCGTTCGCGGCGCTCGTAGGCTTCCGCCTTGCGGTCGAGGTTCTCCTCTTTCTGCACGATGCGGCGTTCCTGCCGCTGCAGATCGCCGGTGCGCTCGCGCAGATCCAGTTCCGCCTGCGTGCGCAGGCGAATTGCCTCCTCCTTCGCTTCGAGCAGGATCTCTTTCTGGCGGGTCTCCGCCTCGCCGACGATGCGCGCTGCGGCGGTCTGGGCGGCCTGTCCGTCCAGCGGTTCCGCCTGGGGTGGCCGGAGCGGCTCGGCGGCCGGACCGGGCTTGCGGACGTAGAGGTAAGTCGCGCCGACGGCGAGAAGCAGGACCGCAATCGCCAGTACGATCACCAGTACCAGCATATGCGCCTCGCTTTCGCAGGGATGGGCAGACAGCGCCGCCGCGCGGCCTGCCTGTCAGACCAGTGTACGAACGAGGTTAAGCCAGTGTCAACGGAAGATCGTATAGGTATAGTACGATAGCGCTGTTAATCTTCGGACTCGGCCTGCTCGCCGCCGCGCTCGCGCCACAGATCGCGCACGATCGGACCCACCACGCCGTAGCCGAAGCCGCGCCGCTGCAGGAAGCTGCCGAGCCGCCGGTAGAACTCTTCATACGTGGCGGCGTGCAGCTTCGCCGCGTGCGTGCGAGCGACTTCCCGTACGCGTGCGTCGTCGTCCGTGTCCGCGAGCGCGGCAGCGGCGCCCGAATCGTCCACGCCGCGCGCCCGCAGTTCGGCCGCGAGCAGCGAGCGGCCGCGCGCATGGGCGCCGCTGCCGCGCTCCGCCACCCACTGGCGAGCAAACTGCTCGTCGTTGACCAGCCCGGCACGCCGCAGGCGCTCAACGGTTTCGTCGATCGCAGCGACGGGCAGCCCCTTACGCCGCAGCCGCTCACGCAGCTCGTGTTCCGACCGCGGCCGATAACCGAGCAGGTGCAGGGCCGACTCGTAGGCGCGATGGTGCGCATCCTCGGCTTCCAGGCGCAGGCGGAGCTCGTCCGTAACTTCCTGGCCGACCCGCAGGCCAAGCGCGTACACGGCCTCACGGTGGACGCTTGCCCACGGCTCGTCGTCGACCATCACCGCGATGCGCCCACCGCGTCGCTGCCGCTCGATGCTCGTGATCCGCTTCATGTTCACTGCTTCACTGCAAATTAGCTGCCGTTACGTCGAAAGCAAAACCGGCGCCCGCCGACGCCGGTGAAGAGGAGCGGTATGGAGCGGGTGGCGAGAATCGAACTCGCGCATCAACCTTGGGAAGGTCGCAGGCTGCCATTACATCACACCCGCGCGGCCCCACAATTTCGATTGTAGGCCGGTCACGGGCCGCGCTGTCAAGGACGTGGCGGCGCTCGCACCCCAGCGGCGATTCGCCAGCGAGTCGGGCCGGCGTCGGTTCGTGCTGCGCCTCCGGCGTGTGTTGCCGGTGCGTTGCTGCCCTGCTGGGGCCGATGCTAGAATGCTGTCACGGCGCAGAATACCTTGCGGCTGCGTGAGCGTGCGTTTGTGGAGCCGGCTGTACTTGTTCTCAATCAGAACTACGAGCCCCTGAACGTCTGCAACGCCCGTCGGGCCTTCACCCTCCTCAACCGGGGAAAGGCGGAGGTTCTCGAACACGGGCGTGGCATGATGCGCAGCCCGCGCGCGTTGTTCCCCCTGCCGTCCGTGATCCGCCTGGTGTACATGGTCAAGCGCCCACGCCCGCAGATGCGGCTGACGCGGCGCGAGGTCTTCGTGCGCGACCGCTACACCTGCCAGTACTGCGGCCGGCAGCTACGCGAGCTGACACTGGACCATGTCTTTCCGCGCCATCGCGGCGGGCGGCACACCTGGGAAAACCTGGTGGCGGCCTGCAAAACCTGCAACCACCGCAAGGCGGGCCGCACGCCGACGGAGGCGCGCATGCGCCTGATGCGCGAGCCCGCGCGGCCGCACGTCAGCAGCTACTACATTTTCTATCAGTACCTCGAGCGGCAGGAGGGCTGGCGCAAGTTCATCCCCGGCTGGGACGAAACCGCGGCGGGCTTTTCGTAAGCGCGGCGGCACAACCGAACGGGCGATGGGTGGAGACTGGACAATCGGCCTCCGCCTGTCCTTCGAGGGAGTTCCTGATGGCGGCGCTTTGCGCGGCGCCATCGCTGGCCAGACGCGGGGAGGACCGATGCAGAGCGATTGGGAGGCCGCGCGCCTCGTCGTCCTGTTCGATGGCTGGTGAGGGTTCTGAACGCGCTGCATGGAGTGGATCCGAAAGCGCGATCCCGCCGGCCGTGTGCTGGCGCTGCCCAACCAGACCCCCGGCGTGCGGGAGCGCTTCGGCCTGACGCGCGCTCAGGTCGATCGGGAGGTCTATGCCATCGGCCGGGACAAACGCGTGTACCGCGGTGCCGGCGCCGTCGCGCGCATCTTCCGGGAACTCAGCGGCCCGTGGGCGGTGCTCGGCAGGGCGATGCGGCTGCCCGGCGTGCGCTGGCTGGCCGATCGGGGTTACGGCTGGGTGGCCGGGCACCGCGGGCTCTTCGCGCGCTGGGGCAGTACGCCGGCCTGCGCACGGCCCAACGCCCGCTGCACACCAGAAGGGGAGTGAACGCCGCGCCGGTGCTTTCGCCTGATGATCGAAGGCGTCGGTGATCCGCGGCGTTCGGCCCTCAACCCCCTTCCCCTTCTCCCAATCCTGGGAGAAGGGGCGATCCCGGGTCGGAGCGATCCGTAAGGGCGTCGGGTTAACCGCATGCCGGTTGGAACGCCCGACGCAGGATCGTCTCCTTCCCTCCAAGATTGGGGCAACTGAGATGACACAGATGAGGATGAGGGCCGAACGCGCGGAAGGCGCACGACGGTCGCTGGCTTGTCGGATTAGCCGATCAGGATCTGGCGCAGCGCGTCTTCGGCGTCGGGGCGGGTGACGGCGAGGACCTTGTCTCCTGCCGTGAGCTCGGTGTCGGCATCAGGCACGTGCGGGTGCCCGTTGGCGTCGATCACCAGCGCGATCAGCGTCTGCTGCGGCAGCGGCAGTTCGCTCAGCTTGCGGCCGGTTGCCGGCGAGTCTTCAGCGATCTGCGCCTCGACGATCTGCAGGCCGCTGCCGCGCAGGCTGAGCAGCGGGATCAGGTGATGCGTCGGCAGCTCCTGCTCGATGTGTGCCATGATCGCCGCCGTGGCGCTCACCGTCGTGTCGATGCCGAGCTTCTTGAAGATCAGCGCGTTCTTGGGATTGTTCAGACGGGCGATTGTGCGCGGCACATTGAACTTCTTGCGCGCGACCTGGCAGGAGACGAGGTTGTCCTCGTCGTCGCCCGTCACGGCGATGAACATGTCGGCGCGGCCGGTGCCGGCGTTCTCCAGCACGGCCGCCTCGCAGCCGTCGCCCTGCATAGCCACGTCGCCCAGCTCGTCGTTGATGCGCTCGACCTTGGCCGGCTCCTGCTCGATCACCAGGATCTCGTTGCCCTCGGCTACCAGCTCGCTCGCCAGGTAGAAGCCGACCTTGCCGCCGCCGACGATGATGATATACACGATGACCGCCCTGTCAGCGCAGCAGCGCCTCTTTCAGCAGTTGCGCCCCAACTTTCGTGGGGCTGATCGTCTCGATACCGAGCGTGTGGTAGATCTCCTCACGGATCGGGTCGTAGATGCGGCAGACCACGCGCGGCACATTGAAGACATGCTGCGCGATCTGCGCCGCCATCACATTGCGGTTGTCGCCCTGCGTCACGGCGACGAAGGCATCCGCGTCGGCGATGCCGGCCCGGCGCAGCACGTCCACGTCGATGCCATTACCGACGATGGCACGGCCACGGAACTCCGGCGGCAGGCGGCGGGCGAAGGCGGCGCTGGTCGTGTCCAGCACGGTAACGTCGTGCCCCTCGCGGTCGAGCGTCGTGGCGAGATGGGCGCCCACGCGGCCGCAGCCCATGATGATGACCTTCATTGCCGGTGTGCCTCTCTCCGCTTGTGAAACCTCCCACATGCTAGGAATCGCCCGCGGACGTGTCAACGCGGCGGCAGATCAGCGCCGCGTGCCGCCCCAGCACGCGCGTCAGCACGAGCACGCGCTGCTCGGGGCCGCTGAGCTTCAGCATCCTTTCGAGCTGCTGCGGGTCGAGCGGCGAGGCGCGCGTCTTTACCACGACACGGCCGACATGCAGCTCGCGCAGGCGGCGTTGCAGCGCCTTGAGGTTGAAGGGCAGCCACTCGTCGATCGTATAGGCCATAGCGAACGGCGTATGCCTTGCTTCGTCGCCGCTGAGGAACGCCGTCGTCGCGTCGATGCGCGTGGCGTCGAGCAGATGGCCGAGCTGCTGCACCAGCCGGGCGCGGATCGCCGCCGGTTGCGGTTCGTAAAGCACGGCACGCGGCGCACTCACGGCCACGGGCTCGATCGGAGCGAAGGCGAGCGTGTCGCCCGCTGGCAGCAGCGTGGCGCGGCGCGCTGCACCGGCAAGGGCGCCCAGCCAGAGCAGCGCGACTTTGAGCGTACCGCCCTCCTGCACAAACTCGGCCTCGCAGCCGCGCGGCAGGTCGTCGTCGCGCAGGCCGGGCGCGGCCTTGATACCGAATGCCGGAAAGCGCGCCGCCAGTCGCAGCACCGCATCGAGCGGCGGCTCGTAGCGGCGCGGGTCGAAGATGCGGCCGCCCTCGCTGGTGCGGCGGCCAGGATCGCAGAACGCCGCGTCCGCCTCCGGCAGCGGATCGCTCAGCAGATCGGCATGCAGAAAAGTAACGCGCTCCGCCACGCCGCAGGCCTCGGCGTTTGCCCGCGCGATCGCCAGCCGCAGCGGGTCGCGCTCGATGGATGTCACGCGCGCGACGTCGGCCAGCGCGATGGTGTTGCCGCCGATGCCGCAGCCCAGGTCGAGAATGTGCTCGGCCTGCCCGGCGAAGCGCGCCGCGCAGTGCGCGGCGATCGGTGCACTGCTGGCCTGTTCTAATGCATCGGCGGTGAAGAACATGCGCGCCGCCTCGGGAAACTTTGCGGCGGCGCGGGCGCGCAACCGCACCGCCTCCAGCGCCGCCGCGGCCAACGCGGGCGGGTGTCGCCGGCGCAGGCGGGTGATCGCGCGCAGCGGGTCGGGCGTTGCAGCGCAGACTTCGGCCGCCTCGGTCAGCAAGGCCGCGCCGGCCGGCGTTCGGAGATAGGCCAGCGTATCCAGCGTAAGCACCCGGCTACACGAGCTGTTCGATCCAGGCGCGGGCGCGGCCCCGCCCCAGCTCCAGAAAGCCGATATTGCCGAGGGACGTGTTCATGTTGCGCGGGAACATCGGGCTGCCGGGATTCACGATCAGCACGCCTTTGTAGTTCTCCAGCATCGTCACGTGCGTATGGCCGCAGATCACGATCTCCACCGGCCCGCCGAAGGCGTAGTCCAGCATCTTGTCGAATGTGCGGTATGGCGGCCATTCGGGAAACTCGAAGGCGTGTGTCATGCCGACCTTGAAGCCGGCGAGGTCCAGTACCCAGGAGTCGCGCAGCCGCGGGTCTTCCGGCACCACGGGCCGGCCGGCGCCGCCGTCATCGCCGTTGCCGCGAGCGACGTAGATCGGCGCCAGCTTCTCCAGCCGGTCCACCACGTCCAGCACGTGCAGATCGCCGGCGTGCAGGATCAGATCGACGCTTTTGAACGCCTCATAGACCTGCGGCCAGATATCGGGCGCGGACTCGGGCACATGCGTGTCGGAGATCAGGCCGATCAGCAACGGCGCCGCCTCGTGCCGGGAGTGAGTCCATCATAGATCGCCGCGCGATCGGACGTCAGACGACGCTGATGGATATGAGAACTCACATATTCAGTCAATGCTCATCTTATCTGCCGGGTTGAGAGTCAGCCTATGCCTTGCACGGGGTTCGCAAAAACGCCGGCGGAACGGCAGAAATGCGCCTTAAACGCAGGCCGCAGCAGAAGGAGAGGCAGACCCATGATTCCGGCACGATACAGACTGGCTCTGGTTGGCACCCTCGGCAGCGCCCTGACCCTGGCCGCCGTCGTATTGCCAGGCGCCGCGCTGGCGCAAACACCCCAGACGGACAACACGCCGCAGGTGCACCGCGGCCCGGGTGGCCCGCCGCTGGCAGGCGCCCACGGCAACACCCGCACCGCGCAGGGACAGCGGCGCCACGCGCCATCCGCCCGGCGAGGGCAACACAGCGGCCGCAGGACGCCGGGCGGGTCAGGGCGCTGAACCTCGCGCCCTCATCCTCTCCTGTCTCCTTCTCCCAATCCTGGGAGAAGGAGACGATCCGGCGTAGTGCGTTCCGGGGCCGGAACGGTTAAGTAGGTGCTGGTAAGTTTTGCAACGAGAGCGTAGGCTCCAGCAGAGTTGGAGGTGGCGCATGGCGATGATCGGGCGGGCGCTGCTGGAGCGGGCGCAGGCGGAACGCGCCGGGATCGAGGCGCAGCTCCGGCGGCGGGATCTTTGGCCGCGACTACGCGAGCGGCTGGCGCTGGTCAAAGGAGTTGCCCTGGGGCAGGAGGTGGCGACGATCGCGACGTGGAGCGGGCGCCCGCCCGCCCGCATCCGCCACTGGCTGGGGTGTTTTCTGACGGGCGGCAGCGCCGCACTGGTCGACGCGCCGCGCACGGGCCGCCCGGTGAAGGCGGATGCCGCCTACCGGGCGGCGCTGGTTGCGGCCGTGGAGACGGCGCCGCGCACGCTGGGGCTGGAAACCGATGTCTGGACGGCGGCACGGCTGAGTAGCTATCTGGCGGAGCAGACGGGGACGCAGATCGCCCCGGGCTGGATCCGTGCCTTGCTGGCCCGCGAGCGCTTCGTTTGCGGGCGGCCCAAACATACCCTTGGGCACCTACAAGACCCGGAGGCCGTGGCGGCGTGCGTGGCGGAACTGGCCGCGGTGGGGGAAAAAGCTGGCCGCGGAACCGGAGCGCTATGAATTCCACCATGAGGATGAGACGCATGTCGCGACCCAGCCGGTGCTGGTGCGCGTCTGGCACCGCAGCGGCACCCAGCCGACGGTACCGGCGGTTGGCATCAGTCGCCGCCTCACGGTCTTCGGCAGCGTGGAGGTCACCGGCCGCGGCCGGGTCGAGGTGCTGTGCGCCGAGCAGGACTCGGCCGCCTTTGTGCGCTATCTGGAAGCATTGGCGGCGCGGCAGGTGCAGACGGGGCGCGAGATCTTCCTCGTCCTGGACAACGGCCCCTGCCACACCAGCAAAACCAGCCGCACGGCGTTGGCCGAGCGCACGGCCTGGCTGCACGTCATCTGGCTTGCCAAGTACAGTCCGCAGCTCACCTGCAAGGAGCGTGAATGGCGGCTGCTCAAGCGCGACTGCCGCAGTCCTCTCGCCCCCTCGCTCCGCACCTTTGCCGACGTGATCCTGGCCGGCCTCCGCCGGCTGGGCGGCGCGCTGGGGGACGTGCGCGACGAGGTGCCCGACTGGTTCCTCGCCGGCCACCGGCGGAAGCCCACCGGCCGACCGACCGGTCGGCCTCGCCGCCGGAACTTACCAGCACCTACTTAACCCTTAGTCGGCCGGAATGCTTCAGGTTGGATCGCCCCTTTCTCCCAGGATTGGGAGAAAGGGGAAGGGGGATAGAGGGCCGATGGCCGCGGACGCGCCCGCAAGTGGCTTCAACACCCCGCCTTACAACACGTCCACCGGCTCGATGTCCACGATCCAGCCGGCGGGCGGCGGCGTGGTTGCCAGCAACTCACGCACAGCGCCGCCGCGCAGCAGGATCTGCCAGCGGAAGCGGCCGGCCAGCTTGCTCAGGTAGCACGGCGCCGGGCCGACGATCTCCGGACCCGGCAGACCGAGCCGCTGCCGCTCGGTGCGCAGCTTTGCCGCGTAGCTTTCGGCCTGCTTCTCGGCAGCGGCCTCGTTGCGGTTGGCATGGACGAGACGCGTCAGCGCGCCGAAGGGCGGATAGCTCAACTGCCGGCGGAAGGCCGCCTCGCGCGCGTAGAAGGCTGCGTAGTCCTGCGCCGCGGCGGCGCGCACGGCGTAATGGCCGGGCGCGTAGGTTTGCACGAAGACGCGGCCCGGCCGGTCACGGCGGCCGGCGCGGCCCGCCACCTGCACCAGCAACTGGAAGGTGCGCTCGGCGGCGCGAAAGTCGGGGATGTTAAGCGAAAGGTCGGCGCTGACCACGCCCACCAGCGTCACGCCGCCGAAGTCGTGGCCTTTGGCGATGATCTGCGTGCCGATGACGATGTCGGCCGTACGGCCGGCCACCACGGCGGCCATTTCGCCATGCTTCGCCGGCGTACCGGCGGTATCGCCGTCCCAGCGCAGCACGCGCGCGTCCGGGAAGCGTTCGCGCACCAGCGCTTCCAGCCGCTGCGTGCCGATGCCGACCGGCCGGAAGCGCTGGCTCTCGCACTTCGGGCAGCGGGCCGGAACGCCGCGCGAATGATGGCAGTGGTGGCAGAGCAGCTTGCCCGCTGCGGCGTGCAGAGCGTATGACACGGAACAGCGCGGGCAGCGCGGCGCGTAGCCGCAGTCGCGGCAGAGCAAGAGCGAGGCGCTGCCGCGGCGGTTGAGAAAGAGCAGCGCCTGCTCACCGGCCGCCAGCGTCTCGGCCAGCGCCGCATCGAGCGCGCGGCTGAGCACGTTCGGGTTGCCTTCGCGCAGCTCGCGCGCCATGTCCACGACTTCGAGCGCGGGCTGCGGCACGGGCTCGGGCGTGCCGTCCGGGCGCGGCGCTACGCGCTGGGGCAGGCGCAATACGCCATAGTCGCGGGCCTGGGCATGACGGTATGTTCCCAGGTCAGGCGTGGCGCTGCCCAGCACGAGCACAGCGCCGGTGAGCCGCGCCAGCTCGGCGGCCACCTCGCGCGCGTGGTAGCGCGGCGCCGGGTCCGACTGTTTATAGGAAGGCTCGTGCTCTTCGTCCAATACGATCAGGCCCGGCCGCGGTACGGGCACGAACAGCGCCGAGCGCGGCCCGACGACGACATCGACCTCGCCGGCGCGCGCGGCGAACCAGCGCGCGCGCCGGCGGGCGCGGCTCAGCCGTCCGTGCGCCACGGCCACGCGCGTGGGAAAGCGCTCGGCGAAGCGCCGCTCGGTTTGCGGCGTGAGCGCGATTTCGGGCACGAGCACGATGCCCTGCCGGCCGTGGGCGCGGGCGATGTCGAGCGCGGCGAGATAGACCTCGGTCTTGCCGCTGCCGGTGGCGCCGTGCAGCAGGAAGACGCCTGGCGAGCCGATGCCGGCGAAGCGGTTGCGCATCGCCTGGCCGATCGCCTGCACGGCGCGCTGCTGGTCCGGCGTCAGCCGGTGGGCCACCGGCACCTGCTCGTCGCCCGGCTCGCGGCGCGGCGGCTCGGCCAGCAGCTCCATGGGCTCGACGATCCCAGCTTCGATCAGCGCCTTCTCGGTCGCCGGTGTGAGGCCGTGCGTGCGCTTCAGCTCGCGCAACGAGGCCGCGCCGCCGCCTTCCAGCAGCGCGGCGACAACGCGCAAGGCGCGGCCGACCATCGCGGGTGGTAGCTGGGCCAGCGCGCGTAAGGCATCCTCGGCGTTCTGGCGCAAGCGCAGGCCGGGCAGCGTAGCGCGGGCGGGGGGCAGCAGATCGGCCGGCTCGCGGGCGCCGGGCGGCAGCGCCATCGCGAGGGCAGTGGCGAGGGGCGCAAGATAGCGCTCGGCCAACCAGCGCGCGAGGCGGATTTGGTGCGGCAGCAAGAGCGGCTCGTCGCCCAGGCGGCGCTCAATGCAGCGCAGTTCGCCGTCGTAGGCCGCGCGCTCGCCGATCTCAAAGACAATGCCGGGCAGCAGCCGCGGACCGAAGGGCACCAGCACCGCGTCGCCGGGAACCAGCGCCATGCCGTCGGGCACGGCGTAGCTGAAGGTCTGCCCAAAGCGCTGCGGAGCGTTGACGGCGACTTCGGCGAACGGCACGGACGCTCTACCGCCGGAGAGGAGGCGACGCGGGCAAGGCGACGGCTACTTGCGCGCCGCCGGCCGCGCCCGCTCTTTGATGCGTGCGGCCTTGCCGGTCAGGCCGCGCAGATAGTAGAGGCGCGAGCGGCGGACCTTGCCCAGGCGCACGACTTCGACCTTTTCCACACGCGGCGAATAGAGCAGAAAGGTGCGCTCGACGCCGACGCCGTGCGTGATGCGGCGCACGGTGAAGTTGCTGCTGCTGCCGGCGCGGCGCCTGCGGATCACGACGCCCTCAAAGACCTGCGTGCGCTCGCGCTCACCTTCGACGACTTTGGCGCTGACGCGGATCGTGTCGCCGGGACCGAACTCGGGAATGTTCGGGTTCGGCTGAAGCTCGACGAAGCTGCTCATGTCCATGGGAGTGCCCTCCTGCTGCCGCACGCCGCGGCCGCGGGCCGGCGGAGTGACCTGTGCTGCCTGACAATCAGCAATCCGCTGTGTATTCGACAGGATCGATGACGCAATCTTCGGCTATATGTCCCGGCCGGCCGGTCCTTCGCGACGGTTTGCGGCGTCCAGCGCTCCGGCGAGCCATTCGCGCTCGGCGGCGGAAAGCTCGGCGCGGGCGAGGAGGTCGGGGCGGCGCAACGCCGTGCGCAACAACGCCTGCCGGCGGCGCCAGCGCGCCACCTCCTCGTGATGACCGCTCATGAGTGTAGCAGGAACCTGCCAGTCGCGGAAGTTAGCCGGCCGCGTGTATTGCGGGTACTCCAGCAGCCCGCCGCCGTGCGACTCTTCGGCCAGCGACTCGGCGCCGCCGAGCACGCCGGGCAGCAGCCGCACCACGGCATCGACCACCACGATCGCCGCCGGTTCGCCTCCGGAGAGCACGAAGTCGCCGATGCTCAGCTCGTCCGTGGCCAGATGCTCGCGCACGCGCTCGTCCACGCCCTCGTAGTGGCCGCAGATCAGCGTCAGCCGGTCACAGGCCGCGTACTCGTCGGCCACGGCCTGGGTGAAGCGCCGCCCGCCCGGCGAGAGCAGCACGACCGGGCCGCGGCGCGGGTCCTCGGCGGCCAGCGCCTCGGCGGCGGCGAAGATCGGCTCCGGCTTCATCACCATGCCCGCGCCGCCGCCGTACGGGTAATCGTCGCAGACCTTGTGCCGGCCACTGGCGAGGTCGCGGATGTCGCGCACGACCAGCTCAACGATCCCGCTCGCCTGCGCCCGTCCGACGATGCTTTCGCCCAGCGGCGCCGCGACCATGTTGGGAAACAGCGTCAGAATGTCGATACGCATGGGTGGTGTTCGCTCCACGGACCTGCTCAAAACAGACTCCGGCGGCCGCGCGGAACACCACAAGATCCTACCCTAATCGCGCTGCTGCTCTGCCACATGGTCTCCTGCCGCGCCGCGCAGCGTTTCGACGGCATGACCCAGCACGGGCAGCAGCACGGCGAGGTTCTCGCGCACGCCGCGCTCGCTGCCGGGCAGGTTGACGATCAGCGTGCGGCCGCGCACGCCGGCCACGGCCCGGCTCAGCATCGACATCGGCGTGTGGCGCAGGCCCTCCGCCCGCAGCGCCTCGGCGATGCCCGGCACCTCATAGTCGATCACCTTGCGCGTGGCCTGCGGCGTCACGTCGCGCGGCGAAAGGCCGGTGCCGCCGGTCGTGAGCAGCACGTCCAGCCCTCCCACATCGACCCACGCGCGCAGCGTCGCCGCGATCTGGTCCGCCTCGTCCGGCGCGACCGCGTATTTCTCGACCGTGCCGCCCGCACCGGCCACCAGCTCGCGGATCGCCGCGCCGCTCGTATCCACCCGTTCGCCGCGCGAGCCCTTGTCGCTGAGGGTCAGGACGCCGACCGTGAACGCCATCATGGCACCTCTGCGCGGCCGCATGACGGCTGGGATGCCATCGCGGCGCTTGCGGTAATCTCGTTGACAGTGGTGGGAGGCGGTGGGAGAATGTGGAACACGATGGGGCCGCGATACAATCACGTTCTCAGCGTTATTCCATAGCAGTTTGCGTTTTCAGTCTCCGCCACCGTTCGGCTCAGTTTCTCGCCTGAGGCTTGCGTCCCCATGCTCTTTCTGGGCCGCTTTGAGTACGCTATGGACGACCGCGGCCGCGTGCCGATGCCCACCCGTTTCCGCGACGCCTTCGCCGGCGGCGCCGTGCTGGCGCCCGCCCCGCCACGCTGCCTGCGAGTGTACACGACCGAAGCCTACGAGCGGACGGCGGCGCTGATCCTTGCTCAGGGGGCGCACACGGAGCGCGGCCAGCAGCTTCGGCGCGCCTTCTTCGCCCGCACCTATGAAGGCGAGCTGGACAAGGCTTCGCGCCTGCTCGTACCCGCCGCGCTGCGCCAGCGGCTGGGTCTTGAAGGCCAGGTCACGATGCTCGGCTGCGGCGACTTCCTCGAAATCTGGGACACCGCCGCCTGCGAGGCCGAACTGGCCGGCGCCGAGGCGCTCTTCCCGCAGCATCTCGAAGGGCTCAGCGGCGATGCCTGAGCGCGGCGCGATCCACGAGCCGGTCCTGCTGGAGGAGACGATCGCCGCGCTGGCGCCGCGGCCCGGCGGGCGCTACGTCGACGGCACCGTCGGCCTCGGCGGGCACGCCGCACGACTGCTGGACGCCAGCGCGCCGGGCGGCCGCCTGCTTGGGCTAGACCGCGACGCCGATGCGCTCGCCATCGCGGGTGAGCGGCTGGCACCGTTCGGCGGGCGCCTGACGCTGATCCACGACAGCTACGAGCAGGCGCTGCCGCACGCGCTGGCCGCGGGCCTTGCGCCCTGCGACGGCTTCCTGCTCGACCTCGGCGCCTCGTCGTTGCAGTTCGACACGGCCGCGCGCGGCTTCAGCTTCCGCCTCGACGGGCCGCTGGATATGCGCTTCGACCGATCTTCCGGTGAGACTGCGGCCGAGGTCGTGAACGAGTCGGCTGAAGCGGATCTGGCGAACCTGATCTGGCGGCTGGGCGAGGAGCCGGCCTCGCGCCGCATCGCCCGCGCGATCGTGCGCGAGCGGCCGATCGAAACGACGGGCCAGCTCGCGCGGATCGTCGGGCGCGTGGCCGGGCGGCCCGGTCAGCGCACCTCGCCGGCCACACGCACCTTTCAGGCGTTGCGCATTGCCGTCAACCGCGAACTGGAGACGCTTACGGCCACGCTGGAATGCACGCCCGAGCTGCTGCGCTCGGGCGGACGCCTGGCCGTGATCAGCTTTCATTCGCTGGAAGACCGCATCGCCAAGCAGTTCATCCAGCGCGAGAGCCGCGACTGCATCTGCCCGCCGGGGCTGCCGGTCTGCCGGTGCGGACACATGAAGACGTTTCGCGCGCTCGGCCGCCATCCCGTGACGCCGGGCGCGGCCGAACGCGAGCGCAACCCGCGCAGCCGCAGCGCGAAGCTGCGCGCGGCCGAGCGAGTGTAACAAGACAGGCTACGGCGAGAGGAACGGCGAAGATGGCATTGGCGCAGAGGCGGGCGACGGTGGGAGCGGAGGCGAACAGCCTGTCGCTGCTGCGCCGCGCGGGCGTGCCGCTCTCGCTGCTCGTCGCCGGCGGATTGATGCTGGGCGCGATGTTTCTGCCGGTCTTGCAGAACAGCGACGCGACCTCGACCGGCTACCAGATCGAGCACGCACAGCAGCAATTGGATGACCTGCGGGCCAGGACCTACGCGTTGCAGGCGCAGGTCGCCGATCTTGGCTCGGAGAGCCGCGTCCGCCAGGAGGCCGCGCGGCTGGGCATGCTGCCGGCGGGTCGGGCCGTTGATGTCACGGTTAACGTGCCGGCCCCGGCCGGCGTCTTCCTGCCGCATGGTCTGCTGCCCACGCCCGCCCCAGCCGGCGCCACGATCGGCACTGCAGACGGTGGCCGCGCCGCGCCGCCTCAGCCAGCCGGCCAGACGTATCCGCCCGGCGCCCCGCCGAATGCAACACCAGCCGCAAGTCCGATCGTCCCCCTGATTATTCCCGCCGGTCCGATCCCGACCGTCAGCCCGCCGCATTAGCCGCGCGGCCGGCCGACGCGCTCGTTCTGGCAGTTTCAGCGCGGAGAGAACAACAGCGATGGCGACCGTTTCCCGCAGAGCACAGCCCGCGCCCTGGCGCATCGCCGCGGTGGCGCTCGTGCTGCTGCTCGCCACCGCCGGGCTGATTGCGCGGCTGGTCTATCTCCAGATCGTTCAGCACCAGGACTACACCAGCGCGGCCGCCGGCGAGCACATCGACCAGACGACCGTGCCCGCTCACCGCGGCGCCCTGCTCGACGCCAACGGCTATCCGCTCGCCGTCAGCATCGCGACCTACGACATCGCCGTGGACCGCAAGATCTGGCAGGACGCGGCCACGGCCCAGCGCGGCGCCCAGGCGCTGGCGCCGCTGCTCAACCGCACGCCCGAGCAGATCCTCTCGTTGCTCGGCGACGCCACGACGGGTCCGGCGACCATCGCGCAGGACATCGATTACACCACCGGCCGCGAGATCGCGGCGCTGGGCGTGCCCGGCGTGCTGGCGCAGGCGCGCGAGAAGCGGGTGAACCCGGAGGGCGACCTCGCCTCGCCCGTGATCGGCTTCGTCGGGCGCGACGGTGGCGGCCTCACCGGCCTCGAACTGGATGAAAACAGGCTGCTGACCGGCCTGCCCGGCAGCTCCGAGTTCGAGCGCGACGCGCTCGGCAACCCGATCGCCGCCGGCGTGCGCAAGACCGTCGATCCGCAGCCCGGCAGCGATGTGGAGCTGACGATCGACCGCACCATTCAGCAGATGTGCGAGCAAGAACTCAAAGCGGGCATCGACAAGACGCACGCCACCGGCGGCACCTGCATCGTCATGGACCCCAACAGCGGCGCGCTGCTGGCGATGGACGACGAGCCCAGCTTCAAGCTCTCGACGCTTGACCTCAGCGCAGACCCGCGGGGCGACAGCTTCAAAAACGGCGCCGTGACCGATGTCTACGAGCCGGGCTCCGTCTTCAAGCTGTTCACGATGTCCGCCGGCATCGACACGGGCAAGGTCAACCCGAATACCACCTACATCGACACCTGCCAGGTCGTGGTAGCGCAGCGCATCTTCCACAACTGGGACTACTCCTGCAACGGTCCCACGACGATGACGACCGTACTCGTGCGCAGCCTTAACCTCGGCACGCTCTGGCTGACGACCAAAGTGCTGGGGCCGGACATCTTCTACAAGTACATCCGCGCCTTCGGCTTCGGCGAGCCGACCGGCTCAGGCCTGAGCGGCGACGCCAGCGGCATCGTGCGCAGCAACGCCGACGCCGACTGGTCGCTGGCCGACCTCGTCTCCAACAGCTTCGGGCAGGGCATCTCCGTCTCGGCGCTGCAAATGGTGACGGCCGCGGCGGCAATCGTAAACGGCGGCAACCTGATGCAGCCGTATGTGGTCAAAGAGGTGCACAGCAACGGCACCACACGCCTGACCCAGCCCACAGTGCGCCGGCGCGCGGTCTCCAGCGAAACGGCGGCCACGATCCGCGACATGATGAAGCAGGTGCTGGAGGCGAACACGCTGGCCCTAGTACCCGGCTATACAGCGGGCGGCAAGTCGGGCACCGCGTACGTGCCCACGGTGGCCACGAAGAACAGCGCCGGCAACGCCTACGCGCAGGAAGTGACGATCCCTTCGTACATCGGCTTCGCGCCGTTCGACCATCCGCGCGTGCTCATTTACGTCAAGTTGGATAACCTGAAGAGCGCCGACTTCGGCGGCGTGCTCACGGCGCCGATGTTTTCGCACCTGGCCAGCGAGATCCTGACCTACCTCGACGTAGCCCCGGACCGGCCGCTTCCCGCCGCGACCGAGACCACCGCCGCGGGGAGATAAGCATGCCGATCGCTTTGCCCGGCCGTTTCAGGCCGATGCGCCACATCGACGCCCCGATGGGAGCGCACCGCCGCGCGGTGGCGAGCCGCGGCGCGGGTTCACGCCCGTGAGCCGAGCGCTGATCAGCGGCGTGGTGGCACTGATCATCGCCATCCTGCTCGGCGGGCCGGTGGTGCGCATGCTCGAAGCGCGCAAGTTCGGCAAGGCGATCAGCGAATACCTGCCCAGCACGCACCAGATCAAGGCCGGCACGCCGACGATGGGCGGGCTGATCATCTTCCTTACCGTGCTGCTGGTGACGGTGCCGTTCAATCTCGCCGGGCGCTACTCGATTTTGTTGCCGTTCGGCATGATCGGCGCCACCGGCCTGATCGGCTTCGTCGACGACCTCGGCTCGCTGCAAGGGCGCGCCCGCGCCGGGCTGAGCTGGCGGCTGAAGTTCAGCCTCGTGGCGCTGCTGGCACTGGTGGCCGGCTTTGTGCTCTATTTCCCGCTCGGCGTGCACCGCGTCGCCATCCCGTACTACGGCCACCTCAACGTCGGCTGGGCGATCATCCCGCTGGCCGTGCTGATCATCGTGATCACCACCAGCGCCGTCGCCGTCACCGACGGCCTCGATATGCTGGCCGGCGGCACCAGCGCCTTCGCTTTCGCTGCCTACGGCATCGTCGCCGCGGTGCAGGGGCAGCCCTTTCTCGGCGCCTTCTGCTTCACCGTGGTCGGCGCCACGCTGGGCTTCATCTATCACAACGCCTATCCGGCGCGCGTGATCATGGGCGACACCGGCGCCCTGGCGCTCGGCTCCAGCCTCGCCGTCGTGGCGCTGATGACGGAGCAGTGGCCGGTGTTGCCGATCATCGGCGTCGTCTTCGTCGTCGAGGCGGCGAGCGACGTGCTGCAGATCGGCTACTTCAAGTACACGCGCGGCAGGCGGCTGCTGCGCAAGGCGCCGCTGCACCACCACTTCGAGATGGGCGGCTGGTCCGAAGTGCAGGTGGTGATGCGCTTTTGGCTGGCCGGCATCGCCGGGGCGATGGTCGGCGTGGCGCTGGCGATCAAGGTGTCGTGATGGTCGAGAGAAGCGACGAGCGAGAGCTGCACGGCCGGCCGGTGGCCGTGCTCGGCGCCGGCATCGAAGGGCGCGATCTGACGCGCTTCCTCGCGGCACGGGGAGCGCGCCTCACCGTCTTCGACACGCGCCCGCGCGCGGCGATCGCCGGCGCCGCGGCCGAGCTGGAGGGGCTGGGCGCCGAGATGCGCCTCGGTCCGATCGACCCGGACGCGGCGGACGAATTCGACGCACTCTACGTCTCGCAAAGCGTCTTGCTCCACCGCGAGCCGTTTGTGCTGCGCATGCGCGAACTGGGCCGGCCGGTCGGCTCGATGTTGCGCGAGTTTCTGCGCCGCTGGCCGGGGCCGGTCTGCGGCGTTACCGGAAGCAGCGGCAAGACGACGACGACCTCGCTGGTCGAAGCGGCATTCAGCGCCGCAGGCGTGCCGCATATTTTGGGCGGCAACATCGGCGCGGGGCTGCTGGCACAGCTCGACGGGGGCAGCGCCGAGACCTGGGCGGTGCTGGAGATCAGCCACACGCAGCTGCAACTGCTCGAGCGCGGTCCGCAGGTGGCCGCGATCACCAACGTCACGCCCAACCATCTCGACCAATTTAGCTGGGAAGAGTACATCGCCTTGAAACGGCGGCTCGTGCAGAACCAGCCGGAGGGCGGTTGCGCGATCCTCAATGCCAGCGATATAGTATCGCTAACTTTCCGTAATGAAATCGCAGGCCATTGCATCTGGTCTAATACGCCGATGGCTGATGAAGACGGTTATTACCTGAACGGCGATGCACTCGTGGCGCGGCGCGGCGGGCAGGAGATAGCCTTTCTGAGCCGTGCCGATGTGCCGTTGCGCGGGGCGCACAACGTCGAGAATGTGCTCTGCGCGGCGGCAACGGCGGCGGCCTGCGGCATCGCTTTGGAGACGGTGGCCGAGGCCGTGCGCCGCTTCCGGCCCGTTGCGCACCGGCTGGAGATCGTCGGCAGCGTGCAGGGCGTGACCTACGTAAACGACAGCATCGCCACGTCGCCGGAACGCACGCTGGCCGGCATGCGCTCGTTCGAGGAGCCGCTGGTCTTACTGCTCGGCGGGCGCGACAAAAACCTGCCGCTGCAAGGGCTGGTGCGCGAGGCGAACGCGCGGGCACGGGCCGTGATCCTCTTCGGCGAGGCGGCGCCGCTGCTCGCAGCCGCCTTCGACGAACATTCGGACGAAGGGCCGCGCACAGCGGTGGTGCGCGTGAACACGCTTGAGGAGGCGGTGGCCGCGGCGCGTGCGCGGGCGCGGCCCGGCGACGCAGTGCTGCTCTCACCCGCCTGCACCAGTTTCGACGCCTATCCCAACTTCGAGCGGCGCGGCGAGGAGTTCCGCCGCCTGGCCGGCGCATTGGCCACCGCCGCGGCCGGCCGAGAGGGGGGTGCGTCATCGCCGCGCTGAAGACCGCAAGCCGCCTCAAGCCAGGCCGGCCCGACTACCTGCTGCTGGCGCTGGCGCTCGCGCTCAGCGGCGTGGGGCTGCTCGCCGTCTACAGCGCCAGCTTCGCCGTGGGCTGGAACGACTTCGGCAATCCGAACTACTTTATTGTGCGCCAGGCGTTGAGCGCGGCGATCGGCCTGGCGCTGCTGGCCTTCTTCGCCTGGCTGCCGTACACCTGGCTGCGGCGCTTCAGCCCGCTGATCATGCTGCTCTCGCTGATCACGCTGTTCGTGGTGCTGCTGCCGCACATCGGCGTGCGCTCAAACGGCGCCAACCGCTGGCTCGCGCTCGGCCCGCTGCCGCCGCTGGAGCCGAGCGAGTTCGCCAAGCTGGCGATGGTGGTCTACATCGCGGCCTGGCTGGCAGCGAAGGGCGAGCATCTCAAGCAGCTCTCGCTCGGCGTCGTGCCGTTCGTGATGATGGTCGGCCTGGTCGGCGGGCTGATCCTGGCCGAGCCCGACATGGGCACGACGATCGTGATCACGCTGACGACCATGGCGATGTTCTTCATCGCCGGCGCGGCGCTGCGCCACGTCTTCACGCTGCTGGCCTCGGGCGTGGCCGGCGGCGTGCTGCTGGTGCTGCTGGAGGGCTACCGCTCGCAGCGCTGGGAGGCGTTTCTTGACGCCGAAAAGTACCCATCGACGGCCGGCTATCACATTCTGCAACTGCTGATCGCGCTGGGCAGCGGCGGCGTGCGCGGCGTCGGGTTGGGCGCCGGCCGCCAGAAGCTGTTCTACGTGCCGGGCGCCCACACGGACGGCATCTTCGCGATCATCGGCGAAGAGGCGGGCTTCATCGGCGCGCTGCTCGTGCTCGTGCTCTTCGCCGCGCTGATCTACCGCGGCTTCCGCGCCGGCTTCAAGGCGCCGGACGAGTTCAGCCGGCTCTTGGCGATCGGCATCACCTGCTGGATCGGCTTTCAGACCGTGATCAACATCGGCGGCATCACCCGCTCGATCCCGATGACCGGCATTCCGCTGCCGTTCCTCAGCTACGGCGGCTCGGCGCTGATCGCGACGCTGGCCGCGGCCGGCGTACTGCTCAACATTTCGCGCTACGCGCGCGAAGCGCCCGCCGCGCCGCCCGTGCCCGAGCCGCCGCCGGTCGCGCGCGGGCAGGAAACGATGGTGCGCGGGCAACAGCCGATGTTCCGGCGCGGCCGGGTGCGGCGCCGTCGCCGCGGGCTGGAGCGGGGGCGCGCTTGATGCGGATTCTGCTCACCGGCGGCGGCACGGGCGGCCACGTCTACCCCGCGCTCAGCGTGGCGGAGGCGTTGCGGCAGCGTGCCGCTGCGCCGGTCGAGCTGCTGTTCGCCGGCACCGTGCGCGGCGACGTCGAGCGGCTGGCCACGGGTGCCGGCATCCCTTTCGCCTTGGTCCGCGCTGCGCCGGTGCGGGGTCGGTCGCCCTGGCAGCTTGCCCGTGCGGCCTGGCAGCTGGCGCTGGGCACGGCCGAGGCGTGGCGGCTGCTTGGCCGCTTCCGGCCGCGGGCGGTGCTCGCCACGGGCGGCTACGCCAGCGTGCCCGTCTCCCTGGCGGCGCGGCTGCGGCGCGTGCCGCTCGTGCTCTATCTGCCGGACGTGCAGCCGGGCTGGGCGGTGCGCTTTCTTGCCCGGCTGGCACGGCGCATCGCCGTCAGCGCCGAGGGCAGCCTCGAGCACCTGCCGCGCGGCAAAACCTGCGTGACCGGCTATCCCGTGCGCGCGGCCTTCTTCGCGCAGGAGCGTTGCGCGGCGCGGCAAAAGCTCGGCTTTGAAGCCGATCTGCCGCTGCTGCTGGTCACAGGCGCGACCCAGGGCGCTCAGGCGATCAACCGCGCCGTATTCGGCGCGCTGCCGGTGCTGCTGCCGCGCTGCGCCGTGCTGCATCAGACCGGCGAGGCGGGGCTAGCCGAAGCGCAGCACCACGCCGTCGCGCTGCCGGCCGACTTGCGCGAACGCTACCGCCCCGTCGCCTATCTCGACGACATGCCCGCGGCGATGGCTGCCGCCGACCTGGCGGTGATGCGCTCCGGCGCCTCATCGCTGGCCGAGCCGCCCGCCACCGGCCTGCCCGCGATCCTCGTGCCTGGCAGGTTCTCCGATCAGCGTACCAACGCCGCCTTCATGGCAAAGCGCGGCGCGGCACTGATGCTGACGGAAGACAAGCTGCCGCACCTTGCGAAAACCGTGCTCGGTCTGCTGGACGACCGCGCACGGCTCTGCGCGATGCGCGAGGCGGCGTGTGGCCTGGCCCGGCCCGACGCCGCGCGGGCGATCGCCGCGATCGTGCTGGAGGTGGCGGCATGAGCGCTCCCGGCGGCGTCGATCTCGGCCGCGTGCGCCGCGTGCATCTCGTCGGCATCGGCGGCATGCATATGTCGGCGATCGCCAGCATCCTGCTCGCCCGCGGCGTGCGCGTCAGCGGCTCCGACATCGCGCCCTCGCGCTACACGGAGCGACTGCAAGAAGAGGGCGCGACGGTCTTCAAGGGCCACGCCGCCGAAAACGTCGGCGACGCCGAGTTGGTCGTGACCACGGTGGCGGCAAAGAGGGAGAACCCGGAGCTGCGCGCGGCACGGGAGCGCGGCATCCCTATCTTGATCAGAGCAGAAATGGTCGCGGCGCTGATGCAGGGGCGCACCGCCGTCTGCGTGGCGGGCACGCACGGCAAGACGACGACCAGCAGCCTGCTGGCCTACGCGCTCGTGCAGGCCGGCCGTGACCCCGCCTATCTGCTCGGCGGCGACGCGGCCGACCTGGGCCGCAACGCCGCGCCGGGCACGGGCGCCGAGATCGTCGTCGAGGCTGACGAGTACGCCGAGGCGTTTCTGCACTACGCGCCGGACGTGGCGATCGTCACCAACGTCGAGGTCGACCATCTCGACTACTACGGCACGGCCGCGCGCATCGAGCGCGCCTTCCGCCAGTTCATCGAGCAGGTGCAGCCGGGCGGGCGCCTGTTCGCCTGTGCCGACAGCCCGCGGCTGATGGCCGTGCTCGCTACCGCGCGGCCCGCTGCCCACGTCGAAACCTACGCGCTCGATGTGCAGGCGGGCTGGACTGCGCACGTCGAGCCAAGCGACGCGGAACAGCGGCTGACGGTGCTCCACGGGGGCAAGGAGTTCAGCGCCTTCAAGACGCCGCTGGCCGGCCGGCATATGGCGGCGAACTGCCTCGGCGCGATCGCCGCGCTCGACGCATTGGGCCTGACGCAGGAGCAGATCCGCGCCGCATTGGCCGGATTTCACGGCGCCCGCCGCCGCTTCGAGCTGGTGGCCGAGGCCCGCGGCATCACGATCATGGACGACTACGCCCACCACCCGACCGAGATCGCCGCGACGATCGCCGCCGCGCGCGAGCGTTTCGCCGGCAGGCGGCTGGTCGTCGTCTTCCAGCCGCATACCTTCAGCCGCACGCAGTATCTGCTGGAAGAGTTCCGCGGCTGCTTCGCCAGGGCCGACGCGCTGCTGCTTTTGCCGACCTACGCCGCGCGCGAGACGGCCGAAGCCGGTCTGGACGCGGCCGCATTAGCAGACGCGATCGCGCGGCCGCGGCCGGTACTCGCGGATTCTGCCGACGATGCCGTGCGCCGGCTTACAGAACAGACCCGCGCGGAGGATGTCGTGATCACGATGGGCGCGGGCACGGTGGATGCCGTGGGCCGAGCATTTGCGGAGGCGCTGACGCGATGAGCGGCGTAGACCCCGCCCGCCTGGATGCGCTCGCCGCCGCGCTCGACGGCCTGGGCGAGTTGCGGCGCGCCGAGCCGCTGGCGCGCCACACGACCTTCGGCATCGGCGGCCCTGCGGACCTCTATTTCAAGGCCGCGAGCCGCGAGGCGCTGGCCGGCGCGGCGCGGGCGGCGCGCGAGCACGGCGTGCCGCTGTTCGTGCTCGGCTCCGGCAGCAACCTGCTGGTCGGCGACGGCGGCGTGCGCGGGCTGGTGATCGAGAACAACGCCCGCCGGCTGGACGAGCCGGTCGCCGGCGACGGGAGCAGCGTACGGCTTGCCGGCGAGAGCGGCGCCAGCTTCGCCGCCACGGCGCGGCGGCTCTGCCGCGACGGTTACTGGGGGCTGGAGTGGGCGGTCGGCATTCCCGGCACGCTGGGCGGCGCCGTGGTCTACAACGCCGGCGCCTACGGCGGCTGCCTCGCCGACGTGCTCAGCAGCATCGACGTCCTGGAGCCGGACGGCGGTGAGCGTCGCATCGCCGCGGCCGAGCTGAAGCTGGAGTATCGCGGCAGCGTCTTCACCCGCGGACTGCTCAAGGACCGCGTGATCCTGTCGCTCGCGTTCGAGCTGCGACGCGGCGACGCGGCCGAGATCATGGCCTACGTGGCGAAGCTCGACGAAAAGCGCCTGGCGACGCAGCCGCGCGGGCGCAACGCCGGCTCGATCTTCAAGAACCCGCCGCAGCATCCGGCCTGGTGGCTGATCGACCAGGCCGGCCTGCGCGGCATGCGTCTGGGCGACGCCGAGATCTCGCAAAAACACACCAACTTCTTCGCCAACGCCGGCAAGGCACGGGCGAGCGAGGTCAAGCAGCTAATGGACCTGGCCAGCGCCCGCGTGCAGCAGCGCTTCGGCATCGCGCTGCATCCCGAAGTGGCGCTGGTGGGAGAAGGGTTTTGAGGCCAGGGGGCTTGAGCGCATGACCACGCCGACGCGCCAACTGAGCTTCCGCAGCGGCCGCCACGGGCGGCGTGCCGAGGAGCGCGCCCCCGCGCGGCGGCGCTCGCGGCTGCGACGCTGGCTGTGGCTGGCGGCGCTGCTGGTGCTCTGCCTGGCCGGCGCGGGCGGCGTGCGGCTCTACGCGTCGTCATGGCTCGTCATCAGCAACGTCAGCGTGACGGGCGCGCAGGCGCTCGATCCGAACGACCTGCGCGACACGGCGGCGATCGCCGGTCAGCGCTACTTCAGCGCCGACACCGGCGCGGCGGCGAAGCGGCTGCTGGCCTTGCCGCGCGTCAAGAGCGCGACGGTCACGCGGCGCTTCCCGCACTTCGCGACGATCGCGGTGGTCGAACGGCAGCCCGCGGGCGTGTGGACGGCTGGCGGCGTGAGTTACCTCGTGGACAGCGAGGGCGTCGTACTGGACACGACGAGCGACGCGGGCAGCCTGCCCGTGGTCGATGCGACCGGCTCCAGCAGCGATCTGCGCGTCGGCGGCCGGGTCGACCCGGACGCGCTGCTGATCGCGGCGAAGGTGGCGCAGTTCGCGCCAAACGCGATCGGCCAGCACGCCGTGCACGTGCAGTACGACCGCGACACGGGCGCCAGCGTGCTCACCGATCGGGGCACGCTGGTGCGGCTCGGAGACAGCAAGAACCTCGACTACAAGCTCGCGGTCTGGCAGCAGGTGGTGGCCACCGTCAGTGCCGCCGACCTGCACGAGCTGGACCTGCGCGACGGCGACCGTCCGTACTACCGCTAACCCGCGCAATCGTCGCAGCAGCCAGAGGGAGAACCGGCCGTGGCACGCAGAGACGCATTCGCCGCCATCGACGTGGGCACGACGAAGGTCGCAGCCCTCATCGGAGACATGGACGCCGAGGAGCGCCTGCGCGTGCTCGGTGTCGGCGTCGCGCCCTCGGCCGGCATCAGCAAGGGGATGGTCGAAAACATTCACGATGCGACCGAGGCGATCCGCGTCTCGGTCGAGAAGGCCGAGCGCACCAGCGGCCTGCAGATCGGCGGGGCGCATATTGGCATCGCCGGCTCGCACATCAGCTCGGTGAACACGCGCGGCATCGCCGCCATCGCCGACCGCGACCACGCGATCTCGGCGTACGACGTGGACCGGGCGCTGGACGGCGCCCGCAACCTGAGCATGCCGACCAACCGCGAGATCCTGCACATGATCCCGCGCTACTACATTGTGGATGGCCAGGACAACGTCTCCGACCCGGTGGGCATGCACGGCCAGCGGCTCGACGTGGACGCGCATATCATCACCGGCGCCGTTTCGGCCATGCGCAACCTCGCCCGCTGCGTCGAAGAGGCGGGGGTGGCGATCGACGGCATGGTGCTGGAGCCGCTGGCCAGCGCCGACGCCGCGCTGCGCGACGAAGAGCGCCGGCAGGGCGTGGTGCTGGCGGACATCGGCGGCGGCACCACGGACGTCGCGATCTTCGTCGGCGGCTCAGTCTTCCACACGGCCGTGCTGCCTGTCGGCGGCTACCATCTGACACACGATCTCGTGGTTGGGTTGCGCGTGCCGTTCGATGCAGCCGAAGCCGCGAAGATCGAGCACGGCAACGCCATGCCCAGCGCCGTCTCGCACGGCGAGATCGTCGAGCTGGAAGCGTTCGGCGGCGAAGGACAGATCGAAGTGCATCGCCGCCGCCTCTGCGAGATCCTGCAGGCGCGCTGTGAAGAGATTTTGGAAATGATCTTCGCAGAGGTGCGCCAGGCGGGGTACAACGAGATGATCTCCGCCGGCCTCGTGCTCACGGGCGGCAGCGCCAATCTGCCCGGCTTCATGCCACTGGCGCGCGACGTGCTCAATATGCCCGTTCGGATAGGGTATCCCGTGCCGCTCGCCGGGCTCGCGGACAGCCTCTCAAACCCGGCATACGCCACCGGCGTTGGTCTGCTACACTGGGCCATGCGCGAGGGGGGGAGGCACGTCCGCCCCGCGCCGGCGGCGTCGCAGGCCGCGACACCCCGCTGGTTCAGTGGGGTGCGTCGTATGATTCGCGGCTTTCTGCCGGAATGAGTTCCGGCCAGGCCGCACAGGCGCGCAGTTCGGTGTACGCTTTGCTCTGCTGAAGGGGAAGAGCAAAGCGTGCTATGATCTTGCACGAATCGTGCAGATAGCATACGAATGACTGGCGCGCACGGTCGCCGTTCCCCGCGGTGTGGGCGGGTCCGCGCATGGAGAGGCGAGGAAGCGATGAAGCAGACGGCCAGGCCCGATCTCGACGGCCTCCCGCCGATCAAGGTTGTCGGCGTGGGCGGTGGCGGCTGCAACGCCGTGAACCGCATGATCCAGGAGCAGATCTTCGGTGTCCAGTTCATCGCGGTGAACACGGACGCGCAGCAGCTCGTCCACTCCGAAGCGCAAACCAAGATCCGCATCGGCGACAAGCTCACCCGCGGCCTCGGTGTCGGCGGCGACCCGTCCGTCGGTCTGCGCGCCGCCGAGGAGAGCCGCGAAGAGCTGCGCGAGTCGATCCGCGGCGCCGACATGGTTTTCGTCACCGCCGGCATGGGCGGCGGCACCGGCACGGGCGCCGCGCCCGTGATCGCCGAAGTGGCGAAGCAAGAAGGCGCCCTCACGATCGGCGTCGTCACCAAGCCGTTCATGTTCGAGGGTGCAAAGCGGCGCAAGCAGGCCGAAGAAGGCATCATGCGCCTGCGCGAGAAGGTCGACACACTGATCGTAATCCCCAACGACCGGCTGCTCTCGATGTGCGACAAGCGCGTCACGGTGCAGGAGGCGTTCAAGTCCGCCGACGACGTGCTGCGCCAGGGCATCCGCGGCATCTCCGAAATCATCACGCGCCCGGGCGAGGTCAACCTCGACTTCAACGATGTACGCAAGATCATGTCGGACGCCGGCCCGGCGCTGATGGCGATCGGCCACGGCAGCGGCGAGAGCCGTGCGGTCGACGCCGCCCGCCAGGCGATCCAGAGTCCCCTGCTCGACGTGGACATCCACGGCGCCCGCGGCGTGCTCTTCAACGTCACCGGCCCGCGCGACCTGATGCTGCACGAGCTGAATATGGCGGCACAGGTGATCTCCGAAGTGGTCGACGACGACGCCGAGATCATCTTCGGCACCGTGGTGGACGAGACGCTCGGCGACGAGGTCAAGATCACCGTGATCGCTACCGGCTTTCCGGAGGCCGAAACCGACATGGGCGGCGGAGAGGCCGCGCTGCGCGGGTCCGACCAGGAGCCGCCAGCGCCGAGCCCCAACGGCATCCGCCCAACTGCACCGCCGGCGCCGCGCCCGGCCGCCGCGACGTTGCCGGAGGCCGACGACAGCGACCTGCCGCGCTTCCCGCGCCCGCTGCGGCCGGACGTGGCGCGCGGCGAACCGGCCGAGCCACGCCAGCCAGCGCCCGCGCCGCCGCGCGCAGAGCCGCGGCTGCGCACCGAGCCGCTGCCCGGCGGCAATGACACCGATCTGCCGACGTTCTTACGTCGCTCCATGACCTCGCGTTAAGTCTTCCAGCGCCGAAACGCACATAAGCGAAGCTGCCGCCGGGATGCCAGCGGCAGCTTCGCTTATGTGCGCTGTCACGGCTGGCTGCAGTGTTATCCGGTCGTTATGTTCGGTAAATGCTCATCGGAGTTACCCGGTTGACGGATGGCGTCAATTGCCGGAGAATGGCACACTGTAGGTACAAGATGTAGACCATCGCGCGCTCCGGTCTACCAGATGTTGTGGCATCTGGCTTTCCATAAGCGCAGTGGATCCGAGGCGATCTTCCCGTGCAGTGTCCGATTTGCGACCATGACGACTCCCGCGTAACCGATTCGCGCACCGTGGATGCGGCGATCCGCCGCCGGCGCGCCTGCCTGCGCTGCGGCCACCGCTTCACGACCTACGAGCGCGTGCAGCCGTCCGGCGTGCTCGTGGTGAAGAAGGACGGCCGGCGCGAGGATTTTTCCCGCGAGAAGATCCTTGCCGGCGTGCGCAAGGCCTGCGAGAAGCGCCCGCTGGACGCTGCCGCGGTCGAAGGGCTGGTGGACGACGTCGTGGAGGCGGTGATGAGCCTGGGCCAGACCGAGGTCGCGAGCGCCGGCATCGGCGAGCTGGTGATGCGCGGCCTGCAGGATCTGGACCCGATCGCCTACGTGCGTTTCGCCTGCGTCTACCGCGCCTTCACCGATCTGGACACGCTGCGCGAGACGCTGGACGAGCTGCACGCGGCGCAGAGCAGCGTCCACCCGCGCGAGCAGCTCACGCTGCTGCCCGAAGACGAGCTGCAACGGCTGCTGGCGCCACCCCGCATCTTGCCGCTGCCCCGCGGCGCCGAGCGGCAGGCCCGCGGCCGGCGCCGCGCCCAGGCGTAGGGCGCCGGCCTGCGCCGCTCGCATTCACCGTTTTTGGAAGCGGCAGCAGTGACCTTATTCAATGCGATCCACGCGATCCTCGGCTACACGCCAGATATACGCGACAGGGGTGACACCATGGTGATCGAGTCCAACTCCCGTACCGGCAAGAACGCCCGGCGCAGCGGCGTGCAGCTATCGCTGTCCGAGAACGCGCGCGTCGTGTTGGAGCGCCGCTATCTGGCGAAGGACGACGACGGCCGGCCGATCGAGACGCCGGAGCAGCTCTTTCGCCGCGTCGCCAACAACCTGGCGCAGGCCGAGCGCAACTACGGCGCCGACGATGCCGGCGTGGCCGAGGTCGAGGAGACGTTCTACCGCACGCTGACCAGCCTCGACTTCCTGCCCAACTCGCCGACGCTGGGCAACGCCGGCCGGCCCTTGCAGCAGCTTTCGGCCTGCTTCGTGCTGCCCGTGGAAGACTCGATCGACCGCATCTTCGACACGATCCGGGCCACGGCGCTGGTGCATCAGAGCGGCGGCGGCTGCATCGCCGGGGACGCCCGCGTCTGGACGACCTTTTGCGGGATCGAGCCGATCGAGGTGCTCTTCAACCGGGCCACGGTAGATGGTCGCCCCGGCGTCCCCGGCGGTGCGGGAGTGGCGTTCGACGTAACCGATCTCGGCATCCGTACCCTGTCGATGGACCCCGAGACGGGAGCAACCGGACTCAAAGCGGTGACGCATGTCTGGCGGTTTGCTGTGCCGGCCGAGGAGCAGTTGGTCGTCCGGCTCCGCGATGGTGCCGAGGTGCAGACGAGCGCCTGGCATCCGTTCATGGTGGTGCGGGGCACGCAGCTGCTGGAAGTACGCGCCGATCAGCTGACGCCGGGCGATATCGTGCTTGGCCCAGATCGGCCCGACAGCTTCTGGCCCTGGAGCGAGGCACGGGTTACCGGCAGCCTCGGTATCGACGAGGATCTGGGCTGGCTGATCGGCTTCACACTCGGAGACGGTTCGTTCGGATATGTGCCGGCGCTGCGGCAGTACCGCGCGCGCTGGTTCTCGGGCACCGAAGATGTGTTGGAGCGTGTGCGCGCGATTCTCGCGCGGCATGGCATCCATGTCTCCATCGCCCGAGATGCGCGCGGCTTGCTGTCCGTCGCGACGCTGACGCAGCGCTTCGTCCACGACCTGCTGGAGGCCTGCGGTCTGGAAACCTTTGGCGCGAAAGACGCCCGCATCCGCGTACCGGAAACCATCGCGAAGTCACCGCTTGCCGTCGTCCGCGCCTTCATCGCCGGTCTCCTGGATAGCGACGGGTACGTGGACCCGCGCGGTCACGTCAGCTACTCGACCGTGAGCGCGGCGATGGCCGACGACCTGGCCGCATTGCTCAGCCTGCTCGGCTATCACGCGGGGGTAACGTCCAAAGCGCCGCACGGTAAGGGGAAGCGAACGATCTATACGGTGCGAGTGGGGACCACGGCCCAGGTTCCGATGCTCGCCGGAGAGATCGCCCCATCCATGGCAAACGACCGGCGGCGCACGCTGATCCTGAATGCCCCCGAGGGCCAGGGCGCGCTGCGCCTGCCGTTCCATGCCTGGCGCGATGCGTTGTCCACGCTCGGACTTGCGGGCCGGCGCGGACCGGGCGCCACCAGCCCATTCGCCGTAGAGCTGAGCCGCTGGTCGTGCAACGAGCGCGAGCGGGTATCACGGGCCGGACTGGAGCGGATCGCCGAGGGGCTTGCTCCTTGCAGCCCGGCGCTGGCCACGCTGCTGCAGCGTGTCGCGAAGCACGGCTTTGAAGTCGAGTCCATCGCGCGCGCCGCCGTCGCCAAGCCTTACTACGACCTCACGGTTGAGGGTTGGAATACCTATGCGGCAGGCCGATCGGGCCTCGCCATGATTCACAATACGGGGTTCGCCTTCTCGCGCCTGCGGCCGGAGGGTTCGCTCGTCAAGAGCACCTCGGGCGTGGCCAGCGGACCGGTCTCCTTCATGAAGGTCTTCGACGCCTCGACCGAGGCGATCAAGCAGGGCGGCACGCGCCGCGGCGCCAACATGGGCATCCTCGCCGTCGATCATCCGGACATCGAGAAGTTCATCGAATGCAAGGCCGACATGGTCTCCTGCACGAACTTCAACATCTCCGTGGCCGTGACCGAGAAGTTCATGCAGGCCGCCGAGCGCGGCGACGAGTACGAGCTGGTCGACCCGCACACGGGTAAAGTCACGGGCACGCGCAACGCCCGCGAGATCTTCGCGAAGCTGGTGGCGAACGCCTGGCAGAACGGCGACCCCGGCATCGTCTTCATCGACCGCATCAACGCCGGCCGCGCCAACCCGGTACCGAATATGGGACCTATCGAAAGCACCAACCCCTGCATCACCGGCGACACGCTCGTCTACACCGGCAACGGCCTGCGCCGCGCTGCCGAGCTTGCCGCCGAGGGCAGGCCGCTGCGCGTCGCCGTCGATGGCGAGCAGGGCTTTGCGCTCGCCTCGCCTGTGTTCCGCACGGGCCGCAAGCCCGTCTTCCGCCTGCACACGGCCGAGGGCTACGAGCTGCGGCTCACCTCTGACCACCGCGTATTGACGCGGCGCGGCTGGGTCGCTGCGCAGGATCTGCGTGAGGACGATGCGATCAAGCTGCTCTCGCACAAGGGCGGCTTCGGCAGCGGCGGCTCGTTGGCGTTGGGCCGGCTGCTCGGCTGGCTGGTGGGCGACGGCACCTTTGCTGACGACCGCGCTGTGCTCAGCTTCTTCGGCGAGGAGAAACGCGAGCTGGCGCCGGTCTTCGCCGAGATGATGGCTGCCGCGGTTCCTGACGGCCTCGGCTGGCGCAGTGTCTACCCGATTCGCGTCGAGGAGGTCAAAGGCCGCGACGAGGCGCGGGTGCGCTCGACGCGCTTCATGCGCATCGCCGCAGAGCACGGCCTGATGCCGGGTAACAAGCACCATGTGCCTGAGGGCATCTTCGCCGGCTCCGAGGAGATGCAGCGCGGCTTCTTACAGGCGCTGTTCACCGCCGACGGGCACGTATCCGGCGGTGCCGAGAAGGGCGTCTCCGTGCGGCTCACGTCGATCAGCCGCACGCTGCTGCAAGACGCGCAACGGCTGCTGCTGAACTTCGGCATCGCTTCGGCCATCTACACCGACCGGCGTGCCGAAGGGCTGCGCTCAATGCCCGACGGCCGCGGCGGTCACGCCGAGTACCTGACCAGCGCGTATCACGATCTCGTGATCGCGAAGGACAACCTGCAGCGCTTCGCCAGCGAGGTCGGTTTCCTTAGCCAGGCGAAGCAGTCCGGACTCGTGGCGCGGCTGGCTTCATATCGGCGCGGGCCATACACAGAGCGCTTCTATGCCCGCTTTGCCGCGCTCACGCCGGATGGCGAGGAGGATGTCTACGATCTCACCGAGCCACTGACACATTCGTTCGTGGCAAATGGTTTCGTTATTCACAATTGTGGCGAACAGCCGCTTTATCCGTATGATTCGTGCAACCTCGGTTCGCTGAACCTGGCGAAGTTCGTGGTGCGGCGCGGGGAGAAGCGGACCTTCGACTACGAGCGGCTGGGCGAGGTCGTGCCCGTCTGCGTGCGTTTCCTCGACAACGTGATCGACATGAACAAGTACCCGCTGCCCGAGATTGAAGACGTCAGCCACCGCATCCGCCGCATCGGCCTGGGCGTGATGGGCTTCGCCGACGCCTGCATGAAGCTGGACATCCCCTACGACTCGGAGGAGGCGGTCAGCTTCGCCGAGGAAGTCATGGGCTTCATCCAGCAGCGGGCGGACGCGGCGTCAATGGCGCTGGCCAAAGAGCGCGGCACCTTCCCCGAGTGGGACGGCTCGATCTACAACATGTCGCAGCGCTATGCCGAGCGGCCGCGGCTGCGCAACGCCACGCGCACCACGATCGCGCCCACCGGCACACTCAGCATCATCGCCGACTGCTCCGGCGGCGTCGAGCCGGTCTTCGCCCTGGCCTACACGCGCCAGCACTATCTGGACCGCAAAGACCCGACCAGGCCGACGAAGCTCACCGAGGTCAACGACCACTTCGAAGAGGTCGCGCGGCGCGAGGGCTTCTACTCGCAGGAGCTGATGGACGACCTCGCCGCCGGCGGCCATCTTGCCGACCACGCCGAAGTGCCGGACTGGGTGAAGCGCGTCTTCGTCACGGCGCACGATATCGCGCCCGAGTGGCACGTGCGCATTCAGGCTGCGTTTCAGCGGCATACGGACAATGCTGTGAGCAAGACGATCAATTTCGGCAACGAAGCAACTGCCGAGGACGTGGCCCGCGCCTATCGCCTCGCCTACGAAGAGGGCTGCCTCGGCATCACCATCTACCGCGACGGCTCGCGGGCGCTGCAGGTGCTCTCGCACGAGCCGGTGAAGACGGAGGCAGCCACGGACGCAGCGGTTCCGGCGGTGACGGCCGAGCCCGCCCGGCCGCGCCGCGAGCGGCTGCCCGACGAGCGCCACTCGATCACGCACAAGTTCGCCGTGGGCGAACAGGAGGGCTTTCTCACGGTCGGCCTGTACGAAGACGGGCGGCCGGGCGAGATCTTCATCAAGGTCTCGAAGCAGGGTTCGACCGTCAGCGGCCTGATGGACACGATCGCGCTCTTGATGTCGATGGCGATGCAGTACAGCGTGCCGATGGGCAGCCTGCTCGACAAGCTGAAGAACAGCCGCTTCGAGCCCTACGGCATGACACGCAACTCCAACATCCCCACGGCCACGTCGCTGGTGGACTACATCGCCCGCTATCTGGAGCAGCGCTTCATCACCGGCCAGCAGGCCGCACTGCCGATGGCGGGGGTGCCGGGCGTGCAGGCGGCGCTGCCGCTGGTCGAAGGCTACAGCCCGGAGGGCGCGAACGGCCACGCCAACGGCAATGGCAATGGCTACTACAATGGCAAGCCGACCGTCAGCTCCGGCGTGGGTTGCCCCGAATGCGGCTCCGTGCTCCAGTATGCAGAGGGCTGCCTGATCTGCCGCGGCTGCGGCTATACGAAGTGCGGATAGCGGCGCGGGGCACCTAACCCTGATTTGGCTTGCGCCAAATCTGTCCCTTCCCGAAACAGGAAGGGTGGGGATTGAGGACACACAAACCGATGAGAAACCCTCCTATTGGGTGTCCCGCAATGACACCCCCGCCATGCTGCCGTAGCACGGCGGGCGGTGCGCTCCAGAAGTCCCTTCCCGGCTCGGGAAGGGACAGATTTGGCGCAAGCCAAATCAGGGTTAGGTGCCCCGGCAGCCTGCCACCGTCTGGAACGTCCGATCACGCGGGCCGGTGTCCCGATCAGGGCTGGGATACATGGGTTTTTACTACGGGCCAGGGCGAGAGCCGAAGAAGGAGAAGGAGCCGGGCGGCTGCCTTGAGGTGCTCACGATTAGCCGCGCCGTGTTCGGCATCCTCGCCATTCCGCTGGCGGTGCTGATCGGTGTCCTGCTCATCATCGTCGCGGTGGTCTGGCTGTTCAGCATCTTCTGGCTGCTCGGGCTGCTGGGCATCGCGGCGATCGCGGGAGGCATCGCTGCGTACGCGCGCTGGGAACGGAACAAATACCGCCCCGGCGGCGTTTAGTATTGTGATAGTGCGCACACTCGCCAGTCGGGCAGGGGCGGCTCGTCTCTTCGGCCAGTGCACGTAGCCACCGGACCAGCCATACTTGGATTGACATGGCCGCGGAGCGGTCATCTTCGATGGAACGGTCAGGAGGGGCGCCATGTCGCAGCGCTGGCAGTATCTCAACCAGGTGTTCGAGGGACTGCACTTGCAGGAGGAGTTGGACGAGCTAGGCGAGGCCGGCTGGGAGCTGATCACGGCCCACTGGGAGGAATACTCCTACGGCGGGCGCACGCAGCTTCAGGCCCGCTGCATCCTCAAGCGTCCACGCGCCGAGGGCGACCTCGAAGCCGGCGGCTTCGGCATGAGCTGGGAGCCGGCGCCGGCGGGCCGCGGCTAGCAGGCGAGCAAGCGCTCCCCACTTCAGCACACGACGCGATCCACGCGGCCGGGCGGAGCACGACGCCCGGCCGCGCTGCGTCCAAAGCAGCGGCCTGTTATGGTGTATGCGCTACTCTGTCTTTGCGAACGGCCGGACGGAGGGCGAGGAACACCGTGGCGCAGTTCTTCCGCAAGCTGCTCGTGGCCAACCGCGGCGAGATCGCGATCCGCATCCTGCGCTCCTGCCGCGAGCTGAACATTCCCAGCGTCGCCGTCTTCTCCGAGGCCGACCGCAACTCCCGCCACGTGCGTTTCGCCGACGAGGCCTACTGCATCGGCCCCTCGCCGGCCACGCAGTCCTACCTCAACATCACGCGCATCATTGCGGTCTCGAAGCAGGCCGGCGTGGACGCGATCCACCCCGGCTACGGCTTTCTCGCCGAGAACGCCGACTTCGCCGAGGCCTGCGGCCAGGCCGGTATCATCTTCGTCGGCCCCAGCCCGCGCACGATCCGGCTGCTGGGCAACAAGATCCAGGCGCGGCTGATCGCAAAGGCGCAGGGGGTGCCGATCGTCGCTGGCACGGAGGCGATCCACGACCCGGCGGCGGCGATCGCCTCCGCCGACGCGATCGGCTACCCCGTGCTGATCAAGGCGGCGGCGGGCGGCGGCGGGCGCGGCATCCGCCAGGTCGACAGCGGCGCCGAGATGGCCGCCGCGCTGCAGATCGCCAGCAACGAGGCGCTGACAGCCTTCGGCGACGGCGGCGTCTACGTCGAGAAGTACCTGGCGCCGGTGCGGCACATCGAGGTGCAGATCATCGCCGATCGCTTTGGCAACACGATCGCCCTGGCCGAGCGCGAATGCTCGATCCAGCGCCGCCACCAGAAGCTGATCGAGGAGTGCCCCTCGCCCGCGATTCACGCCGACCTGCGTCGCAAGCTGAACGAGGCGGCCGTGATTGTGGCGAAGGCCGCGGAGTACGTCAACGTCGGCACGGTCGAGTTCCTGCTCGACAAAGAGCACAACTTCTACTTTTTGGAGATGAACACCCGCTTGCAGGTTGAGCACCCGGTTACGGAGCTGGTCACGGGCGCCGATCTCGTCGCCGACCAGATGCGCGTGGCCGCGGGCGAACCGCTCGGCTATCCGGAGGAGCCGCAGCGCTTCCGCGGCTGGGCGATCGAGTGCCGCATTTCGGCCGAAGATCCGGAGCACAACTTCGTGCCCTCCGTCGGCACGATCGCCTTCGCCCGCGAGCCAGCCGGCCCCGGCATCCGCGTCGAGAGCGCGCTGTACAACGGCTTCACCGTCTCCGAGTTCTATGACCCACTGGTGGCCAAGGTCACGGCCTGGGGGCGCGACCGGCCGGAGGCGATCCGGCGCATGCGCCGCGCCCTGCACGAGTTCCAGATCGTCGGCGTGCGCACCAACCTGCCGTTTCACATGGCGGTGATGGAGGACACGCGCTTTCTGGCCGGCGAGTTCGACACCGGCTTTCTCGACACCGAGATCGCGCCAGCCCGGCTCGACAGCGCGGAGGCACTACGCGCCGCCGTCGCCGTTGCCGCGCTGCTCAGCCACCAGCGCCTTCACCCCTCGTCAGGCAGCGCCGCGCAGGCGCTTGACGGCTACGCCGAACACAGCAACGGCGCGGGGCCGGCCCCGGCAGGCACGGGCTGGAAACGGGCAGGCCGCGCCGCGAACGCCGCAACGATGCGAGGAACGGGATGGCGGCGGATTACCGGCTAGTCGTGGCCGGCGAGGCGCACGACGTACACGTGCTGGAAGCGGACGGCGCCGCCACGCTCAACATCGACGGCGAGACGCTGCACGCCGACCTGCGCCACGTGGATGGCCCCGTGCTCACGCTGCTGCTCGACGGGCGCTCGTTCGAAGTCGTGGCCGTGGAGCAGCCGGACGGCTACGAGATCCTGATCGGCAACCAGGTCTTCGACGTGGAGGTCGAACGGCCGGGCCGGCGCCGCGTCGAGAGCGTGGCCGGCGCCGCCGGGCCGACGCAGCTCAAGACGCCGCTGACCGGCGTGGTCAAGGATGTGCCGATCAAGGCCGGCGATGCGGTGACACAGGGCCAGGTGCTGGTCGTGGTCGAATCGATGAAGATGAACAACGAGATCCGCGCCCCGCGCGATGGCACCGTTGCCGAAGTCCACGTCGGCGCGGGCGAGCGTGTGGAGCGCAACGCCCTGCTCGTCACGATCGTCTGAGCAGGCAAGGCAGGCCGAGATGGTTGCCACCGACACAATAGCCGCGAACCTCGAAGCCGTGCGCGGGCGCATCGCGCGGGCGGCAGCGCGCGCCGGGCGCGACCCGGCGTCCGTCAAGCTCGTCGCGATCAGCAAGACGTACGGCGCCGACGCGGTGCTGGTGGCCTGGAACGCCGGGCAGCGCGACTTCGGCGAGAACCGCGTGCAGGAAGCGGAGGAGAAGATCCCCGCGGTCGCGGCGCTGGGCGCGCGGCCCGTTTGGCACCTCGTCGGCCACCTGCAGACGAACAAGGTTCGGCCGGCGCTCCAGCTCTTTGATATACTGCAGAGTGTCGATTCGCTGCATCTGGCCGAGGCGCTGCAGCGGCGCAGCGTGCAGCCGCTGCCGGTGCTGATCGAGGTCAACGCCGGCGGCGAGGCCAGCAAAGGCGGTTTCGCACCGGGTGACGTGGAGGGCGTGGTCGCTGCGCTGCGGCCGCTCTCGCATTTGCAGGTGCGGGGGCTGATGACCGTGGCGCCGCAGGTTTCGAACGCGGAGGAAGTTCGGCCCGTCTTCCGCGAGCTGGCGGCGCTGGCGCGAAGGCTGGAGCTGCCGGAGCTGTCGATGGGCATGAGCGGCGACTTCGAGGTCGCGATCGCAGAGGGCTCCACGCTGGTGCGCATCGGCACCGCGATCTTCGGCCCGCGTCACCAGGGCTAGGATCGCGCGGCAAACAGGCAGACAATACATTCGGGCGCACCCGCCGGGTGCGCCCGAACGAGTACACCTGAGCGGAGCACAGCCCGTGACCGCAGCGTTTGAAATCTCGGAGCTGCCCGAACTGTCGGTGGGGCGCATCGGCTTCGTCGGCGGCGGCTTCATGGGCGAAGGCATCGTGCAGGGGCTGCTGGGCCGCGGCGTGGCCCGTGCCGGCGATCTGCGCGTCTGCGAGCTGGCCGAGCACCGCCGCATCGCCTTGAAAGAACGGCACGGCGTGCATGCCACCGGCGAGCTGGGCGAGGCGCTGGGCGGCGCCGGCACGGTGATCCTCGCCGTCAAGCCGCAGGACTTCGATACGCTGGCGCACAGCCTCGTGCACGAGCTGCACCCCGGCCAGCTCGTGCTGTCGATCATGGCCGGCGTGCCGGTGCGCGGCATACGTGAGAAGCTGCAGCACGAGCGCATCGTGCGCGCCATGCCGAACACGCCCGGAGCGATCGGTCAGGGCTTCACCGCCTGGGTCGCCACGCCGACAGTAACTGAGGATGAGCTGGGCCGCGTGACGGCGATCCTCGGCGCGCTTGGACGCTCGGCGCAGATGCCGGACGAGAAGTATCTCGACATGGCGACGGCGGTTTCCGGCAGCGGCCCCGGCTTTGTGATGCTGATCCTCGAAGCCTTCATCGATGCCGCCGTGCTGATCGGCTTCAAGCGCGATATCGCCACGGAGATGGCGCTGCAAACCTTCGCCGGCTCGGTCGAGTGGATGCGCGCGACAGGGCTGCACCCGGCCGAGCTGCGCAACGCGGTGACCTCGGCCGGCGGCACCACGGCGGCGGGCCTGCAGGCGATGGAGCGGGCCGGGGTACGCGCCGCCATCGCCGACGGCATCGTCGCCGCGTTCGAACGGTCGCGAGCACTCGGAGGGTAACGCCATACCATCCATTGTCCTCACCTTTGCCCAACTGCTGATCGAGATCCTGCTCGTGGCCATCATCCTGCGGGCGGTGATCTCGTGGTTTCCGATCAACCCGCGCAGCCAGTTCGTGATCGTGCTCAACGAGATCACCGAGCCGATCCTCGCGCCGCTGCGCCGGGTCGTGCCGCAACTCGGCATGATCGACATCACGCCGATGGTGGCGATGATCGTGCTGCTGGTCGTGCAGCGAGCGATCGCGCAGGCCGGCTAGACCTGGTCCAGCCGGCTGCGCAGCTCCGCCGCGCCCAGCCCCTGGATCTCGATCAGCTTGCGCCGCGCCGTCGCGCCGGCCACCACGCGTACCCGCCCTGCGGACAGGCCCAGCGCCTCCGCCAGCAGCCGCACGAACGCCGCGTTTGCGCGGCCGTCCACGGGCGGCGCGGTGACGCGCACGCGCAACTCATCGCCGGCCCAGCCGACGATCCGATCGGACGCTGCCCGCGGCGTTACGCGGACGGCGATGCGGGTGTCCGGCACTCGACAAAACCCTGTGTTAGAACACTTGTTCCCCATTCGCCGCGATGATACGATACAGAAGCCGGGCCGAACGGTCAGGATGGCTCGCCGTGGCGGGCTGATCAAGATTGCATGGAGAGTGTGACAGTGGCGGACGACCGTGGCAAAGCCCTTGAACTGGCGATTGCCGGCATCGAAAAGCAGTTCGGCCGCGGCGCGATCATGCGGCTCGGCGAGGTCTCGGCGCGGCTCAACGTCGAGGCGATCTCCACCGGCTCGCTGGCGCTGGACATCGCGCTCGGCATCGGCGGCATCCCCCGCGGCCGCGTGACCGAGATCTACGGCCAGGAGTCTGCCGGCAAGTCCACCGTGGCGCTGAGCGTGATGGCGCAGGCGCAGAAGCTGGGCGGCATGGCCGCCTACATCGACGCCGAGCACGCGATGGACCCGTCGTATGCCGAGGCGCTCGGCATCAAGGTCGAGGAGTTGCTGATCTCGCAGCCCGACAGCGGCGAGCAGGCGCTGGAGATCTGCGAGGCGCTGGTGCGCAGCAACGCCGTGGATATCGTCGTCATTGACAGCGTTGCGGCGCTGGTGCCGCGGGCTGAGATCGAAGGCGATATGGGCGACGCGCACGTCGGCCTGCAAGCGCGGCTGATGTCGCAGGCGCTGCGCAAGCTGACCTCCGCCATCGCCCGCTCGCACACCTCCGTGATCTTCATCAACCAGTTGCGCGAGAAGGTCGGCATCGTCTTCGGCAACCCCGAAGTGACGCCGGGCGGCCGCGCGCTCAAGTTCTACTCGTCCGTGCGCATCGAGCTGCGCCGCGTCGAGACGCTGAAGCAGGGCACGACCGTCGTCGGCAGCCGCGTCAAGGCGCGCGTGGTCAAGAACAAGGTCGCGCCGCCCTTCCACGTCGCCGAGTTCGACATCATGGTCACCGGCGACAACGTCGGCATCAGCCGCGAGGGCGACATCATCGACCTCGGCGTCGAGGCCAACCTGATCCGCAAATCCGGCGCCTTCTTCAGCTACGGCGACGTGCGGCTGGGTCAGGGCCGCGAGAACGCCAAGGAGTTCCTGCGCGCGAACGCCGCGCTCGCCCTTGAACTGGAGCAGGAGATCCGCACCAGCATAGCCAACGCCCGCCCGGGCGTGAAGCCGAAGATCGAGATGGTCGAAGACGAGGACGAAGCCGAAGAGTAGCCACTCATCGCCGAACACAGGCGCTGTTTCCTGCCGGCCCGGTTGCCGCGCGCGCTCCCCTCTGCGAGCGCGGCAGCCGGGGCAGGTCGGACCGGTGCAGCACCATCAATAGTCAGGGAGGATGGTCTCCCGGATAGTCGGCACAGTCGGTGCCCAGCGAGCGGTTCCGGTGAGCGGTCAAAGTGCCATCCTATCCCCTTTCATTGCGATCCCATATGCTGACGAGAGAAGAATCGCCGCGCGCATCTGTGTGAGGTGAGACTAAGCAGGTAGCCCAGGTTAAGGTGCACCTTTTCTGATGTCCGGTCAGCGACCCACATCCACGCCTGTGAGCCTTATGGACCACGGCCTCGAAAAGTGCACTTCAACTGAGGCCACCTGCTTAGAGCCTATCCCGCTAGGCATGAGAGTTGACCATACTGGGAGGTGAAACCAGCGACGGCGAGGGTGGGCATGGACGCGACGAACCGCACGAGTGGCGTGCAGGCAGTCCGGTACTGGGGCATGCCGG
>Ga0207416_1000582_pt1 | contig 59836 bp, 48 predicted proteins | sample PaiPotPPM11metaG_FD_184107 | JGI IMG/M metagenome (GOLD analysis project Ga0207416, IMG submission 184107) | Iron sulfur acid spring bacterial and archeal communities from Banff, Canada, to study Microbial Dark Matter (Phase II) - Paint Pots PPM... ... | reverse complement strand
ACTGCAAGCCAAGGGTATCCATGACAAGGACCATATGGTTGAGGAGCCGTGTGCGGAGAAATCAGCAAGCACGGTTCTGAAGACGAGTAAGAGAGGCGACTCCCTTGCTTAGTTTAACTCAATCCGTGAAGCGGGCATCAAAGAGGAGACTGTGAGCCTGACAACGGTCCGACCTCTGAGCTAGGTTCCTATGACGAGAGACGCTCCTAACAAGGAGAGTAACCCGAATGTGTGAACGAACCATCGTTATGGAAAACAAGTCAAACAGGCTGAGAGACTTGCCCAAAAGGGAACAGGACAAGGTGAACATTCTAGAATGCCACCAAAGGATGGTGTATGTAAATGGCATCATTTTCACTCAAAAGGTCCTCGGTGGATAGCACAAGTCTAAGGGAACGCAAAACAGATCATCGGAACGGGATAACCCTCATGTGCACTCTCATCGGAGGTCGATACGATGAGCAGGCGACTAGGCCGCATGTCCATGAGGGAAGGATTGCCGAAGAAGCCAAGGCCTCTGGGAAAGCCAGAGGATATGCTAACGTCGGCACGATAACAGAGAAGAAAGGGGCGCAACGAGTATGGCAAAGACGAAGGCACCCAAGATCAAGCAAACACCTGATCCTGAGAGTGAAAGTTGGAACAAGCTGCCCTGGCGCAAGTTCGAGCAGCATGTCTATCGCATACAAAAGCGCATCTTTCGAGCCGAACAGCGTGGCAATACAAGAGCAGTCCACAAACTCCAAAAATTGCTGATGAAATCCAGGGCAGCGCGGCTCCTAGCTGTTCGTCGGGTAGCACAGGATAACCAAGGGAAGAAAACGGCGGGAATAGATGGAGTCAAGTTGGTTCCTCCTAAAGAACGCTTCCTCATGGCCGAAACCATCCACTCGAAGAACTGGAAGCAACAAAAAGCCAGACCGGTACGACGTGTATGGATACCAAAACCGGGAAAGGCGGAGAAGCGCGGGCTGGGCATTCCTGTCATGGTAGAAAGGGCGCAACAGGCACTCGTCAAGAGCGCCCTCGAACCAGAATGGGAAGCCAAGTTTGAAGCCAATAGCTATGGCTTCCGCCCTGGGAGATCGGGTCATGACGCTATCGCAGCAATCTTCATCGACATTCATCAAAAAGGCAAATACGTCTTAGATGCCGATTTGAAAGGTTGCTTCGACAATATCTCGCATTCAGCACTCTTGAACAAACTCAACACCTATCCGGCAATGAGACATCTCATGAAAAGATGGCTGAAAGCCGGAATAATAGATAATGGGGTCTTCTAGGAAACAACAAAGGCACACCTCAAGGAGGTGTGGTTTCACCGTTGTTAGCGAATATAGTGCTACATGGAATGGAAACAGCGCTACAAAAAGCATATAAATACAAAGAACGTCCAAACTTTGTACGCTATGCCGATGACTTTGTGGTGCTCCATGCTACCCTCGAAGGGGTTGAAAAAGCAAAGAGAGTGGTAGAAACATGGCTGCAAGATATTGGTCTGGAACTCAAACCAAGCAAAACGAAAATCACTCACACATGCACTCCCTATCAAGGAAATGTGGGATTTGATTTTCTTGGATGGAATGTACGGCAATATCCAGTGGGAAAAACCCATACGGGAAAAGACCATACAGGAAGACCACTTGGTTTCAAAACGATCATTACCCCAAGCAAAGAGGCAGTCAAACGACACTTGCGCGACATTGGAAAAGTGATAAGCCATCGCCCAACCGCATCACAAGGTCAACTCATTAAAGAGCTAAACCCCAAGATACGAGGCTGGACAAACTATCATCGAACTGTTGTCGCAGGAAAAACCTTCGGTCGGTGTCAATATACTCTGTTTCACCAACTCTTTCGATGGGCATACAGACGACACCCCAACAAAGGGAAACGATGGGTTGCCAGCAAATACTGGCATGTTGAAGAAGGAACATGGACTTTCACCGACGGACGATCCAAGCTATGGACCCATGACCTCACCAAAATCCAACGCCACACCAAAGTGAAGGGAACGGCCAGCCCATTCGACGGAAATTTGCTTTACTGGAGTAAAAGGCTAAGAAGCCACCCTCTTCTTAGTGGCACCAAGGCACGACTCTTACAGAAACAACAAGGGAAATGCAAATGGTGCGGACTCTTCTTTGAAGACGCGGACTGCATTGAAATCGATCATATCACTCCCAAAAGTTGTGGCGGGAGTGAAGAACTTAGTAACAAATGTGCTCTCCATCGTCATTGCCACGATGCACGACATGCAACCAAGACATCGGTGCCTATGACAAAAGGCTCTGTTATTGAGGAGCCGTATGAGGTAAAAGTCTCGTGTACGGTTCTGAAGCCGAGCGAAGGGGGCGACCCCTTCGCTTAGGTTAACACCTTTGCCCTTGATGGCCGCTTCGCTAGATGATTTTCTCGGGATGAAGCACGACGATGACTCGCTGTGGGTCATTGACTATGCTTTGAGCATTTCCTCGCGCTGGGCTTCTGGCACGTACTTTTCAATGATGGGACGCGACAACGCAGCGACGTTGTGCTCAATAATCTCCGCCCGCCCATAGGCCACGACAGACGTAAAGGTAGCCGAGTCCTCGACAAGGAGTGATATGGCGGGATTGCGTTTGAGGCATGCGTCAAATCGACTTGACAGTTTAGCCGTGGAGTTATTTTTGAGAAAAAGGAATTAGGAATAGAAGCCTTGCCAGATGAGACGGGACAACTGGCAAAACTGCAATAGAGATAATATATCCCAAATCTAAGTTTAGGCAGCAATGTTCTCCATCTCAGGTTCACAAGAGAGTATCGAGCATGGTTGTTGCTCGCAAGAGGGAGAAGTAGATGAATAGCCTAAAGCGAGCAGCCAGTCGGTAGACTCTTTGGCCAAGCCGCTACGTATGAGAGGGCTGAGTCCTTTAGAACATGCCAAACATCCCGCTGATGAATAACATCTGGGGTGACTTCGCGCACTGCACGCCCGATCGCTTTCCCTCGATCAGAAACGATCACACGAAACTTGTGCCCGTGATCTTTCATTTGCAACAACAGGAGGCTCCAGCTCTCCCCATCCACGGCCACTGGGGGACAGCTGGCATAGACGAAGGATGTATGTGCGTCCACGACATTCAAATAGGCTTCTGCTCTTTGATTGCTCTATTGTTCATCAATGGTGAGATCTCTCCTATCTTTAGGAATATGCTGATCGAGCCACTCTTGGGCTCGTTTGCCCGCTTTATGAAGAATGGACGAGATCTTGCCTGTGCTCACATGGATTCCCAGAAGTTCCTCGAGACAGATCTGTATCCCTTCACGACTGGCATAGCCTCCGTGAACAGCCGTGAACAGAATCAGGACTGCTCGTTCTATCTGCATCATCCATTTTATAGCTTCCTGCTTTGTTCTAAATACCCTTTCCATTGCCTCCTGCCCTCTCGACTTCAACGTGTAGAGCGATTGGCGCGAAATATTACTCTTTCTACTCAACTGACTTACATGTCCATACTTTCCCTGATGTACAATCATGCGGCTAGCGAGATCAACCCGTTGCGCTACTGGGATACAAGGAAAGGCCTCTTTCTTCCTTCTCAGACGGTCAGGCGCGAGCCTTCGGCACTCCTTCTTTTCTGCCTAGGAGTGAGAGAAAACAGGGGTATTTCTCTCACTCCTGATCCTTAGCTGAGAAGGTCTGCGATACGATCAATCTGCTCGATGTCTGTGCTCCATGTAAAGAACACCATCTCATCTGTGCCGATCTGCTCAAGCGCGTGCCAGGTGTCCGAGAGTTGCTGCTGCGTTGTGAGCAGCGTTGCCGATTTGGACGCAGCGAAGGAAGGGAGGACGGCATAGTAGTCCAGAACGTTCTTCCGCCCTTGCCCACTATCGCACGTCTCAATCGCGATATCGACCTGGGCGACAAGACGTGGCTTTCCAGCTCTGCTAGCCTCTTGCCAGCCCTGCTCAATAGCACGAAACGTAAAGAGATCGGATATATGTGCGAAAGCAGGCATTTGTTTTTTTGTCGAGCGTCATTTGGTGTCACTTGCCAGTGCCACTATTCGTGTCGTATGTGTAATCATGTATGGTCAGGATCGTGCTTTCTGGACGAACATCTGTCCACTTGAATGCCCAGAGGCCAGTCCCGGTGGTGCGGTGGCGGAACTTGTCTCGCAGGGGATCTGCTAGTACCTTCCAATAGCGAGGCATATCTGTACGCTGTAGAAAAGCTAGCCCTCTAAAATGGGGAGATGCAGCTGGGGTCTCCCACCTGCCGGAGTGAATGGAAGAAGGAAGATATGCATGCAGAAGCATTGCTGGTGGCAAAGACTCCACTGGCCTGAATACGGCTCAGAACTGCTGGGAACCGCGTTTCTCGTCTTCGTCGTGGTGAGCGCGGTGACCTTCAGTTTTGGTTCGGGTTCGCTCCTGAGAGTCGTGCTTCTCAATAGCTGCGCACGTCAGCTGATAACGGGGCTGCTGCTGGCAGCAAGCGGGCCGCTCGTAGCCATCTCGCCTCTTGGCAAGCTGAGCGGTGCCCATCTCAACCCCGCTATCTCGCTGGCGTTCTGGCTGCAAGGCAAGATGCATCAGCACGATCTTGTCAGCTATATGGTGAGCCAATTTCTCGGTGCGGTGCTCGGTGCGGGATTCGCCGTGCTCGTCTGGAGGGAACGGGCAGCAAGTGTCCACAATGGCGTCACGGCTCCAGGGGTTGGATATCCCATCTGGAGCGTCTTTCTCATCGAGATGGGACTCACTTGCCTGCTGGTTCTGGCCATGTTTCTCTTCGTCAGTAACCATCGCCTGATGCGTTGGACCCCTTTGATGACCTGGATTCTGGTAGCGTTGATGTACTGGCAGGCTGCGCCCACCTTCGGCATCAGCCTGAATCCTGCTCGCAGTTTTGGCCCTGCACTGGTTTCCTGGTTCTGGCGCGACCAGTGGGTGTACTATCTTGCTTCTCCTATCGGGGCGCTGCTTGCCGTCGTTCTCTTTCGATCGCTGATCATAGTGGGCATAAACGATGTGCTGACGGCCAAGATCTTCCACGCTCCGCGCTATCGGTGCATCTTCAAGAATGTCAAAGCGCCACAACTGAATACAAATCAGGATGGTAAATTGATCTGGCTATGACGTCCCCTCTCATCAACAGGATGTCTGTTTGCTCCCTCCTAAGAATCAAGCGTCATAAACAGCGTATTGAGCCCTTCAGCCAGGGTTGGATGGGTAAAGATGCCTTCTTCTCAGAAGAGTTTTTGCAACTCTTCACTTCCTGGTCTTCTTGCGCGTCTTGTGCGCCCTCTACGTAGACCTTGATGGCTGGCTTCCTTATCGAAGTCGAGATGACGCAACATCTCTTCATAGTTTTCCAGACAATGCACACACGTTGTGAGCAACTTGTTCAACCAGCCAGGAAAGAACGCTTCGGCCTTGACCAAGTCATTCGCTCCACTGATGAAGTCAGCACGAACCGTACCCTTGCTTATTTCCTCCCCATATTTTACAATCATCTTGCAATACATCGCTTCTTTACAGATAGCTGAGATATGAGATGGTAGAGCTCAGATGGCATGCTCAATATAATGTGTGTAATACCATTAAATATTGGCTCTTGGCCGACTTTGGTGAAATGAAGAGTTTATCACGAGAGGTGTGGTGGATCCAGCTCAAGAGAGGCTGGATCTCAAACATCTCTTGCATGTGAAATAGAGAATTTCTGCAAAATGAAGAGAAGTGAAAATATTTGAATGAATCCGAAAGTGAGTTAGACCTCTAGTAAATTGAAGATTAGTTGGTTAAGAGAGTTTTGATAGAAAATAAGATATAATATAAATATTCATTATATACCCATAATATCGTTAAAAAGCTTCATAGTGGAGACATAGCATCTCGGATCGCTCTGGAAGAGAAGCGACCACCCTGACTTGATTGCAGAAACACGCTTGTTCTTCCTAGAGCGCATGAAGGACGCGTTTTCGCAGCAGAGGAAAGCCAGCCCGACCATACCCCTGTCTTTTGATCAATTTGAGCTTAGTACACGCGGGCAGAAATATGATCCGAGTTTGCGATGGCAAATGACCTCATACTCAGAGCATCAACACGGAACTGACTTGTGTCCGCCTGTACTTAGTGACGTGTCCCTCAACCATCCCGTTATTGATCTGCCAAGTGAGGCCAGCTCTGACGGCATCTTTGTCTTTCTTCACTCCTGTGACAAAGGACTGAAGTTCAGGGAGGTTGCTGTGTTCTACCTGATCAAGCCAAGGATCGAGGCATTGTGCTCCTGTGCGCGTACGCAACATCCGGGCAAACTGCTGAACCAAGTCATAGGCCAGATCGACTTCTGGATGGATCAGGCGGAGCTTGGAAAGCTGTTCCTGTTCCTCGATGCAGAGCTTCTCAGGACGATGAAGCAAGAGGAAAGCAGCCTGCCGCGAGGTGGGCAGAGCAGGTGTCACAGACTCGCAGGAAGCCTGATTCTTGCGCCCAATTGGCAGCAGACGAACCAACGTGTCGCGAACACTCTCGTAGGATCCTTGGTAGCCTTGCTCGGTGAGTTCTCGAAAGAGATGGGCCATATTGTGGCAACCCTCTTGCCATCGCCTTCTCAGATAGGACAGATACCGATCGAGTTGGCAACCTTGCTCACGCGGCTTACGCTCGGGAAACGTTCCAGCAGCCAGCCAACTCTGCACCGTGGTGGCACAGCGCATGCGATCTTCAGGGTCACTTGACGGGACCACCAGCGCATGAGCTAGGAAAGTCATCTCTCCTGGCACAATCAGTACCGGTTCGCGTTCGATGACCTCCATTGCTTCTCTTTTACGATCAGCCAGTTCTTTCTGACGCTGCTTCACCCTGGTGAGTTCCCCTTTGGCGTGTATATCTCGACGAACACGCTCTTCTGGCTGCTTGATCAGCTTGGCTTATCCAGAACTCACGTCAATTAAGCTCTGCTGGCCAAAAGCGTCAGCTAGCATCTATCCCAAATACTGGCTCGTCAGCGAATGCTTTGCGCCGAGTAGTTCTCGCGGTGTACCCTCGAAGATGACCATGCCGCCCTTATTGCCGCCTTCTGGACCCATATCAATGATCCAGTCTGCGTTGCGAATCACATCTAGATGGTGCTCAATCACAATCACTGTGTTCCCGCCATCTACCAGCCGGTTCATGATGGTGAGCAGGCGACCAATATCCGATAGGTGCAGGCCAGTTGTCGGCTCATCCATGACATAGATACTGCCCTGCTTGTGAAGTTCGCTGGCCAGTTTAATCCGCTGGCATTCTCCGCCAGAGAGGGTGCTCAAGGGCTGGCCGAGGGTCAGGTAGTCCAGACCCACGTCGCTCAAAGCCTGGAGCTTTGACTGCACTTCTTTAATCTTCAAAAACGCCAGTGCCTGGTGAACGGTCATGTTCAAAACATCAGCAATGGATTTCCCGTTCAATGTGTAGGCCAATACCTCGTCCTTAAAGCGTTTCCCTCCGCACACTTCGCAAGGAAGCTTGACCCTCTCAAGGAAGCCGAGGTCAGTGTAGGTCACGCCGAGCCCCTGGCAGTTGGGGCAGGCGCCCTTTGAGTTAAAACTAAACAGGCTGGCGTCGGCATTGTTGGCTGCTGCAAAAGCCTTGCGCACGTCATCCATAATGCCGGTATAGGTCGCGGGATTAGAACGGCTGGATGTACTCAAGGATGATTGGTCAATCACCACCGCTTCCCGGTGTTGGCGGAGGAAGGCTTCATTGATCAGCGAGCTCTTGCCCGAGCCAGCCACACCAGTGATTACTGTCAAGACGCCAGTGGGAATATCCACGCTGACATCCTTCAAGTTGTTGACCGTGGCATGGACAATCGGCAAGCTGCCGGTAGCCTGCCGGAATGTCTCCTTGAGCGGCCTGGAATGTAGCAGATGATTGCCGGTGAGGGTATCAGCTTCAAGCAGGCCAGCGTAACTGCCTTCATACACAATCTGACCACCCTCGCTTCCGGCGTACGGCCCCATATCTACCACATAATCTGCGACCTTGATGACATCGGGATCATGCTCCACTACTATCACCGTATTGCCCTTATTGCGTAACTTTTCCAGGAGCTCGTTCAGACGGTGGACATCACGTGGGTGGAGCCCAACGCTTGGTTCATCAAAGATATACATCACATCGACAAGACTGCCATTGAGATGTTTAACCATCTTCACACGTTGAGACTCACCACCAGAGAGCGAATCGGTTGCGCGATCCAGACTCAGATATTCCAGGCCAATGTCGATCAGATGCTGTAGCCGTTCTGTCACCGTTCGAACCAACGGTGCTACGGTAGGCTCATTGATGGCCTGGATCACCTCAATCAGTTCATCGATCTCCATCGCTGAAAGTTCGGCGATGTTGTAGCCATTGATTTTACTGCTCAGAGCAGCTTGATTGAGTCGGGCACCCTTGCAGAGTGGGCAGGGACCCATCTTGAGAAACGGTTCTACCTTTTGCCGGGTGCGCTCTGATAAGGTTTGAATATCTCTCGCAATATATTTCCGCTTAAATCTGGAAATCAGCCCTTCATAAGTGGCATTCATCTCTTTGCTGCCGACAGCGAGCTTGTATTTGCGTGGCTCACTATAGAGTAAGAGATCTCTTTCCTCTGGAGTATAGTCGCTGAGTTTTTTGTCGTTATCAAAGAAGCCGGTTTGCATAAAAATGTCACGTTCCCACCCATTCAGGCCAGGGGCGATGATGGCACCTTCATTTAAGGACTTTGTTGTGTCGATAAAGGCATCTGGATCAATCCCTATCGTACGACCAAGCCCATTGCACTCTAGGCACATCCCCTGTGGATCGTTGAAGGAGAAGACGTTCGCATAGCCCACAGAAGGCTTGCCAAGCCGTGAAAAGAGCATGCGAAACACAGGCGCGATATCCGTGACGGTGCCTACCGTCGAGTGCGACCCACCACCCAGGCGTTTCTGGTCAACAATCACTGCCATGCTCAGGTTCTCAATCGCATCGGCGTCTGGTTGGGGATAGCGCGGCAGAAAATTGCGAATGAACATACTAAAATTCTCAAACAACAGTCGTTGTGCTTCGTTGGCAATGGTGTCAAACACAATTGAGGACTTCCCCGAACCAGATACACCGGTAAAAATGATGATTTTGCGCTTGGGCAGCCTCAGCGAGATATCCTTGAGGTTGTTCTCGCGGGCGCCACGAATCTCGATATATTCTTGAACCATGCTGATATATGTTCCCTCCGGATCTTTTAACCAGGCTTTCCCTGGCTTTCGCTGTTGGAACGCCTTTGTTCAGGCCCTTCGCGTCTCCGCTCCTACTGACCTGCTCCCTGTCTGGTGGGAGCGTTGACGGTTGAAGCGGTTGGTCACAGCGATCATGGGAATAATGATCGCCAGCCGAGGCGGAGGCGACTAGGACTGAACCACCAGCCACTGGTTGCCATCGGGATCCTCAAGATTAAACCACTTGACGCCAGAGCCCGGGCCATACAGGTCATCCTTAACTTCGTTGACCTTGACGCCCTTTGCTTTGAGTTCGTTGTACGCCGCTTCAATATTTGAAGTCGAGAGATAGAGCGTCATCGTACCAGGTTTCATCTTTCCATGCATCGTCGACAGAGTCAGAGAGGCGCCTCCTCCTGGGAACTCAAGAGAGACCCAGTGCCGATCGCCTTGTCCGTAGTCTTTGGTGACAGACCAGCCCAATTGCTCCGCGTAGAACGCTTTGGCCTTCGCCATCTCGGTAACTGCCATCATCACCATCAGAAGTTTTTCATCAGCCATTGTCATAACCTACCTTTCACATGTCGTAAAACAGCGTGTTTTATGTCCTTCTCGACTTCACCGCAGTCGGCTCTTTGAGCCAGACTACAGTTGTGTTTTCTTTGTCACTGCTCTGACGAAACATCACGCAGAAATGTGACCGCTGGACGAAGGATGCGGGAGGACGATTCCGGAGATTGCTAACGCAACCAGAAAAGCTTTTGAGGGCAAAGCGCTTGTCAATTTCTCCATCGGGCTGAAGCGGGCCATATCGATGAGCGTGCTCTCCTGGGCGCTTGATCCGCTTGGCTTATCCAGAACTCACGTTATTCCTAATTAGCCTGCATGGGCATGAGTTTTGCCAGTTCCTAGATAATGATTTCTGAGAAAACCACAGCGTTTGCTATAATAGCAGCAAGTTGCTAAAATTGCAAGTAGAGGGGAAGCCAAATGATGATCACACAAGAGGAATTAGGGCAACGACTTCGCCAAGCCCGTGAGCGTATTGGAATCAAGCAAGATGAAGTAGCAATAGTTCTTGGATTGGATGCCACTGCTATCGCTAAGATCGAGCATGGCAAGCGCAGAGTAGGGGCGCTGGAATTGATGCGCCTTGTCGCATTGTACAACGTGGCTATCAGTGATATGCTAGCAGATCCTACCGAGGGCTGCAATCCGATGAGCTGAGAGAAGCTGAGCTGACTGGCGATAGGCAGTGAAGGATGCACGTACCCTTTTTCCTGGATCAAGACGACCTGCAAAGCAACATACCATTTGATGGGAATGGAGGCATCTCTGACATACAAACTGCTCAGAAAAAGGGTAACTGACGGCTCCGATCACAGATTGTAGGCATTTCAGGAGGTTCAATGTATGGGTACTACCCCAATATGCTAATGAGAATGTTTTGATTTGTGGGAACTGTCTGTATTCCGAAAGAATACGAGGTATACAAGGACGAACACAATAATAGTAAGAGGAAATCCTATTGACCCACCTGTAATAAGATCATGTATATTTATCATATTGTTACTTTTAATTTAATACCTATAGATGAGGTTAAAGATAATATAGCAAAGAGCAGAGACATTAGCAAGTCTACCCATGCAACACGAAAAAGTGAGTCATACGCAGCAAAAGCCCAAGCAGCAGACATACCATTCAGAAAATCTGCGAGGCAGTGGCAGTTTGATTAATCGTAACCTGTGCTGCTGTTGCGTACTGTTTTGCATCAGCTGTTTCTTGTTGATGTGATTGTGCTGTTGCAGTAGCATCGACTATTGCTTGCTGTTGTGTCAGTTGAGACCAACTAATACAAAAGATAAAATTTGTTAGTGAAAAAAAGCAAACCAGTAGCACGATCATTACTGTTTTCTTTTTACTCGTTTCTTTCTGTTGAGTCGGGGGCTGCTGTACAGGCGTCATGTATGGATCGCTTAGTTGTGGCGGAACCGATGGTGATTGATCTTCATAAGGATTTGAAAGCAGCGGATTCACTACTGTCGGATCATCAAAAGCTCCTGGTTTTGCAGGAACAGTATTTCCGCATTGAGGACAAAAACTTTGTCCAATAAAACCACTATGTCCGCATATAGGACATTTTTCATTAGACGGCTGCCAAGTCATGTATGCACCTTCCTAATAATTATAAAAACTATATTACTTTTAATGTGCTAATACACTTGAGACATTATACCATGAACCACTTGCCGGTTGTCTATATCGGGTACAAGCCAGGGGAAGACGAGAGAATACTTTCTACTACCGCCTCGTACAAGGAAGCTATTCCAGATGTCACGGTAGACTATCCCCTGATGTGGGAACCGGCAGAAACCCCGCGACTTGGTGCAGGGCGAAATGTGGGTTGATCCAAATTAATTAATGATATGCTTTGGTCGTTCAAAGACTTGAAACAATGTGATTACTTTAGACAGACAGAAAGCCTATTTACCTTATCAAGCAAACAGGCTATCAGAGAATATTACTATTACTGGAATGTATCTGGTGCAGGTGCTAGCGTAGTAAACGGCTGATTGTCAATAAATTGCTGTAGACCCTGCTCTACAAAAGCATCTGTGAAGACAGCACCATGATTAACATCCAACTGGTTTATATCAGGGCATGATGGACTGCCTCCTGCAGTACAGATCATACAACCTTTGTTTGATATATTCCAATGTACATACTATCCATAGAAAAACCTAAAAATGCTAAGAAGATCAGGATAAGGAATAAGGAGAAAGCAGTTGCAAGAAGCATTCGATCAAAAGCAAAATCACGAAATACTCTGATTGACGACATCTTTTCTTTCTGAATATATCCTCGTTCTCTTATCACAGAAGGCTCAACACAACAAAAAGGGTTTCCTCCCTACAATATATTACCTCGGGAGGAACCCCTTTTTCCGTCGAAAAGCAATCAAATCAGCAGTTTAACGGTATCTTCAAACTTCAGCTTTAGTGGCTGCAACCGCAACCTTTTGCCTCGCCGCCATCATCAGCGGTCTTGAAAGAATGCCCACAGCCGCAGGACGAAACAGCATTTGGATTATTTACGGTAAAGCCTGCACCCATCAAGCTGTCGATATAATCGACTTCGCTTCCAGTAATATAGCCCAGGCTCATATCATCAACAAAGACCTTGAAGTCTCCAATAGAAATGATGGTATCACCCTCTTGCTCTTCGTCAAGAGTCATCCCATACTGGAGACCGGAGCAACCACCCCCAGCAACAAAGATGCGTAGGCCCAAGCCAGGATCATTTTCCTGCTTGAGTAGTTCACGAACCTTGTCCGCAGCGGCGGAAGTCATAGTGATGACACTAGTATCAATTACTGATTGCTGACTCTGTTCAATCATTAGTTTTTCGCAACGCAGAAACCCATCCCATTTGTGGGGTTGGGAGAAGCGCCACATCCCCTTTCTTGATGCTCTGTATCCCTTACGAGCGAGCGTTTTGAATGGGAACGCTCAAAACCTCTCAACACCCCTAGATCAAGAGAAGCGTTGCCAATGCCAGCCTCGACACAGTTATTCACATAGATGAACTGTGGTTAGATACGATGACATTTGCACTTATTATATCCTATAAAAAGTGAGACGTCAAGGAATCGGTACTGCTATAGCATGAGATGATGCTAATGCTCACAATATTGGTCTGTAAGGCCGCAGCCTTATAAGCAGAATCATCTCTTCTAGCACGTAGCGGACCAGGCTGTTTTCGCGTGGGCATAAAACAACCAGTTCAGGTGTTAGGATAAGCAGGAAACAGAATGCTGTGATACTTCTAAATAGGCGGTCGAATTATTGCTAGTAATGGACCCGTTTGGGATCTGTTGAATGACACAGAGGTACTATACCGTCTGATGAAGGTTAGTGAGGATATCTATGGCAAAAATCTATGGCGTTATTATCATCGGCTCAGGCCCAGCAGGCTATACTGCTGCCATCTACGCAGCACGCGCTAATCTCTCCGTACTCATGCTCCAGGGTTACCAAGCAGGTGGACAGTTGATGTTGACCAGCGAAGTCGAAAACTATCCGGGCTTTGAAGATGGCATCCTTGGTCCAGAAATGATGGAAAAATTCGAGAAGCAGGCAGGACGTTTTGGTGCTGAATTAGTTCCTGCGGACGTCACTGCCATTGATTTTTCAAAGCGCCCATTTACTGTTAAGACAGGCGCAGGAGAATACCAGTCCTGGGCTATTATCATTGCCACTGGAGCTAGCGCCAAATGGTTAGGGCTACCCAATGAGAAGCGTTTGCAGGGTCGGGGCGTAACCGCCTGCGCTACCTGTGACGGTTTCTTCTTCAAAGGCAAGGATGTGGTGGTCATCGGTGGTGGTGATACGGCAATGGAAGAAGCTATCTTCTTGACACGTTATGTTAACCATGTGACGATTATTCATCGTCGGGATACCTTCCGCGCCAGCAAAATTATGCAGGACCGTGCACGCAACAATCCCAAAATCAGCTTGATCATGGAGTCCGAAGTGGTAGATATCCTGGGTGACGACGCTGTTACCGGAGTGCAAATCCGCAATGTCCGTACAGGCGATGAGCAAAAACTGCAGGTGCAAGGCGTCTTCCTAGCTATCGGACACCAGCCAAATACTGACCTATTCAAAGGCAGTATTAAGATGGATGCGGTAGGTTACATCATGCCTGTCGAATATACGATGACTAATATCCCTGGAGTCTTTGCTGCTGGCGATGTTACTGATCATCGCTATCGTCAGGCTGTCACTGCTGCTGGTGATGGCTGTCGCGCTGCCATCGATCTAGAACGCTGGCTAGAGAGCCAGGGTCAGGAAGTTGGCGTAGAAAACTGGGGTTAGGGTGAAAATGACCTATTAAGCAAATGAAGCGTATATGTGACAGTGTACGCTTTTTTGTTGACACCTTTGCTGTGTCAGCGATTTGTAATGCGAGCATTGAAGCCCAAAAGCTTGCTAGACATCCCCATCCATTTCTGCTACCATACTCCATGTAGAAGTATTTGCCGCAATTTCTCCTGAGGAGAACGTAAGCATGCAGGACCGCGTTGGACAACAACTCGGCAACTATCGACTGCTCCGCCCGCTAGGATACGGAGGCTTCGCTGATGTCTACCTGGGTGAACATATCTACCTCGAAACTCAAGTCGCTGTTAAAGTGCTACGAGAAAAAATGGAAGCTCAGGATGTTGAGAAATTTCTTAAAGAAGCCCAGACGGTCGCTGCCTTGAAACATCTTCATATTTTACGAGTACTGGACTTTGGCATGGAGAACTCTACACCATTCCTGGTGATGGAGTATGCTCCCGGAGGCACATTGCGGAAGAAGCATCCTCGTGGTTCAATGGTTCCTCTGCCGACCGTAGTCTCGTATGTAAAGCAAATAGCTCTGGCATTGCAGTATGCCCATGGTCAGAATATCGTGTATCGGGATGTGAAGCCTGAAAATATGCTGGTAGAGGCGGATGGCAAGATTGTGCTCGGTGATTTTGGTATCGCGACTCCTGCCCACAAAACTCAATCGCTCAGTACGCGGGAGGCCTTGGGAACAGTGCCCTATATGGCCCCTGAGCAAATTCAGGGCAAATTGCATCTGGCAAGCGATCAGTATGCTCTCGGAGTAGTCGTTTACGAGTGGCTGAGTGGGGTGCTTCCGTTTGATGGTAAAAACTCTATCGAAATAGCTATGCATCATCTCTATGATCCGCCACCTCCATTGCGAGAGAGGCTACCTAACATTGCTATAAATGTGGAACAGGTCGTACTGAGAGCACTGGACAAGGAGCCACTGCAGCGTTTTACCACTGTTCAGGAATTTGCTAGCACTTTAGAACAGGCGTCTCAGTCAGAGAAATTTGCTCCTCCTTCACAACTTCTACTAGTCAAACAGGTAGAGCATCAGGAGTATCAGCCGATCTTGCTGGCAAGATCGTTAGTCCATACGGATAAGGTATGGAATACACAATCTCCTGCTCAACTGAGAAAAAGTTCACCCGTAGCAGGAACCCTGCTCTGTACCTATAATGGTCATTCCGAAGGTGTGCAGGCATTAGCATGGTCGCCGGATGGCTCTCGCATTGCTTCAGGGAGTAGTGATGAGACAGTCCAGATCTGGGATGCTACTACCGGGGTGCAGGTCCGAATCTATCATGGTCATGCTGGTTCTGTCTCTACTATAGCATGGTCGCCGGATGGTACACGGATTGCTTCGGGAAGTGATGACGGAACGGTACAGATCTGGGATGCAACGACTGGCGAGCAAGTTGGAACCTATGGTAGTCATTCCCATGCAGTCTGTACAGTAGTATGGTCACCCGATGGGGTGCTCATTGCTTCAGGAAGTTTTGATAAGACAGTGCGGGTCTGGGATGCTTCCACAGGAAGACGTGTTTTAACCTATCGCGGTCATTCTGACAGTGTAGAAGCGGTAGCATGGTCGCTGGATGGTACACGGATTGCTTCGGGAGGTGATGACGGAACGGTACAGATCTGGGATGCCTCTACGGGTAGTCACATTCTAACCTATAGTGGCCATGCCAAGGCTGTATATACGTTAGCATGGTCGCCGGATGGTACACGGATTGCTTCGGGAAGTGATGACGGAACGGTACAGATCTGGGATGCCTCTACGGGAGAGCAAGTCCTAATCTATCGCCGTCATTTGGGTTATGTAAGTGCGGCCGTATGGTCGCCGGATGGCTCCTGCATTGTTTCGGGAAGTTTTGATAAAACGGTGCGGGTCTGGGATGCTTCTACGGGAAAACAAGTCCTAACTTATCGTGGTCATTCCCGCTGGGTAGAAGCTGTGATGTGGTCGCCCGATGGCACACATATTGCATCGGGAGATTATAACGGGATTGTGCATGTATGGCAGGCGATATGAGTGCTATTACTCACGAGGCAGCACTTACATGAGGAAGGGATAGACTGACATCTGACGCGATAGTTACACTTCCAGTTCTCCAAATGGCTCCTTGCCAGAACAAGAGCACACCAGTATAATGGACTACGTAAGCCCCATATTTCCTGTTCATTATTATCCCCGCTAGAACGCTATAGTATTGATGAGAGGGAACCAGATAACCATGGAGATTACCAATCAATCGGGAGATACTACTGCTCTGCCCCCAGAGAGTCCACAACAACTGGTTTCGCTCTTCAGGCAGATCAATATCAACGTGTTCTGGCTGGCAAACCAGTTCCACTGGAATGCATTGATAGCTATCGTTATACCGAGCATGTTAGCGAAACTCCTTGATCCAGCCCAGCAAGATATTAATCTACCACTCGTCATTGCCTGGGGCACCTTTGCTGCGGCCATTGTCAACCCGCTCGCAGGAGCAATCTCCGACTACGTCACCTTTCGTATGGGTCGTCGCCGTCCCTTCATGGTCATCGGCACAATTCTCAATGTGCTCGTCCTGATTGTCTTTACATTTACGCCTAACCTGGATCGCAGTATACTCTTGCCGATGCTCGCTCTGCTCTTCTTCTTGCTGCAATGCAGTAACAACTTCGCCAACTCTCCGTGGAGTGCCATTATCGCAGATCAGGTCCCCCAACGGCAACGCGGCCTCACTGCAGGGATCAACGGACTCGCACTCCTGCTCGGCACTGCCCTTGGAGCTGTCGTAGCAGGTCATATCGTCAATAAACATGACTCCTTACCCGTCTACAAAAACGAAATTGTACAGATCTTCCTGCTCATCGCAGTTGTGCAAACCCTCACCGTCATCTACACAGTCCTGACTGTGAAAGAAATACCCCTGCCGCTGCAAAAACGCGCAGCATTTCGCATACGTCCATTTCTACGACAGCATTTCTTCAGGCCCTCTCGCTATCCCGACCTATCATGGGTGCTCCTTGCTCGTCTGCTGGTCATGATGGGGATCTGGGGCATCTTCTATTTTCTCCAATATTATGCTGATGACGTGCTCAACGTTGTTGGTGAACAGTTTCTCGCTGTCTTCCAGCCTCTTCTGCTGTTAGCTGCACTGCCGACTTCACTTCTGGCGGGGTGGTTCTCGGATCGTTGGGGGCGTAAAGGTCTAGTTTACATCTCGGGAGCAATGATGACTGTAGTATGTATGCTGTTTATTTTCTGGCAGACAACAACTGGATCGCTGATAGCCGCCGCTTTCTTTGGTATTGGCTATGGAGCATATACAAGTGTCGACTGGGCTCTGGTCACCGATGTCTTACCACCAACTGGCGAAGCCGGGAAATTCCTGGGCCTCTGGTCGGCGATGGCTATTCTTCCCCAGGTCATTGGAGCCTGCATCAGTGGCATCCTGCTACAAGTATTCCACGCTCTACCCAACCATCTCGGCTATACAATCTTGTTCCTTGTTACCATCATTTACTTCATTGCAGGAACTATAGCGATCTATCAAGTGAAGGGTGTAAAATAGTAGAAGAGGAACTCCAAAGTTTTTTCTGCCATTTAGGATGCTGCAGCAAAGATAGTGTTCTACGATCAAGATCTACCCAACATCAGTACCAGAGCGATAGCAGCTATAAACATCAGCAGGGTCGTCAGCCATCCAATTATGTTAAGCCACAGACCGTTAACGTGTTTTCCCATGACGGTCCGGTTATTGACAATGAGCATCAAGAGGGCGAGCAAAGGAGGCGTCAACATGCCATTGATGACCGCCGTCCAGAAGAGGGCTGCAATGGGGTTGATTCCCACAAAGTTCATCCCTATGCTGACCAGCATTATGCCTATGATAATGGTATAAAACTGTTTAGCCCGACCCGCTCGTTTCTCCAGCCCATGCTTCCAGCCAAAGGCTTCTGAGAGCGCATAGGCTGCTGACCCTGTCAGGACAGGCACTGCAAGGCATCCCGATCCAATGAGGCCAGCCGCGAGTAGGATGCTGGCAAAATTGCCTGCGAGGGGACGCAGAGCCTGAGCTGCATCAGTTGCGGTCTGGATATTGTGTTTGTTGGCTTGAAAGAGGGTCGTTGCAGTTGCCAAGATGATACAGTACATGACGAGATTCGAGACGAACATCCCAATAGTCACATCCCAGGAGGCAAAGCGTAGTTCCTTTTTCGTCGCGCCTTTGCGTTGCCAGAGGTGCGTCCGTCCCTGGCTAATTTTCTCCTCCACTTCTTGGTTGCTTTGCCAAAAGAAGAGATAGGGAGAAATGGTAGTTCCCAGGATGGCAACAAGTGTGGTAACAAAAGTGCTATCCCAGCGCACGGAGGGCAGAAACGTGCCTCGTAAGACCGCCCAGCCATTTGGATGTGCCAAAAACACCGTAGCGACATAGGCAAACAGAGTCAGGGTCAGCCAGCGAAAAATCTGGGCGATGAGTCGGTATGATCCCCAAATCTGTAGCGCTAGTAGTAGTAGGGTCACTGGCACTATAAACAATGGGATAGGCAAAGGGATGAGCAAATTGAGCGCAGCCGCAATCGCTCCCAGGTCAGCTCCTGCATTGATGGTATTGGCAATCACTAACCCGAAGATGGCTGGATAAAGCACCCAGGGAGCATAGTGCTGTTTGAGGACCCCTGCCAGTCCTCTTCCGCTAACCATGCCTACTTTGGCACACAGATACTGGACCACCGTCATTAGGGGAAAGGTCAGCAGCGCAGTCCACAAGGTGCTATAGCCTAGGGAGGCACCTGCGGCAGTGTAGGTGCCGATACCCGAAGGATCATCATCTGAGGCTCCTGTAATCAGCCCAGGACCTAGGATCTTTAATAACCCTTTAAGGAAAGGGTGGTTCGTCTGAGCTGCTTGCAGCTTGCTAGTGCCTGCTGCTGGTGTTTTGTGCGGAATGAGTGGAAGGCCTTCCTCTTGTTGGGATGACTCGTCTAGTGATGGCTCCATTGCTTGGGGATGCTCCTTTTGTGATGTATTACGAGTGTGACTAGACCTTCCATGCTTGATCCGTGTTCGTTAGGTCAAGGTTGAAGAAATAGCGCTCACTTTGTATACGGAAGAGCATTGTTTATCGCCTCATCAAGAATAATGGCCATCCCATAAGATACGGGATGGCCGCATAGGAGTAGTCTGGCTATCTCCGCCAAGCCTGGCATGAAGAGAGTATCAACTAATTGATCCTTCGTAGATCCCTATGATCGTACTAAGGAACTTCAAAGCATCTTCCTTCCTGCGCTGGAAGGAATTTCGTCCAATGATTGAACCAAAGCCGCCGCCATCGCGAATAGCACGTGCCTCATTAAAGACCTGCTCATCGGCCGCAGCTGCACCGCCAGAGAAAATCACAATACGGCGACCATTAAAGGCGCTCTGCACCACATGGCGCACGCGATCGGTCAGCGTAGCGATGGGGATCTCATATTTCTGGTAGACTTTCTGAGCCTCAGGCAGTTCAACTTTTGAGCTGGGCAGTTTCACTTTGATGATATCGGCACCGAGCTGAGCGGCAATCTGAGCAGAATATGCCACAACGTCGACCGCAGTCTCACCATCCTTACTGATACTGCTACCACGAGGATAGGACCAGACGACGGTTGCCAGACCTGCAGTCTTCGCCTCCAGTATCAACTCGCGCAACTCCTCGTACATCTCTGTGCGGTGAGTAGATCCTGGATAAATAGTGAAACCGACCGCAACACAACCTAGACGCAGTGCGTCTTCCACGCCCGACGTCACAGCAGAAATGGGGTCCTTTTCATCGTTGAGCACGTCGTGGTTATTGCACTTCAAAATTAGAGGAATCTCGCCCGCAAAATCAGAAGCGCCAGCCTCCAGAAAACCTAGAGGAGCTGCGTATGCATTGCAGCCAGCCTCAATCGCCAGCTGAAAATGGTACAGAGGATCGTAACCTGCAGGATTTGGTGCGAAGCTACGAGCAGGACCATGCTCAAAACCCTGATCGACTGGCAAAATAACCATCTTTCCAGTACCAGCCAGGCGTCCATGATTGAGCATGCGGGCTAGATTGGTACGAATACCCGGATTTTCGCTGGTATACCAGCTTAGAATTTCTCGAATACGATCATTCATTTCCTTTTTCCTTGATCCACTTGTCTTCGAATATTACCTTGCATCCAGATGATTGCCAAGCGATAGACACATTAGCGACACTTCTGAATGTAGAATTAAGGAAAGCGACAACTCGCCACGAGGTTCGTGGCAACTGCCATTTACTATTGTATCACCAAAATGGCGGCAAGCATGCCTTAAATTTGTCCCTGTTTCCCTCTGGTGGAATGTGCAAACTTTTCCTATACTGTGCTAGAAGATCACTGTTGAGCGTGATCAACAAGAGGAGAGAAGTCCGGCAGGATTGACAACAAGGGCTCTTTTGGATATACTTTGAACATCTCTTCGTCTGAAGTGTGGCATTAATCTGGTACAATGGGATTTTTCTTCTACGTACCTAAATGCCTCTCTTGAACGAAAAATAGTAATCTGCTTCTATAAACCAGACCTTGTGGGAAGGGACAAAAGAGTTGCAAGAAGCAAGAAGTAGTCAGGAAGCCCACAGTTGAAGCTATGGGCTTGTGAATACTGTGACTTCTGCTTCAAAAACGTACTCTGTTTTGTGAGCAATTGTCCCTCTCCATGTATGGGTGTAGAGGTATCTACAATTGGAGAATTTTTGATGAGTAGTAATAGCTTCGACCTTATTACGCAGGAATTGCTCAGACAACGACAGTCCATGGAAGTACTGCAAGCTGAGAACCGAGAGTTGCGTCAGCAACTTACGGACTTACGAACTGGTCGAGGCATTTTTATTGAAATCAATGGGAACCGCTTTGCGCTGAATGCACCTTCCATTTCGCAGACCTCCAGTGTACAATCATCCTCTTCGGCGCTACAAGAAGCGGCTCCTTCAATAGCTGATGAACCAACGACAGCAATCTCTAAAGTATCATCGGCAGAGGTAGCAAAAAGCGTCTCGCCGTCACAGAATAACAAACAGGCAGAAACAAATGCCTCAACATTCCTGGAAGAGGCTATGATTGGTGAGTTTGCATCAGCCATGGCCTCTCCCCTAGCAGTATTACAAGATCCGAGCAAACAGCAGGAAAAGAGTGAAGAGGAGCAAAAGGAACTACTTCGTCGTGATCTGATGGGGAGCTACTTATTGGACTGAGATCTCCCCTGTATGAATGCAGGAACGTTCGGCTTTAGCGCTCTCTCAATTGTTGTTGTCTTCGGGATCAATGCTTTCCAGATAGGGCCATCTCAGATAGTCCTCTAGGAACAGAGAAAAGAGGGAAAACACAGAATACGTGTTTTCCCTCTTTAGTATATCTATTTGATCTGGAATGGGATTGTAGCTTGCTGAGTCGCGGGTGTGTCAACTGATCTATTATTGCTGGCACGCAATATGACGGTAAAATCGGTGCTGCCCTGCGGCATCACAAATGTAGTAGTAGCTGTTTGTCCTGTCTGCTGAGCAGGAAATGATACAGGTACATTGTTATTGGTGGGTGCAACCGTAGTTTGGCCTGATTGCAAGCGAATATAATCAGAGGGAAGGCCGATGAAGTCAGCTGAAGAATTGTTGTCTATTCTGAACGATACCGTGACAAACATTTTTCCTGCATCAGCTTGCTTGCCTTGGAAACTCAAACTTGCTTCTGCTTGTGTGATCGTCCAAGTCGTTCCGGCATACTGCGTTTGTTGATTTGGGCTGACTACTTTTGGTTGATATTTGCTCAAGTCCGCGTTTGCCTTCAGAGGAACCGTAATTTGTTCCTCTGTGCTTTTCCCTACTTGCAGCTTCAAAGCGCTCACATCGGCATTGGTAGTTATCGCGAAATCAACCCAGTCTGTCCGCGAGACGTCTCCCTGCATTGCATCAGATTGGTTTGCTGCAGTAGGCTGAGCAGTCGTCCCATCAGGCGACAGCAGGTTGAAGGCTTGTGTGGGATAGTAACTCGAGTAGTCACTATAGGTATTCTTTTCTTTAAGGTCAATGCGCAGCACTCCAGATTGAGCTCCAGAATTGGCATCATCTGAGAAGTTTTCTGCCTGCTTTACATCAGTAATCGATATCTGCACATCGTCATAAATGAAAGACAAAGGCTTGGAAAAGGTGACCGTCTTTGCGGATACTGATGCTGGTGTACTATTACTAGTATTAGTACTAACGTTGTTGTTATTACTTCCAACATTACTACTCTGACTTGTTTGTGTCTGGGAGGATGAGTTTTTAGCAATAAAAGCCCGGTAAGCAAAATAGCCACCAGTGGCCAATAAAACAATTACTAGCAAAACAGTCGTTAGCAAGCAGCTTCCTCGTCTCCTTTGTGGACGAGCAAAATCCGGTGCAGCCTGAAAACTACCTGCTGATGGCTGATATCCTGATGAGGCTTGGTATCCCTGTGAGGAAAGTTTCCCTGGAGGTGGCTGACTACCCAGGACTGGTGGCTGGTAGCCCTGCGAGGGTTGTGGTGGCGAGTTGTATGGATCGGCGATATATGCGTCGGGTGGAGGCGGAGGTGTAAGTTGTGGGGCTACATCTTGAGCCAGTGGAGGGGTACTGGCACCGGGCGAGGTTACCTGCGTTGTTGGTGCCATTGGCACAGCCCCAAGGCCAGTGGCGTTCGTTGGTCCCTGTTCAGTTGGCTTGTTTATATCGAAATCCGTAGCTGTCCCACAGTTAGCACAGAAACGTTGTCCGGTTGCTAGGGGGTTTCCACAGTTAGAACAGAAACGTGTTGGCCGCTGTGCCATATGAATGCTCTCCTTATTGCAATGTAGCAGAATGGCCTTCACACAATGTGTATATACTACTGTAAAGTCAACGTTCAAACTATAGCATTATGGAAGACGAGTATCAGGCTTGAGCCAGAGTTTCTTTAGGACCTTTATGCCATCTCTGTGATCAGGTCTTACAAGTGGTATAATTTAGAGAACATTTGAAAATTTTTTCTATCTATTCTTTACTATCATTTAGGAGTGACAGGAAAACACAGCATGCCAGCATTTAAAGTAGAAGCCCCATTTGAACCTACTGGAGATCAGCCCCAAGCCATTGCTCAGCTCGTAGAGGGCATCCGTAACGGCAACAAATGTCAAACACTCTTAGGTGTGACCGGAAGTGGTAAAACGTACACAGTAGCAAAAATCGTGGAGCAGGTACAGCGGCCCACACTCGTTCTGGCCCCAAATAAAACCCTTGCTGCCCAACTCTATAGCGAGTACAAAGAATTTTTTCCTAATAACGCTGTCGAATATTTTGTCTCCTACTACGACTATTATCAGCCAGAGGCCTATATTCCACGTACAGATACGTATGTGGAAAAAGAGAGCATGCTCAATGAAGAGATCGAGAAATTGCGTCTCTCCACTACGCGGAGCCTCTTCGAGCGCCGTGACGTGCTGATCGTCGCCTCCGTCTCCTGTATTTATGGCCTGGGAAGCCCTGAAGAGTATGGAGAGGTTGTCCTCGTCCTCAAAGTAGGAGAAGAACGGCGTCGAGACAAAATATTGCGTCACCTGACAGATATCCAGTATGAGCGCAACGACACCAACTTTATTCGAGGTCGTTTCCGTGTACGTGGCGATGTCTTAGAGATCTTTCCAGCCTATGAGGACGTAGCTGTACGCGTCGAGTTCTTCGGCGATGAAATCGAGCGCATGACCGATATTGATCCGCTGACAGGTGAGGTCCTGGGCAAGCGTCAGCGCCTGGACATCTATCCTGCCAAACACTGGGTTACTACTCGCGAACGCCTGAATAATTCCATAGAGCTGATTGAGCAGGAACTAGAAGGACGTCTGGCAGAACTTGAGGCCGAGGCGAAGTTGCTTGAAGCAGCACGCCTTAAGCAACGCACCAACTTCGACATCGAGATGTTACGCGAGACAGGTTTCTGTTCGGGCGTTGAGAACTACTCACGACATCTGGCAGGCCGAGGAGCGGGAGAACAGCCCTGGACGCTCCTTGACTACATGCCCGAGGATGCCCTCTTGGTCGTAGACGAATCGCACGTCGCCCTTCCACAGGTGCGAGGTATGTTCGCTGGTGACCGCTCACGCAAGCAGGTACTGGTCGATTACGGCTTCCGCCTTCCCTCGGCGATAGATAACCGCCCATTGACCTTTACCGAATTTGAGAGCGAAATCAATCAGGTCGTATGCGTCTCGGCTACGCCAGGCCCATACGAATACGAACATAGTGAGGCAATCGTCGAGCAGCTCATTCGCCCAACTGGACTCATTGATCCCGAAATCAGTGTGCGACCAACCAGGGGGCAGATCGACGATCTCTTAGCCGAAATTCATAACCGGGTCTCTAAGGGACAGCGTGTACTGGTAACAACCCTCACCAAGAAGATGGCCGAAGATCTTGCAGACTACCTGCAAGAACTGAGTGTAAAGGTACACTACCTGCACTCCGAGATCGATACTATAGAGCGTGTAGAGATCCTACGCGATCTACGTCTGGGTGTCTACGACGTTGTTGTAGGTATCAACCTGTTGCGCGAGGGACTGGATCTACCAGAGGTATCGCTTGTTGCCATCCTGGATGCAGATAAAGAGGGCTTCTTACGCTCAGCGGGATCGCTGATCCAGATGATTGGCCGTGCTGCTCGCCATGTCGAGGGCAGTGTTATCATGTATGCAGATAGAACCACGAAATCGATGCAACGGGCAATCGACGAGACTAATCGTCGCCGCAAGCTTCAGATGGCCTATAACGAAAAACACCATATCACGCCACGGGGAATCCATAAGGAAGTCAAGACACTCTCAGAACGCATTAAGGCAATGAGTGGAGCAAGTAGCGAGGCAGCTGATGGGAAAGCTATAGCAACACTGGCAGGTATCCCCAAAGAAGATGCACTCCGCCTTATCAAGGACTTGGAGTCACAGATGCGGGCGGCAGCCAAACAATTAGAGTTTGAGAAAGCGGCCCAATTGCGTGATCAGATTATTGAGATCCGGCGACAAATGATCGAGTAAAATCAAGCTCGCTTATTTTAAAGGGACACATATATAATTTATCAATAATGGAGCTACCATGGGCGCAATAAATCGGGCCCCTACGCTATTTGGCAATAAATTGCCTTTATCGTACAGGAATTGTAGATGTTTGACGAATCTTCTGTCTTAGATTGTCCGTTGCTTTAGGATTATGCTTATCACCCATGCAAACAATTTATTGCCCGTAATATAGGGTTCAGATTTGTCATGCCTGCTTTGGCCGCATATACTTCTGTATCCCCACTATGACAGGATCAACTCAGAATCTACTTGCGCTCAACTGTACTTAGCTATTCAATAGGCGAGGCTTATGCTATTGGAATGTCTGCTAGTTCGCTATTAGGTAGATAGGAAACTACCCATTAGATAGATTGTTAGCTGGAGATTAGGTGGAACCGTGTTTGTCATTAGATACAAATTTCGCAACTTTTGTTGTCATTAGCTTGACAACTTAATGTATAATATCATCCAGTGCGTAAAATTTGAGCGCATGAATATTTTTTGCGGGAACAGCACCACTATTATGTGTGATAGCTGCGTATGTCAGTAATTTTTGCAGGAACAGCACCGCTATTACGGGGGTCATAGCCTGCGTAGCCTGAAAGACATTTAGGAGGAGAATGTGATGCTTGTCCATCTGATGCTGGAGCTTTATAATATCGAGCGGGAAACTCTAAGTAACGAACCACTTATGCGGCGCGTGCTGGACGAGTACCCCTCTCGTATCGGTATGGAGAAGGTCAGCCCTGTTCACCTGTATGATATCGAAACGTCTAACCCTTTGGACGCTGGCCTGTCGGGCTTTGTCGTGATTGCCCAGAGCCATGTCAGTCTCCATGCTTGGCCCGAATACGGCGAGGTGGACATCGATATTTGCTCCTGCAAGGAATTTAGTCAGGAAGATGCTATTGCATTCGCGAAAGAGATCTTCCTGACAGACGACGTCGAGGCTCATTTCGTTGTGCGTGCGACACGCTCTCTACGCCCGCAAGAGCCCGACCCGGTGTGCTTAGAGCAGGCTGTGGCCGCACGCTTAGCTAAAGCAGGAGTGCGCTAAATGGATGAGATACCGATAACTCAGTTTGGGGCGCCAGACGCACCTGATTGCAATCCAGAAAGGGCGCGTTTTACGATTATCCCGGCACCACTCGAATATACTGTGTGTTATATGAAGGGAACACAGCATGGACCCCAGGCAATCCTGAACGCATCGAGCGAGATAGAACTCTATGACGAAGAACTGGATTGCTCTCCGATCGATGTAGGTGTGTATACTCGTCCTGCACTTGACTATCGTGGCCTGGACCACGCTACGGCACTCAAGGTTACCGGAGATGCTGTCCGTGAGGTCCTACTGAGAAAGCAGATACCACTAACACTGGGAGGAGAACATTCTCTCTCCGCACCTCTTATCGCTGCCGTGCATGAGCAGTATCCTGATCTGACAGTGGTCCATATTGACGCTCATGGTGACCTGCGTAATGAGTATGAAGGAACCACTCTGTCACATGCCTCTATTGAGCGGCGTGTTGTCGACATGGGTATCCCGCTGCTTGAAATCGGTATCCGCAGCTTTAGTTCTGAAGAAGCGGAGTTCATGAAAACCAAACCAAACGTAGCTGTTATATGGGCTTACCAACTGGCACGCGGCAACGTCACTATCCCATGGGAACGCCTCAGCCAACATACGTACGTCACAATCGATCTGGATGCCATCGATCCCGGTGAAATGCCTGCAGTAGGTACACCCGAGCCCGGCGGATTAAGTTGGTACCAGATGCTTGATCTTTTCAAAGAAATCTGCCGACATAGTATTATTGTTGGCATGGACGTAGTTGAGCTGTGTCCCATGCCTGGGCAGACGCATGCTGACGTTCTAGCAGCCAAGCTCGTATATAAGATGATTGGCTACCGCTCATTCCTAAAACCAATGAGCTAGAAAGCCGCATCGTTGATGGTAGGGAAGAATGGCCTACCTTGTTGCTCTATTCTCTCAAATATGCTAAAATAGCTGTAACAGGGATTAGTTGTTACAATGTGCAAGTGGCAGGGATTGAATCCCCTACAAAATGCCAGAGACGTTGGCCAAAGGGCTAACCTTACTGGTAGCGAACAAGCTACCATTGGAGCAACTAGCTTAGCCAATGAATGGGCTGCCTCAGGCAGCCCCCAACTGAGAAACGTTCGTACCCCAGACGCAAAAAGATCTGCGGGGATGCAGATTAGAACTCCTGCCATTGATTTCAAGGAGTCTCAGAGTACATCCCTATACGGCTAATAGCCGTCAGTAATCCGACCCCCTATTCTAATGGAGCAACCAGAAGCGAAACGGCATTTCTTTTCCGCAATCAATCGCGGGGCTTTCTTGCCGTTTCTTGATGAAAGGAAATATGACCAGACAATTCAATAAGGAACCACGAGATGACTCGCGCCCGCCATCTCGCAACATACCCTCCAGCAGATATCAAGAAGAGCAATCTTCACGCCCTGCACGGCCTCGTCTCAACCGGGCCATGGTAGATCGTGGCTGGGAAAATGGCACTCCGCGACATCATGCGGATTACCGTCCCCGGGTGAGTAATGGACGAGCCCCACATAATGACTGGCGCAAGAACCAGGAGACAGGAGACTCCTCATACAGTGGTCCTGCTGGCAACAGAACCAATGGCAATCGTCAGTCCCAGTCTAACTACAATAATCAAGCACAGCGCTCCGAGCCTTCATCCCAAAGCTACTCTACCCCTCGTAAGCGGCCTTTTGACTCCAAAGGTTATAATGCTGAGAATCGACACTTTGACAACCAGCAAAGTGAGGAACCGTACAGTTACAACAACCGTCAGGCACAAAACAACCAAAGGCAACCACAAGGGCGTGGCTCCAACTTCCGTACTCAGGAACACAGCCGGGGACATTCCAATGACTATGGTGGCAATCGTCCACAACTAGGTCGGCAACATTCCAATGACTATGGCAGCAATCGTCCACAACGCAATCCGGAGCGTGACAAAGGCAAAGGATACACGAGCTTCAACGAAAGGTCAACGTACGGCAATCAGGAGCAGAGAGAACAGCATCCACGTCTCCAGAGTCGGCCAGAGACATTTCAAAAACGGCAAGAGGATAGGAGACCAAAGGAAACTCATAGCGATGCGCCGCACAGAGAACAATTCAAAGGCGATTACGAACATTTTAGCTATGACACTCCTGATAAGCAAACAAAGCCATCTCCTGCTAATAAGCAGACAAAACCAGTTAAAAATGCGAGGAGAACAAAGAAAGCTGCAGTTGTGCAGCCATCTTCTGCGGGGCCGAAGCCTTCTCAGCGAGGCTTCAAGTGGCCCGCACCCTGAACTCATTACCCGAATCTAGCCATTTGCCCCGCCATCAATGACGGGGCAAATGGCTTTTCCTGCTGCTCTGTTTCCTCAACTCCCACAAATGTCAGGGACCCCATGGCTAAAGCCCTGACTTTTACCCACATTTTACAAATAGATTTTGTGAAACGGCCAGAGGAGCGAATTGTCATTGCTGACTATTTCACAGTCTCAACGGTATTAATCCGCTTCACAGGCGGCCCAAAAAAGATGTGGGGAAGAATCAGTATCTGAGGAAAGGGGTATCCAGAAAGGACGACGAGATGGAAACGAGGTGATAAAAATGCTATACTATTGTTATACCATATTAGGAGATTCTTAAGACAAGATGAGTAAGCAACATAGTGATGAGAATACAACTCTTGCTAATGAGTTCTCTGCGTCCTCTTCCCTGCCTGACCTGTCCCAAATACGAACCTACTACGACGAGACTTGGGCAGATTACCGTCTTATCTGGCGGACTCACCACAATTGGGCAATACACTTTGGCTACTGGGATGAGAATACCCGCAGCCATTCTGACTCGTTAATGAACATGAACAGAGTATTAGCGAGCCATATCGGTGTTGGGTCAGGACAGCGCATTCTTGATGCTGGCTGTGGTATCGGAGGCAGTGCCATTTGGTTGGCAAAGACCTTTGATGTCGAAGTTGTTGGTATCACTCCTGTAGCAAGTCAGGTTGCGTTTGCTCGGCGCTTAGCACAGGAGCAAGGTATAGCGGACCGTGTGTCATTCGAGCAACAAGATTATACTTGTACCACTTTTTCCTCAGCTAGTTTTGATGTCGTCTGGGCAATGGAAAGCATCTGCCATACTCCTAATAAACGGTTTTTTCTGGCAGAAGCACAACGCCTACTGCGCCCGAATGGTCGTCTTGGTATTGTTGAGTACATGCTTCCCTCTCGATCATACACTCAGGTTGAAGCTGATTTGTTACAAAGTTGGCTTTCTGGATGGGCTATCCCTAACTTATCAATCGCTCACCAGTTTCTCCAATGGGCACAAGAAGAGGACTTTCAGGATATACAACTGCTAGATATCACTAGGAATATTAAACCTTCGCTTCGTCGCCTTTATCGGCTGGCCTTACTATCAAAGCCTGTTGCTTTTACCTTGCGTGCAACCAAATTGCGTTCAGAGACGCAGCAAGGCAATTTTAAGGGAGCGTTGAACCAATATCATGCTCTTCAACAGGGTCTATGGTTTTATGCATTGCTGACTGCTACTGCTACCTCTGGAAACTCATAATAAGGATGACTCTCTACTTGCTCTATCTTTCAATAGACTAGACACGTTATAATCTGTAAAGAGGGCGATTACATGCCACAACAAGAGAAGTTGCAAGGGTCTGGCGCATAGAGCTACCTATGGATCATCGCCAGAGCTATCACTTTCACGTCCAAGAAGAAACGCAAATGGGAGAATGTCTATGAATACAGTGGCCACGTTGAGCCGACTATTTGCTAGTATCCAAGCAGATCTTGACCAAGTGGATACTACATTCCAGGAGCGGGCAACTTCTGAACTGGCGATTCTCAATTCCGCGTCAATGTATGCACTTAAGTCTCAGGGAAAACGGCTGCGCACAGCTATTACTCTGCTCTCAGGAAAGCTCAACAATTACCGTCTTGATAAGCTTCTTCTCTTGAGTGTGGCCTTTGAAATGGTGCATTTGGCAACGCTCATTCATGACGATATTGTTGATGAAGCAGCCACGCGGCGCGACAGACCGACTGTCAATGCTCTCTGGGGCAATAAGATTGCAATCCTTCTTGGCGACTACTATTTCGCGAAAACTGCTGGTTTGATTGCCGATATCGATGATAGTCGTATTACCCAACTCTTCTCCGATACAGTCGCAGCCGTTTGCGAAGGCACTATTCTAGAAATGACGACCGTAGGACACATTGACTTGACAGTGGAATCTTATTACAAAAAAATCGAATACAAAACGGCCAGTCTCATTGCTGGTTGTGCTAAGGGTGGAGCTATTCTCAGTCAGGCATCTAATGAAGAGGTTGAACTGCTTTATAGTTATGGAGTAAATCTCGGTATCGCCTTTCAGGTTATCGACGATATTCTTGATTACACTGGAGATCAATCAACTACTGGTAAACCCGCTGGTAATGACCTGCGCCAGGGAATGATCACTCTGCCGCTCATATATGCTCTGCAAGATGTCTCACTCAATGGTCACCAGCAGAAAATACAGGATATGCTTAGCGGAGAGGTCAAAAAAGAAGAGGACATACGAGAAGTGGTCACCTGGGTAACGAGTAGTTATGGAATCCAATGCGCCATGATGGATGCTCACGTCTATGCCAACAAAGCTCGTGAAGCACTCTATCACTTTCCTGCTTCCCCAGACCGTGATATACTCGATGAATTGATCAATTTTGTGATTGCACGCAACCGTTAGCAGCAGTAAAGTAACCAAATATGACGACAAAGATATCTCTAGAAGAGCGATTTCGTGAAACGGGTGGCAAACGTTCCTACGTACAGCGCCTCTTTGGGCGCATCGCTCGCATCTATGATTTGATGAATTTCCTGATGAGTCTTGGGCTCGATCGTTACTGGCGAGCACGGGCAGCTCGCTATCTGGCCCTGGGAACGAGGGAAACAGCGCTCGATCTGGGAACAGGTACAGCTGACCTCGCAATCGCAGTCATTCGTCGCTCAAGCTCGGGAACACGCGTGATCGGCATGGACATTACTCCAGAGATGCTCGAACAGGCACGTATCAAAATAGCACGTCTAGGCTTGCAAGATCGTATTGAACTACGTGTCGGAGATGCAGAGCACATCGACTTACCAGATAACAGCGTTGATGGCTGCTGCTCTGCCTTTACTGTGCGCAACCTTACAGACATTAAGCAAGGCTTCCGTGAAATGCTACGTGTCGTTCGTCCTGGTGGACGGGTGGTCTGTCTGGAGATCAGTCATCCTCCAGGCAAAATCTTTGGTGCACTATTCTATTTCTATTTTTACAAGCTTGCGCCACTATTTGGTACAATTATTGGCAAAGCATTTGAAGAGTACAACTACTTGCCAAACTCGCTCACCGCGTTTCCAGATGCTCCCAGGCTAAAAGCCATCATGAAAGACGCTGGCTGGAGTGATGTCCACTTCTACCGCCTCAGCCGTGGCATTGTTGCTCTGCATGTCGGTACGAAGCGCTGAATTCGTCGGCAAAGCTGGGTAATCTTACCCATGACTTTATCTCTCTAGCTGGTTATACTTTCTCTTGGACAATAGATCTACCACTTCTACTTAATGCGATCTCGAATGGGATTCACGATTGCCTTGTGTGCGTTGCTTTAAGGAAGTTGTCTCATTGTTGGCATGCTCAATGCGAAGTGGCAGATGCTCTGATCGTAAAGGGTAAAGATTTTTATAGTTAAAGAAGGTCAAGAGAATGCGAGTCATGACATTTTGGAAACAAGCTTTTCTGTCTGTAATTGCTCTTATGATGATCATTATCATCAGTGGTTGTGCAAGTGGAGCCAACGCTCCTACTACTGATCAGAACATACCGACAATTCCTCCTACCACGAGCACTACCAGTAATGTGGTAGTAAAGACGGCTAATGCCACCGTGGGTGGAAAGTCGGAGTCCATTCTGACAGATACAAATGGTAAGACTCTCTACTACTTCACACCGGATGTCCTACATAAGGTGGCTTGTACTACTGGCTGTACGGATACCTGGCCTCCACTTCTCTTTAAGGGGACTGGTACTGTCAGTGCCGATACAAAACTGCCTGGTGGCTTAACAACGGACAACACCAGTAATGGCAATCAGGTAGTCTACAATAGCCATTACCTGTACACCTATTCTGGTGACTCAGCTCCTGGGGATACAAAGGGGCAGGGAATAGGCAACAAATGGTATGTAGCAACCCCTGATCTAAAATAGTATCAGTCAAGCCAGTCAATGGGCTACTGATTCTCTCCGTATCAAGAGAATTAGGACAAGAACTTAAGGGTATGGAGGAATACTTCATATCCTTTCCTTTTTCTAAATGAAGGACGCCTAAATGGCGCGTATGTGTGAAGCTGCTCATTGATGTTTAGACTAATTTGGCTTCGAGCAGCCTCTAGAGCGGGCTCAGGCCTATTTATTAAAAACAGTGCTCAAGCAGCTTCCCAGGCCGATCCAGACGAATTTAGTCTAAGCTCCAATGCTCAACAGATCCGGCAGAGAGAATGAAGTTGAGAGCTATACCAGCCAAGCTTCCTTCCTTGACCTTGATCTGGCTTCCGGTGTATGATCCAAAGGGACGAAACAAGGAGTACGAAGCTTTTCAGAATTATGCATATAGACGCTATCACCCTGGCCGCTGTCGCTGATGAATGGCGTACACTGCTAATTGGGGCACGCATTGATACCATTATCCAACCGACTGAGCATGCCATTGCCATCCAGTGCTATGCCCTTGGTCGCGCAGGGGAAGAGCAGGCTTCTGCCCAAGGACAGGGGGGGCAGAACCGCTGGCTCTATCTCTCAATTCACCCACAGTTCGCTCGGGTGCACTTGACTGCACTCAAGCCACAAAAGATTGCCAGTGAGCCTCCTGCATTCGTCATGCTATTGCGCAAGTATCTGGAAGGAGCACGAATCGAGTCGATAGCACAGCCACGGTGGGAACGTGTACTAGAGATTATTGCTAGCTATCGGAGCAGCTCTGACAGTGATGAGCGTGTCCGTTTTCGCCTCATCCTGGAAATCATGGGGCGGGTCAGCAACATTATCCTTTGCAATGAGCAGGGGATGATTCTTGGTAGTCTCAAACGTGTCGGATCTGATATCAACCGTTACCGTGTAATTGCTTCCGGAGTGCCGTATATACCTCCTCCTCCACAACAGCGGACACTTGCTGGTCAGACATTGCCTCGTCTGGAACCTACTAGCGTCACACCTGCCCAACTGTCGATCTGTGCTAGCGAAGTCAACTCGGATGCACTTGAAGCCCTACCAGAGAAGACAGGGAAACCCTCAGCACGCAAGCCCGAGAAGCCGAAACTCTGGCAATTGCTTACAAGGCATCTGCTCGGCTGGAGTCCTTTGCTAGCTCGTGAAGCCGTCTTTCGCACAACAGAAGATATCGAGACTCTGGTGGAGGATGCTAATGAAGCAGTCTGGGAGGAACTAGCCTGGAATGTACGTGTGCTCTCAGCCTTATATAATAATCATCACTGGCAGCCTCAACTCATCGAACGTATTGCATCAGGAGAGTCCAACATTACAAGTTCTTCTCAGGTATTTCCTATAGCCTTTGCAGTCTATACACTTGAACAGTATACCGTGGTACCTGCTGTCCAGGTGCGCTCGGTATCCTCTATCAACGTCTTGCTTGACGAGTACTATGGTCGTGCAGAGTGGCGTGATGCGTTAGAAAGTTTACGTGCTCCAATCCGTAAAGCCTTGCAGACACAGCGAGACCGTTGCAAACGCAAGGCTGGACTCTTGCAACAGGAGATGGCGGCGTCAGAAGAAGCGGCAAGGTATCGTTTATATGGCGATTTATTACTGGTATATCAGCACGACGTACAGCAAGGTCAACAGACTGTTGAACTGCAGAACTATTTCGCGGAAGATGGCTCTCTGCCTCTTGTGAAGGTACCGCTTGATCCTCGTTTTGATGCTGTAAGCAATGCCAATCGCTACTTCAACAAATACCATAAACTTCGCCGTGCACTTGAACTTGTGCCTGCACAGATTGAGCAGAATAAGGCCGAATTGGCAACGATTGAGCAGTTACTGGCAGATCTGATGTTAGCCGATAATGCTGCTGAGATTGATCTCGTCAAGGCTGAGGTGCAGACTGCTGGCTATATCCGTGGGAAGCCTATACTCGATAAGCGGGCTCAGAAGGCTGCCAAAAAAGGGAAAAAAGGCAAACCAACTAAAGGCAAGCCTGTGTCCCCTGGTGGAGGTGTGCCGTTGTATGTGCAAAGTCGAGAAGGTTTTACGCTCTTGGTCGGTAAGAATAGTCGCCAGAACGAAGATGTGACGTTTCATCAGGCTACTGCCAATGATATCTGGCTGCATGCTCGTGGTGTCGCTGGCGCACATGTAATTATCAAAGCCGCTGGACGCGAAATTCCCCGCAGTACCATCGAGCAAGCTGCAAGTCTGGCAGCTTACTATAGCGAGGCTCGAGGAAGTACCAGTGCTCCTGTCGATTACACGCTTCAGCGTCATGTGCGTCATATGAAAAGTGGAGGACCTGGCATGGTTATTTACGAGCGTGAGCGCACGATTTATGTTGAGCTGGACAAGGCGCTACTGTTGTTACCTGATTCCACGCGGAAGAGATGAATCGTATCTGCCTGTTAGTCACCCGCGTTCTCGTGATGATCCGATGCCCATCTCCTCGCGGTACTTCGTCACCGTACGCCGAGCTAGCAGGATACCATGTGCCGTAAGCAGACGAGCTAACTCCTCGTCGCTGAGGCGATGATTTAGCTCTTCGGATTGGATTAGTTCGCGTAGCATATCTTTGACGCTGAGCGAACTATCAAAAAAATCTGACAAGGGGATTAAACGGCCATTTGGTAGTAGGGCATACTTGTTTGCTGTGGTTCTGCTCACGGTTCCTTCGTCTAGGTTCAGGCGAGCTGCCACTTCAGCACGTGTCAGTGGGCGGAGATAGCGGATACCTTTTTCTAAAAACTCGTGCTGGTAGTCGACGGTCAGTTGTGCAACGCGTTTGAGAGTGCGCCAGCGTCGGTAAATGCAATCGATAAAGAATTTGGCCTGATCTCTGTGGTGGTGCATATAGCGCTGTAGGTCTCTGTTCTCTCGCTCTGCCCTTGGTTGTTCGCCAGTGTCCGGATAGTCTGTGGCGATGTGAAAGTTATAGCGTTTCTCTTCAATCAGTTCAACTTCGAAGCCCGTCTCCCCTTTGCGGATAATCACATCTGGGCGGATATATGTCGCATCGCTATCCAGGCGTGTATCAGCTTGGTAGATCTGGGCAGGGAAGGGGTGCAATCTGCTGCGGATATAAAGACAAGCCTGACGAATCTCTTGTTCTGAAATCTTTAGTTGACGGGCAATTTCGTGAAACTGATTACGTCCCAGATGGCCCAGATAGCGGTCAATCAGTGTATAGACGAGTGGTGGAGGAGCATCTGGCTCACTGAGTGCTTTTAATTGGATGAGGAGGCACTCTCGCAGGTTGCGGGCTCCAATACCCAGAGGTTCCAGGCTTTGCAACTGGCTGAGAACATATTCGACGCGTTCAAGTGGGACCTGCAGTTGATCGACAATCTCTGGCAGGCTGATTTCCAGGTACCCTCGTTCGTTGAGATTTCCCACTAGTTGTTCGGCTATCGGGGCATCATCAGGGGCCACAAGTGTTTCCAACTGTTGGAGTAGCGCTTCTGAAAGTGTTGGCTTGGTTGGAATACGAGCCAAAGGATCGTATTCTTCGTCATTGTCGGCTTCTGTGAAGCCATAGTTGTCAATGTCGTAGTGTATTTGCTCTTGAGCCCAAGAATTTCCAGTGAGTTCGTACCGACCGGGCGACTCTGTCACCTGGGCGAGTGGTCGTGTAGTATGGGCGAAATGTCCGCAAGCTAGACAATTCTGACTGCACGTGGGTGTACCGCAAAAGAAGCACACATGTTGCTCGGCTACTTCAAGTGCAGGATTTTCTGTCTGTTCCTGGTTGACTGTCCGCTCCAATTCATCCGCTGATAGGTGTAATATCGTACTTGAGGTGATCAGCCTTGCGCTGACCCTCAAGGTGTGATCTGGTCTAGGCGTTTGTTCCAATTGCATACACATATCCCCACTTTCCTCTCATTGCCTATTGACTTGTCGTTAGATCCATCCTCGACTGATCAGAGCTCCTCGCGCGGCTTCCTGTTCTGCGCTTTGTTTATTACGTCCCTGTCCCTTGCCTGCTACCTGCTCACCGAGCAATACCTCGACAGTAAACTCGCGGTTATGTGATGGCCCTTCCTGACTTACCAATCGGTAGGAAGGGGTGATTCCTTCATGAGCTTGGGCTAACTCCTGGAAACGCGACTTGTTGTCTTTGAATAACCGCTTGTCGACGATCCTATGGGCGATTGGTTCTAGCCTAGGAATGATGAAGTGCTGAACAGCGGTGAGTCCCTGATCGAGATAAATGGCTCCCAGGATAGCTTCAAAGGCTGCGGCCAGGACGCGTTGACCACCGCCACTGTGTTGTTCGCCTTTGCCCATCAACAAGAATTTCCCAAGCTCAATCTCACGGGCAAAATTGGCTAATGTTTCCGTTCTGACAAGCACTGCTCGTACATCAGTTAGTTCTCCTTCGCTTAATAGTGGAAACGTGCGATAGAGGAAGTCCGCACTGATCAAGGCAAGGATGGAGTCTCCTAGGAACTCCATGCGCTCATTTGAACTTTGCCCTGCCCCTGCGCTTTCATAAATATAGGACCGATGGGTCAAGGCCAACGTCAGCAACTTGGGGTCCTGGAAATGGACCTCGAGGATCTTTTCCAATTCTTCGTGCATTAAAATACCTCTAATATGACACTGGCCTCGTTGTGTACCTGCGCAGTAACTTCCCCGATCTGCCAGAACTGAATGTCGGGGTTCTGCTGTACAAGTCCAGGCCAAAGTGCTGGTTCGATGGCTGCCAGTAGCCCACCTGATGTTTGTGGGTCCCACAGTAACGCTTGCTCGTGCTTGCTAATACTGCTGGCAATATTCACCCGGGTAGTGAGATAGTTTTTATTGCGATTTGACCCTCCTGGTATACACTCGGTTTCTGCGTAATGGTGTACGTTTGGCAGCAAGGGCAGTGCCTCATAGTGAATATGCATCCCTGCTAGGCTTTGTGATGCCATCTCCCAGGCGTGGCCGAGTAGACCAAAGCCAGTAATATCGGTCACCGCATGAACTCCTGCTCCTGCCTGTACCAGGGATTCGCTAGCCTGTCGATTTAAGCGGCTCATCGACTGAATGGCTGCTTGCAGGTCATCTTCTCTCGCCAGGCTGCGTTTATGTGCTGTGGTGATCAAACCTGTTCCCAGAGGTTTACTGAGAATGAGTAGATCTCCGGGCTGTGCTCCACCTTTTGTCAGGATATGTTCGGGATGTACAATACCAGTCACTGACAGGCCATATTTGGGTTCTTTATCGATCACCGTATGCCCTCCGGCAATAACGGCACCAGCTTGCGCAACAGTATCCATGCCGCCGCGCAGTATCTCGCTGAGCAGTTCCTGGTCTAGGTTATCGGGCCAGGCGAGCAGGTTAATGGCTATCAGCACCTGTCCGCCCATCGCATACACATCACTCATGGCATTGGCAGCTGCAATAGTTCCAAAGGCATAGGGATCATCAACGATCGGTGGAAAGAAATCCGCTGTACTAATGATCGCTTGCTGCTCGTTCACTTGGTAGACTGCTGCATCGTCGATGGCATGTAGCCCGACCAGTAAATTAGCTGGTTCACTATGCTGTTTCAGTGGATGCAGAACCTGGGAGAGGGCTCCAGGGCCCATCTTGGCGGCGCAACCAGCGCAGCTGGCGAGTGATGTCAGGCGGGACTGACGGTCTGCGTTCATAGACAATTTGGGCTTTCTGATGAAAATCTGGTTTCTGAAAAGCATGATAGCCTTGCATTCAGAGATCTGCCGGGTATACTGACCATCTAAAAATAGTTCTGAATGCTCTTGTATGTACTGTGTAGCCGTTATTGTAGCGCGTTTTGCGGCGAATGGCAATGCTAAGGCATGTCAATAGAGCGATAGGTACTGCTGTAATCTCTAGACAGCTCCCTACAAATATGGTACTCTATACCACGGATTTGAGGAAGCTAGGCAATCGCGGGCTGTTGAGCCCGAGGAAAGTCCGAACTCCACAGAGCGGGATGCTGGCTAACGGCCAGTAAGGGTGACCTTAAGGAAAGTGCAACAGAAACATACCGCCCGCGAGGGTAAGGGTGAAATGGTGAGGTAAGAGCTCACCAGCAGCTAGGTGACTGGTTGGCTGGGTAAACCCCATCTGGAGCAAGACTAAGCAGGGGGGATAGTTCATCCATTGGGTGAACTAGCAGATTGCTCGTCTGTTAACCTCCGGGTTGGTTGCTGGAGGCATTGGGTAACCAATGTCCTAGATAGATGATTGCCCCCTGTATTATCGAGAGGTGGTACAGGGACAGAACTCGGCTTATGGCTTCCTCAACTCCGCCACAAATAGTGCCAAAAAGCAAAAAAAGACAGGACGAGACACTTTTCCTGTCTTTTTTTACATCTTATCATTCCCTTAGCTACTTATGCGGTCATGTTCGATGAGCCAGCGGATGAAATCGAGTCGTCGACTTTCTTGTTGCATCTCGCGATATTCGATTTGCTCAGTAACATGGTCTTTCATATGGATAAGCTTTCTTGCTTCAATTTCGCTAAATCCTCTTGAGAGGAGTTGCTGGATTTCTGCATCTTCCGTTGCGTATGAGCGTTCTGTCATAATATTAATGCTCCCTCTGAATCAATAGAACCTGAAAGGCTACAGCGCTGAGCGTTTGCGAGATCTGGTGTGGGTAATCGATATGTGAAGACCTCACACAATAGAAAACGTTTCTCTCTGCCTAAAAATTTCTATGCTATCAACATTTGTCTGTTCTCTTGCTATGAGAGAGACTCTTTTCCTTTCAGCCCTCTATAGACTCTTCTGAATTCCTAAATGTAAAACATCTCTCTATCCCCTGAGAATTTGGAACCCTTGGCTACTGTGCCCAAATGGGGAGTATATAGGGGAGAATTTCTCTTGTTTTATGATAGCATAAAAGTCCTTTCTCGTCTACCTTCAATGAGGTGGTTCGTTATATTAAGGATTTGACGTGGGTGATATAAATGAGGAAGGGAAATCCTCTTTCCAAGAAGCTTTGGGAGATTTTCTATGTTAAACGGTCTAGCGCTTACCTGGTCTTGGAGCTCAGGTGCCGTCATTTTTCTACTGGTGTTATGTCTACTCTATCTTTGGGCATGGCGACAGGCTTTGCGACGGCTCAGGGACAATCCTGAAGAGAAGCCTGTTAGCGCCTATCGTATTGCTGCTTTCTTCGGTGGTATCGTGATTGTTGCACTGCTCGTGCTCTCACCGATCAATACAATAGGACGTATGCAGCTCTTCTCTGTGCATCTTGCTCAGATTGTTATCTTAACTTCAGTCTGTGCCCCGCTGATTCTGGCTGGCTGCCCAGCTGCGCTCTTGCAGCCCCTGCTAGAAATACCCATAGCCCATAATATCATTCGTTTTCTCACGTTCCCATTAGTGGCTTCGCTCATCTTTAACGCCACATTTTTGCTCTGGCATGCCCCAAAATTATACAATGCTTCCCTGGTAGATGCGTCACTTTATCAGGCGATAGTGCTGTGCGTCTTTTGTGCTTCGTTGCTCAATTGGTGGCCACTGATTGGCTCGTTAAAGGAGTTGCGTACGATAAGCTATCCTGTGCAGATCCTCTACGCGTTCTTTGATGGTCAGCCTGTTGATATTTTTGCGCTGGTGCTGGTCTTTAGTGGCGTGCCCTTCTATCCGCATTATGCTCTACCTCCACAGTTAGGCCTGTCTCGCTTTGCTGATCAAGCTGCTGGTGGTGCGCTTTTGTTGATACCAGGACTGATAGATCTGGCTGTGATGTCTCCTCTCTTCTTCCGCTGGCTTGCCCAAATTGAGGCAAAAACGAGGCTTGCTGATCAAAAGAGGCAGCAGGAGATGGAGGTAGAGGATGAGTATGATGAGGATGCGTTAGATGAAATTACGGAACCGCGGACGCGCTAAAGCGGATCCGTGGGGTAGGGCAGGGGCTAGTGACACTCCGCTAGGGGCTGAAGCCCCACGGCTTCTTGTGCCTCTCCTCTGTAGGCGAGAAGCTGAGTACTTGCCCCGTAGGAGCTACTCATTGCCCTCGTAATGGAGGAGGAAAAGCGCGGAAACAGTCCCTCCATTCAGGTATCTTGTTTCCTGAGCGGTGCCATGCTCGTTGGTGCTCCCGTGCCTGACGATTTGGGATGAATGGCCAACAACTCTCGTTTTTGGCGTCCTGGGGAGGTCCAACACCCACCTCTTTCGAGGCTTAATCCTAGGGAACATACCCACTAGGTTGGAGGCTTTTCCTTGGCTATTCTTAGAAGACGTGACACTTCCTAAAGCCCTTTGGATTGGTTACCGGAACCTTCGCACGTCGAAATAGCTTGTACATCTGGAATAACACGTTCGTGTTTTTACCTGCAGTACTTCACTGCGGAACCCGTACACGATTCAGTTTTCAAGGTGCTCTTCTATTTTACAACGAAGCATATTCGAATATGTAACATTGAATTTCTTGCAATTGCACGCACCTACCCGAAACGATACAAGAAACTCCCACCAATGCCTAACCGCTTGGGTTAAAACCCAGCGGCTTGCGGTGGGCTAAAGCCCTTCTCTGTCATTCCAGGTGCATGGTAGGAGCAAAGCCTGTTGCAAACGTCTCTCATATTCCTGGCGTGCAATCTCGGTGACGCCGAGAGTCGCCAGGTGAGGAGTGAGGAACTGGGTATCATGCAGGATGTAGCAGCGTCTTTTCAAATGCTCGACCAATGCGACCAGACAGACTTTTGAGGCATCAGTGGCATGTGAAAACATGCTCTCTCCCATGAATGCTCCACCGAGTGCTATGCCATAGAGTCCCCCGACAAGTATACCATCGCGCCAAGCTTCGATGCTGTGGGCTAGCCCAACAGTGTGCAGATAGGTATACGTCTTGAGAAATTCCTCGTTAATCCATGTCTCTTCTCGTTCACCGCAGCAGCGCATGACCTTTTCGAAGGCGCTATCCATGCGTATCTGATAAATGCCTTTACGTATAGTTGCACGTAGTGAGCGCGAGACATGGAGATTGTCATGCTCCAGGATAGCACGGGGATCTGGAGCGTACCAGCGAATCTTTCCTCGTCGATCGGCCATTGGGAAGATCCCCTGTGCGTAGGCCCTGATTACTATTGCTGGATCAAGTACTTCGGTTTTCCTTCTGAACATAACACCTTCTGCGGATGCAATAAATGATTCCAAGAGACCGCTATCATTCTCGAGCAAACCAGCGTAGGTAGTGCGCGATGCGTGGTTTCATCACTTCTACCATTTCTATGTCCATCGCTGTCAGTGGTTTGATGATCAGTAAGAATCCCAGAAAGAGAATTATAAAGACCACTCCAGAAATTCCCAGCAGTATACGATCCGACGGATGCCAGAAAATGTTCGGCAATGCTGCAAGCGTAGGAGCAAGCAAAAATCGCCAGGTGAAGCTGAGTAATGCTCGTGGGTACTCTTGTGGTAGCTTATTCAACATCCAGGTCAGTAACAAGACCCCAGCGGCTACTCTAGCAACTCCGTCAGCGATAAGTGCTCCTGCTGGTCCGAGCGTCGGAATAGTTACGCATCCAACTCCGATAACCAGCAGCAAGCTGATCCACTGACTGAGAGCAACCAGTTTTGGCTTACCGATCACATACAGGCAAGATTGGTGGATAGTTGAGCCTATCACGCGTGTGAGGATATTGAAAAATACAAAGATAGCCAGTAGTGACCCAACCGGGTCGTACTGGCTTCCATAAATAGCATGTGCAAGGTTAGGGGCGTTGAAGAGGCAGAAAATGAGCCCCGGTGCTGCAAGCAGTGTTTCCACTTTGATCAGTGTTTGCCAACAACGTGCCAGCCGCTCGTAGTTATTGCCTATGAAAGCTGTTGCCAGTGCCGACCCGCCCACTCCTGCAAAACCTGCGACCATCAGCGCATTTGCCGCATCTGCTAGTTGGAAAGAGAGGTTGAAATAACCAATGCTGGTCAGCGATATTGCAAAAATACCGAGCAAGATAAGTGATGCTTGTTTAAGTAATGCTCCCGAGACAAGATTGGTCTGCCAGGCTGAAATTCCCACTTGCAAGACCGGTTTGAGTGGTTGGGTGTATAGTCCCCCTGGCGTTGCAAGAAAGGGGGCCAACCAACTGGCAAAAAAGATGGCACTAAGGACTCCCACGATTGCTTGCATCCAGAGCACTCCATCGATGTTCCAACCGTTCAACAATGCAATGTAGCCCAGTACCAGCAACAAAAGTTGTGTTGCGCTCCCAATAAAAAATACCTGATGCATCTGCATCCGTGCTGCAGAGACTGCCATAAGTAAGTTAGTAATGCCAGCTCCTAAAACATAAATGGCGATGGGTAAGGCATGTGCTTGCAAAGCCGGATTTCCCAATGCTCTGGCTGCATTTGTAGCTCCTTGGATAGGGATAAATGTGGCCAGTGTTGCTAATGTGGGTAAGCTGAAGATGATAATGCAGGCACTTGCAATTAGCACTATGCAACGCAATCCGAGGAGACGTCGAATAAGCTGAGCCGAGGCAGCCTTGCCATGACCAGTAGAGACGCGTGGAACAAAGGTGACGATGGCATCCTCCAACCCGAGCGCGATGATATAAAGTATCGTATTGATCGTGGTTTGTATAGTTGCAAATATGCCATACTGTTGAGGAGAGACGTTATGCGTGATGAGCAATGTGAAAAGAAAGAGTGAAATGTAGAACCATAGCCCATAGGCTTGACCGAATAAGTAGCTAGAAGGCGTCCGCTTGAGCAAACACTGTGCTTCAGTATCCCTCTGAGCGAGCTTTGTTTTTATTGTGAGTGTTGACATAGTTGTATGTTCTTCCAAATTTTAAGATATGTCCTTTATTTTACCTTAATTCTAATAAATGGTAGCCCTGCCAGCCAATACCTCCTAGTGTTATGGTTTCGCCCCATAGAACTTTTAACCCATTGGTTCTGGAGCAGCATGCAGGCCGTGCATACGTCTGGGAAGGCTTTGGCCCTCCTTGTCCCCGAGAGGCAGATTGGGTTCCTGACTTATAACGAGCGGGCAAGGTTGACCATTCATTGGCCTGAAGACTATAATAACTGAGATTTAACTCCATTTCAAGGGGAAGCCTGCACATGAAACAGGCACAGAGATCTACAACTCTCTCGAGTGAACAATCGGATACAACACGGCGTACTAGGCCAGGACGTCTTCTCTTCTCTTTGCTTATTGGGGGAACGATGACGGTTCTGCTGACGCTTATCGAAGTCAGCCTTGTCCTGCTATTTAATCCTTTCCATGTGGTAGGGAGTGTGCAGAATCGCATCTTTTTCATGCTGCTGCATCTTTTGCATATGCCAGTTAGCCTCTTGGTGCCCTCAAGCGAACTAGTAGTAGCTTCTGTTGCAACCTTTCTGCTGACCAGGGCTGTTGCGTTGATGGGCTACTTGCGAGCTGTCTATCGTGCCCAGGAAGCCTATCACAAACTGTATATACCTTTAACGGCAGTCGCAAATATCCGTAAGACGAATGAGCCCTATCAAGCGAGTGAATACTATCAAGAGCCTTCTACTCTCTATCGCCAGGATGAGCAGGTCTCTATTCTGGATCTTGTCCAGCAAGAGCGGTCTCATCAGTTGATTCTTGGTGTGCCTGGAGCGGGTAAAACAATGGCACTTCGTGTTTATCAGTATGTAGCTTCTCAGTCTCCCTTCTCGCTCGCCTTCTCCCGCCGACACATTCCTGTTTATATCCCGATGAAAAATTACAGTCTTTTCCTCAAACAGAAATTTCCTCTGGAGCAAGAGCATGGTGAACACGATATACGACCTGTGACGCTTTTTCGCTATTTGCAGAATTGTGATCTTCCTGGGATGCGCCAGCTGAGGCCATACTTGCAAAAACTGTCTGAGCGAGGTCGTCTGTTATTGCTCTGCGATGGGTTGAATGAGATTGATAGTAATTATCTGCCTCTGGTGGGCCAAGAACTGATGCATTTGATGCGAGAGACGCACAATCGTCTGGTCATGACCTGTCGTGAAGTAGACTATCGTGAGCAGCCTGATTTTGTGCAGCTAGTGGATGAGGGACAGGCGGTGTGTGCTGTCATCTATCCATTGCAGCATGAGCAGATTCATGAGTTTGTCGAACTCTATGTTCAGAAGCAGGATAAGCAATGGCAGCATACTGCTGGGCAGATCCTGCAGGTGATTGATCGCAGCCGCTTACGCTACCACTGCACAAATCCCATGATGCTTTTTACGTTGATGGGCATCATCGATCGGATCGGGATTGAGCATGGTAAACAGATTGATACACGTGGTCGTCTCTTGCGCGAGTATGTAAGGCAATTAATTGATTATGAAGGGCGACAGGCGAAATGGAAGCGTGGTGCTCCGGCACAACAGGATGTCGTCAGCTTCTTGAGCGAGGTTGCTTGTGCGGCCCGTTGGGCGAATGATCGCAATGCCATTCAGCTTCATATCTCTTCCCTGTTACCTGTGGCAGGTAGTCAAGTGCGTGGGAAAATGGATTTTCAGGAACTCGCCGATGAATTGCGCTTCTGGCTAGATGAACATCCGGCGCAAGGACCATTTGTCGTTGAGGAGGATAGTGCCATTGAGCCTGCTGTACTCTATGACGATCTCCCCCGGCTTTTACAGTTTGCCCTGAGTGCTGCGCTGATCGATATTAGCCCCAGTGGTGTGCTCAGTTTTCGTCACGAGCTTATCGCCGAATATTTCGTTGCTGAATATTTCTTTACGGTTGCTAGTAGGCAACAAGCGTTATCGCTCTCTATACGGCCAGAGCTGCTTGAGAATGTTGGTCGTTGGAGTGAGCCCGTGGCTATCTGGGCTGGTCTGTTTGACAATCCGCTGGAACTGGCGGAGCGTTTTGGCTTGCTTGGATTGCGCAATCCTGCCTATGTGTTGCAGGCTTTAGCACTTGGGCTGGTCTGCGTGGGTGTTTTATGGACTCCACCGCAGGTCGATGTGCAACGGCCAGTTATCTTGCCTCTGAGCCTTGAGGAAGCGCTTTCTATCGCTGTACGCAACAAGGTAGCTCGTGAAGAGCTCGCACGCATCTTCACCCGTTGTGCAGAGGAGGGAGGTCAAGAAGTCTATCGCTCTCTCTTACCGCTGATTATGGTGGAAGGAGTCGATGATCTTCTCACTTTGTTAGGTCATTCGATTGTGCCCGATTTGCTTTTTACACACCTGAAGGATGCCGCTGATAATATTGCTTACGAGACCCAGGTGAAACGTCTCACGCGTGTTCTGGGACGTTTTGGTGGCGTTGTGATAGGACAAGCTGCTCAATTGAGTATTCCTTCTCCTGATCGCAGTGCTCGCTTGCGTGCTGCAGCTGTCAATATTCTCGGCGGTACCAACGATCCTCAGGCTGTTGAACCTCTGCTTGCACGTTTGAGAGATGCGGACCCCTTTATTGTTGAGCGAGCAACAAATGCCCTTATTCGTCTAGGACCTAGCTTAACTCTGATGCATGTGCTCCAGAACTTGGAATATCAAGCTGAAAATCGAGCTGTGGATCCCTTGACGATTCGTGTACACTATGCCGCTTTGGCTATTCTGGGACGTTTCCTGGAGGAGCAGGATACACAGCGACAGGTTTCTCTCATGCAGTATCAGCATATTCTAGAGCGCATTGTTCCTGTACTGACCTCTAATTATCAAGCAGAGCCGAATACACAGTTGCAAGCTCGCAAAATCCTGGTACGGGAAGGTCGCAACACTACAGGTATAGCAGCTCGTGACCATCGCTGGGAAAAAGTTATCGAGGCTCTTATCGCCTACCTGCCATCGCAAAATGATGTAGTTGGATCCAACGTGGTACTGGCTTTGCAAGAGATCGATGAGCCTGCCACACCGCGCTTGATCGATCTATTGAACCATCCTGCAGAAATTGTACGTATTCGTGTTGTCAGTATTCTACAGGAAACACGTGACATGCGTGCTTTATTTGGAATACTGCGATTATTGCATGATTCGTCACCTGCTGTCCAACAACAAGTTGCCGGAGCGCTTCGCTCCTATGCACCTGAGAGCATTGTTGGTCTGGTTGAAGTAGTTACTCATGGACCGAGCGATGTGACTGCCGAGCACGCCGCTCAAATCCTGGCGAGTGTTGGTGCTTCTGTTATAGAAGCAGTGATAGATGTGCTGCCAAAGATTATACCTGGGCGTTCGCGTCTCCTGGTTCAGGTCCTGGAGATCGTGCATAACCCACGTGCAGTTCCTGCGCTCATAGCTTTATTGCAGACGCCTGAGCTAGAACCTCTGCTTTCTGTCGCAATTGTGCGTGCACTTGGACAATTCCAAGATCCGCAGGTTGTTCCTTCTCTCCTTTCAGTCCTGTCCTCTGAGAGTACGCTACTTTATGAGCAGGCTATCACAGTGCTTAGTCAACTGGGTAATGTGGCTCTTCCTGGTTTGATTGCAGCTCTAGATGTGCAGCAAGAGTCTCTTGTGACGCGACGAGTGCAGCGTGCTATCCTGGGGATTACACCTTTCCCCGGTGAGCAGTTGACTCAGGCCCTTGAGGAGAGCACTGAGGTGCAAACAGAGCAGATTATGGCTGTCTTTGTCCAGCAGGGTTCTGATGCTGCTTTGGTATTAGTTAAGCATTTGTTATATCCTAATGAGCGTGTTCGTAACGCTATTCATCAGGCGTTAGAACAGGTGCCAGGAGCCATAGCTGTGCCTGCCCTGTTGGACGCCTTAAGTCAGCAGAAATTACGTGAGATTGCTGGTACCTTTTTACTCAAGTATCCTGATGCTGCTATTCCTCCACTAGTGAACCTGCTAGGAGAGCCTGAACGGGCAAAGATTGCCGCTGCCATTTTGCCACAATTTGGCCCGATGGCTCTCAGGCCGTTGATTACAGGACTGGATGATCAGAGACAGATGGCTCGCATGTTTGCGCGTAATATCATTGTTACCCTGGCTCGCGAGAGCTCAGATAAACAGATTGTTCTGCGTGAGATCGTGCATCTCTTTAACCCTCCTCCTCCCGTGCACGCGCACGAGGAGTTGATAGGCGTACTAACACAGGAACTGGCTGATATTAGTCTTGCTGCGCTACTTACAGGATTGGAGGATGCACACCTGATCGATAGTGTCGCCGAGGCTTTCGTACGTCTAGCTCGTAAGCCTGAGAATCAGACGGCTGTATTGGATAGTCTCATAGAGTCTCTTTTTATGGATGAGCGGCGGCGGGGAGCCGAGATTGCATTGACGCGTATTGGTGCTGCTGCAGTCTTGCGGGTAGGAGAGCTAATTACCGACCAGAATCAGCTCGTTGCCAAGTCTGCAAGGCAAATCCTACGAGACATTGGTGTTCCAGCTTTGCGTTTTATCTGGACAGCGCACAGCGACCGCAGTAATACGGCGCGGCGGGATGCTGCCATGGAAGTCTTTCGTAGTATGCGCACCGAGGTCATCAAAGATGAGCTTGTCGAACTGCTCGTGAGTGATCAGCATGATAATATTGCTATGGCAGTCGCTTTACTCCTAGAGCGTATCGATGAGGAAACCAGGCAGCGCTATGAGGAGCGGGTCATGGTTCCGGAACTGGTCGAATATGTGCAGACGCATACAGTTGAAGGCCTCAATCAGCGCATCATTGCTCTGCTCTTGCTTTTGGGTGAGCATACCATTGTCGATCACTTGATCCAGACCTTGGAAGATTATCCGCATCCACGCAAGCAACTTATTTACATATTCTTGCTGTTGGGTAACGAGACACGGCAGCTCCTCCTGCAAGTATTCAATGATCCTGATACAGCTGCAGAAATGCGCTTCGAACTGGCTGCTGTGCTGGGCATGATGTCAGCTCCCCAAGAGATTACAGGCTATGCTCAAAATATCAGTAGGTATGGCCTGTCGACTAATCGCACAGGTGTTATGTTCCCGGAGCAACTTTCAGTTGCCTTGCGTGCCCTTGGAGGTTTACTGGCCAGTGGTCACTGGAATGCTCAGAGACTGCTGGAATTGCGTGATGCAACCAAGAGTGGAGATCCTGCCCGCGAATTGTTCAATATTCTCCTTGGGTGGCGTTATGAGCCGCAGATTGCCAAACTGCAGAGCGATTTAGAAGCGCAGCAAGATACATTCAAGAAGGAGATGCTGGCAATGACTGGGCGTATTGTTGGGGAGCAAAGGCGTGCACAGATGCTCGAGAACGACTTGGAAAAACTTCAACAAGAGCATGGTTTTCGTGCTGATGAACTTCATCAGGTCACTCGAGAACGTGATGCCTTTCGTGCAAAGGTCGATCAACTTGCTAAAGAAAGAAGTGCTTTGCAAACAGCTCTTGATCAGGCTGGCAAGGAAAAAGCATCTCTCTCTGCTCAACTTGAGCGTGTTCTTGATGCTCAAAGCGGATCGTGAAATGCTGGCAATTCACCGTGTCACCTTTAGGTGATTGCGTCCGTTCTACCCCACCATAGCAGTGATGGGTGCCCTGAAATAGGGAGGTATGAATTGCGTGCGGAGCGCTATCAACGCCAGCAAAAGTTGGGCGAAGGGCAGATGAGCATTGTCTGGTTAGCATTAGATACCTCTACCCAAAACCTGATTGCCCTGAAAATAATGACAACGATTACAGAGGACGATCGACGTAATCAGAAAGCCAGGGAGCGTTTCCAGCGTGAAATAAATATTGCTCGCCGTTTGCAACATCCACATATCTTGCCAATTCTTGACTATGGATCTCTGCTGTATGAGAACCGTCATGTGCCCTATCTTGTATCTCCCTACGTGCCTGCTGGCTCGCTCGCCTCACTTATCCAAAGGCGACCTCCCTGGCTGCATTGGTCGTTGTTGCAAACGGCTGATGTGATTATGCAAGCTGCTGACAGCCTGTGGTATCTCCATTCGCAAAATCCGCCAATTGTACACGAGGATGTTAAACCCGGCAATTTCCTGTGTGATCTGGTAGAGCATCCGGAGCGTATAGCCTACTTCTATCTATGCGATTTTGGCATCTCACGCTGGATGCAGGATACTCCTACAGTGGCAAGCGAGCTGCTGGGCACTTTTCAATTTATGGCACCTGAGCAATTTGAGCGCGAAGTCAATTGTGCTTCTGACCAATATGCGCTTGCCGTTATGGCCTGTTACTTGCTTACTGGAAAGTTGCCGATCCAAGCACCAACCCATGATTTATATCCCGAAGCCCATCTGTATCAGAAGCCTTCTGCTCCCAGTGTGTTAAATCCTGCTCGTATCCAATCTCCTGCTGTAGACGAGATTGTGTTGCGAGCTCTGGAGAAGCGCCCAGAGAAACGATTCCCGTCAATTATTGGATTTGCTCAGGCATTGTATCAAGCTATCATGCACTATAGGAAAGAACAGACAGAATCCCATACTCAAGAATATGATATGTCTGTGATGGGCACAAAATATGTTCATGAAAGTAGGGTATTATCACCAATGTCTTCTTCACCGTTTCAGCCAGATATCTCTATTGCACTTGATCCACCGGAAGCAGATGAGCATCGTATGCTTGATGAGCCACTTCCTATGAAACCCGTAAAAATTGCAGTGTCCTCTATCAAAAATGAAGAAATGCTCTTTACGCCGCTCATTTTAAAGGGACCTGTGCAGCTCTTTTTGCCTGCTCGTCCTAAGCTGCTCGCCTGGTCTCGCGATGGTCGTGGAATGGCATGTGTATTATATGGGCATATCCCGCTATTTGTACGCCGAGATGGAAGTATGCAGGAAATCCGCACAGCCCATACGTTACAACCAACAAATTTATGTTGGTCCCCAGATCAACGAATACTGGCAGTCGCTGCTCAGGGGGAAATACGTTTTTGGGATACTACAACGCAATCTGAGTTACCGTTAGTTTTGCGCTTCAATGTGCGCATGATCGACGGGCTGGATTGGTCCATCAATGAGCAGCTCGCTGTGTGGGTAGAAGACCAGATCCTGGTGCATACATTATCTCGTGCACATCTGGCGAGTCTCCAGGCATCTATGCCTCGACAAATTGCCACCAATGGATTGCGTTGTGGCAATGTGGGAGTCTTGCGCTGGTCTCCCGATGGCTCAGCACTTGTTGTTGGTACAAGTAATGGAAGCGTTGTGTGCTGGCGTTCCTCTAATCGGCAAGATAGCGCGTGGCAGGTTGCCGCTGCAAGGCAGAAAGTGACTGCTCTGAGCTGGTCTCCCGATGGCTCACTTCTTGCTGTGGCGTTTAGAGATAGCCGTGTAGTGGGTTGGGATTCCCATTCTCGACAGGAAGTGCTACTCTGGAAGAATTTGCCTGCCATGCCTCGCATGCTCAGTATTTCTACAGAGATGCGCATTGTCATCGCATCCGGTGAACATCGTTTGCTGCTGGGTACTCCAGACGATCCATTTCCTTTGGATGTATTACCTGGGCACCAACTTGCAGTCTGGTCGCCGCTGCGACCGGAGCTAGCTGCATTAGACGAGCAAAAAGAGCATGCGCTTGCTCTCTGGCAAGATTAAATGTGTGTTTCTTCACTGCACAGAGGCACATGCCTGTATCCTGGCGTCCTATTTTTCCGTGTAACATGTGTGTTTGCAGTATCTTCAATGCGGATCGTAAAAGAAGGCAGGTCCCAGCATCTGACTGTGCCTCTGTACGAGGAAGAATATATATGGATTATAGAACAGGAGCCTGAGCATGAGTCATCAGAGAAAAAGCATGAGCGATGTGAAGTTATTGAATGAAAAAATCAAAGATGTTCGCATTGCTATGTTAACCACAGTTGAGCCGGATGGTACATTGCATAGTCGTCCAATGGTAACGCAAGACACGGAGTTTGATGGCAATCTCTGGTTCTTCACGCAAGCAAGTGCACCTAAGGTCGAAGAGGTACAGCAGCATCAGCAGGTAAATCTCAGCTATGTCAAGCCGAGTGAAGATCTGTTTGTCTCTGTTTCTGGTACTGCCCAACTGGTACTTGACCGTAAAGAGGTTAAGAAGCGCTGGAAGCCTTATTATAAAACCTGGTTTCCCAATGGCGAGGATGATCCCAATCTTGCCTTGCTAAAAGTGACCGTTAGTCGTGCCGAATACTGGGATATGCCATCAAAGAGTGTATTGTCCTCCATATTCAAGGGTCATGCTGCCAGTTCACAGGAAGCAGCTGGGGCAGACGTAAAATTGAATATAAGATACTAGTCCAATTCGGGTCAGTGTGGTAGTGGTACTATCCCGCTGCCATTGGCTACCTGGCATACAAATACGGTGATTTCGGGACGACAATTCATACGAACCTGAGGAGGGACCATCCCCAGGCCACGATTGGTGTAATGCTGCAATGTCCCGGTGCGATACATACCATAGGGATACTTGAGGGCAAGAGGAGGTAATTCGAGTGCCCCGTAAAAAGGAAGACGTACTTGACCCCCGTGAGAGTGTCCAGAGAGTTGCAAATCGAAACGTCCATTGGCTGCAGCCACATCTGCAAAGTCTGGTTCGTGTACTAGAAGAATTGCTGCTCCAGTCGTTGGGATAGTTTGCGTAAGGAGTTTAAGGCTCTTTGCATGTTGCCAAACAGGCTCGATATGATCAGGATCTGGCCAGATATCGTCAAGCCCGACGATATGCAGCATTGCGGTGTTATCTCGGTAGATAGTATGAGCTGCATTGTTAAGTTCGTGAATACCGTTAGCTCGTAGTAGTTGTCGTACCTGACCAGGATTACTCCAATGGTCGTGATTGCCAAGAGTGGCGAAAGTGCCATCGCGTGCTTGCAAATGGCGTAAGGCAGCAAGGGCCTTAGGAGAACTAGGCAACATATGAGTAACGAAATCACCTGTGATCACGATCAGATCAGGCTTTTGCTCATTGACGAGGTTGACAATTTGCGCCACGCGATTAGCGGTCATCCACCTATTATCTGTATGGAGATCAGAGATCTGTACGAGGCGGTAACCATGAAATGCCGGATTGAGGCGCGGTAACTGTACTGGTATGGTGTTAATATCAATCCATGCCGGTTCGATCTGGTGAGCGTAAAAAGCTGCACCGCCTCCAGCCGCAGTGGTAGTAACAGTAGTAGCAAGAGCGGTTTTTATAAAAGTGCGTCTTTTCATTAGGCCTCACTGGTCGTCTGCTCTATCGTTAAGAGTGGAAAACCCCATGCGTAGAATATCAAACCCCATGCTCTTCCAAATACTTTGTAAAGGACAATGGTGTAAAGCCAAAGTCGCGTTCAACGCTATCGAGGTCAGTGATATTATTAAATGAGAAGAGCGTCATGGCTGCCTTTGTCAGGGGAGGTTTCGGAAGGACAGCTTCCATCGCAGCTGCGCCAATACCTACTAGAGGGCGAGGAGCATAGACCTTGAGCCGCTTTTTGTGCATCGCCTGCAGCAACTCATCGAATATCTGGGTAAATGAGTAATATTCTGGACCACCTATGGTATAGATTTTTCCCGCAGCACTCGCAGAATTGTCAAGGACCGCAACAATTACAGAAACCACATCTTCCATATAAATGGGTTGGAACAACATCTTACCACCACTAATGAGCGGGAGCACAGGAGTGGTTTGGATAAGCTCCACCAGCCCTTTGATAAAAGGAGCCCCCTTTCCAAAAAGCACCGACGGGCGAATGATCGTCCACTCCAAACCACTTTCCATCAATATCTTCTCGGCGAGGTAGCGCCCTTGGATATATGATCCAGGCTTATCGGGTTTTGTCCCCAGGCCACTTATCTCTATCATCCGCTTTATCCTGGCATCCTGTGCGGCCTGAATAAGATTCTGTGTACCCACCACGTTCGTCTCTTCGTAATGTTTCCCTGGTGTTTCTTTGCGGTCAGCAGTAATAAAAGCAGCGTGGACAATCGTATCTATGCCCTGGACAGCCGCCGCCAACGAATCTGGCCTAGTTGTATCTCCCTGTACAAACTCCACTTTGTCAGCGGATAAAATCCGCGACGCACGGTCAATATTGCGCACCAGACAGCGAGGTCGATTACCTTGATCGACCAAGCGAGATACCAAGTGACGCCCAATATAGCCTGTTGCACCAGTGATCAAGATCATGAATAACCTCCTTGCGTCCCGGTAATAATAGTGCTATGCCAATGGTGCTCCCTGTTCGCTTATCAGGTAGTCAGGTTTTATCGGACACGATCTAGATAGCCTGCAAAGGTGTTCCAGTCGTATCCTCTTTCATACTGGTAGCATAGCACGAATATGATTATGAAGCCAAGGGGGGCCGAGAGATATTTGAATGCATGAGTTTGCTCATTCTTTTAGTCTCAGATCACAAATTGACGTGCAATTGCCCTCCCTAACGAATAGACTCGATAGGCAGAAAGATCCGTACCCTCACCCCTTCACCAGGAGCACTTTTGACCGTCAGGCTGCCACCAGCAATTGCTAGCAGGGCACTGTGTGTAAGAAGACCGCCACCTGTTTCCGTTGTGGAGCTACTGGCCGAAACAATGCCAACGCCATCATCAGCCACTGTTACCTCTAGATGAGGATTGCACTTTGCCTCGAATGTGAGTCGTAGTCGACGATGTACATCGCTACCACGTGCGTGCCGTGCGGCGTTGCGCAAAGCTTCCTGAACTGCGGCAAAGACTAATTCTGCAATGGCCGGAGGAACTACCTCATCAATATGGCTTGCTATCTCATCCGATACCTGCCACTCGACCTCGTCAAATGAATGTTGGAAATCCTGTGTCAGCATGGTGTGAATAGCAGCTATTAAGCCATCACGCTCTAACCGATGTGGTGCACCAGTTGACATCGCACGCATCATAGCTGCCAGTCGGCGGTGCGCATCACTGATAGAAATAATAGCATTCTCGAGAGCCTGATCGGCACGCGCATTTGTCTGCTCATCTGCGGGGCTCGCACGTAGCGTCTCCATATGCAAAAGAGCGAGATGCAGCATTGGTAGAATCTCGTCATGCAGGACTCGTCGTTGTTGTGCTCCTAGCAGTTTCACATCGACGATACGACGGCGTAGCAAACCAGCTACGGTTACCATCGCTTCATGATCACGCAAGGTATCAAGGATGCGTTGCCCACAGACCTGAGCTAGGTCCATATCCTCATCGGTAAAGACACTGCCATCTTTGCGAGGACCCAGGTAGAGATTGGCAACCAGACCCAGTTCATCGTAGAGTGGTAGTACCCAACAGATCACTGATGCTCCTTGCAATGTCATATGCATTCTATAGAAACGCCGTGTTTGCAAGCCTTGCGTCAGGCTGGCTTCTGAATGAGTTTTATAAGAGCGTTGATCAAGCTGTGCCTGTTCCACAATCTCCTCTGGCCAATCTAGGATCGACCAGCGATAATTGAAATTCCGCCGCACTGGCCCAGTCAGCACAACCAAGATTGCACATTGAACCTCTAACACATCTTTACAGAGATGAGAAAAGAGTGCTTCCATACTCTGCTCGGTCTTTTGCAAATCAGTGTTCAGCCAGTGCCGTACATGAGTACTGCGCAAGAAAGGAGCCAGGAGGGCAATATAACGGTCATGTGCAGTATAGCTGCTCCAGGTAAATAAAGCATAGGCTCCTGTAGCAATCGATGTAATCAGCAGCATGCCCCCAAGAGAACTGCGAGTGAATTCAGCGAGAAATGCAATAAAGATAGCTATCGTCGTCGCTACAATCACAATACCGCGCCATTGCTCGAAAAAGCCACGACGTGCTAGTGGGCGTTCAATCAGAATACCATGTCGTACAATTGAATAGCCGATAAGCAATACGATGAGTGCTACAGAGCCTGTTGCATAGATGTCTAGAATCACAAGCTTCAAGGGTAATGTATCCAGCGTGGCAGGTGGAGTGCTACTGCCACGCAGTTCTAGCCAGTGAAGTATTACGAAAACGACTAGCACACCCAGACTCACTGTCAGACAAACCATCAACAACGCTGCTAGGAGCAATCCCGGTCGCGCCAGATGCCACGAGAGTGCTGGTTCCTCCAACTGATCAATGCTGACTTGATCATTCCAGAATGCATCCATCAGGCTCCGGCGCAGGGACACATGCAACTTGCGACCAATACAGGCAAGCCAGAGCACATGCAGCAAGCGCCCTATGCGCCCAGGTGTGAACCACGGACCGATAGCGCAAAAAGTCACATAGGACAAGAAGAGGACTGATACTAGGAAGAGCAAAGATATCAGGCTCGGGTGTGCATTTTCCTGCACATCGCTATATCCCAGGAGTAAGATGGTATTTCTGAAGGTATAGGTTGAACGATTGAATATGAGCAAGATCAGGACACTGCAACCAAGTATGGCTGCAAAGATTAGGAGTAACGGACGCCGTATATGCCACTGCTTATTGATCAAGGTGGCATAGTAGAGCCCGATGACAAACCAGATGTAGGGGACTCCGAGAGCAGGCAGCCAGATCAGGTGCCACAAAAAATCAGTCAAAGCGAGATTCGAGGTCTGAGCAAATGGTCCCCTGATGAGTGATGCATGAATAAAGAAGAACAGAGCCGCAAGGCTCAAACCAACGAATCCGACACGAGCAATCACACTCTGACGATCACCGTTGAGCCATACAGTAAAGGCCAACCAGAGGAACGTTATCAGGTTGAAAATGGAAAGAGCAAGCGCAACGGTTTGTAGGAGGGAAGTAAAAGCCATGTCACACTTCTTTTTTATATAGCGGGACCCATTCGCCACGACGATCTTGTACTAAAACATCACCTTCTTCATCCCAGATCAGCATACGATTGTGCATATAGATCAGTGTAGCTCTGGCACGTGCCACTTTATCATCCACAGCATTGTCACTCAATCCCCAGGCGGCATAGATGCGCCCATTTGTCCGACTCACGGCACGTTTATCGTGCAGGTTGAGACGAGCTGCAATTTGCTCATTGGTCATCCCCTGTGCCATCAACTCAGCCACTCGCAGTTCATTCGGCTCCAACAGAGCACGCGGTGACTGTTCATCCAAGTCACGCACCTCCTGGACCCGATCCTCAATCTCAGGGTCGACCAGACTGCGCCCATTTACTGCATCACGCAGAAGAGGTACTAGCATACTGGGAAGTAGATAATTGCTTTTGCGTACATACGCATAATGTGTAAGAATACCTGAAGCTCGAAATTCGCGATAATATTCATCGTCGTCCTGAATAGAATAGAATACCACGGGCATACGAGGACGTTCGCGGCGAATAGCTACAGCTGCCCCAACTCCACTGAGCGCATGGCGGCCCTGCTGCAGATCTTGCAACTGCACATCCATCAGGATCACATCCATATCGAGTTCTAATGCTCGCGCTACCGCTTCGCTCCCAGTCGCAGCCTCACCAACGACCTGTATGGTCCCTGTTGCCTCCAGGCCCTCATGCAAAGCCTTACGCAACGGTCCATGGTCATCGACCAGCAGCACTTTTATCTTGCCCATAGTTTTTCTTGCTCCAGTTTCTCGCTAACCGCAGCGAACTATTGCAGCACTTTATAGGGTAGCCAGAATAAGCGTTTGTACAATGATATATTTTGAGGAACTTGGTGTCAATGTAGAAGTATGCCGAATTTGGAGACAAGCGTATACGACTAAAGTGGTAATAGTATGACGGCAGTAAAAACCATCCTTTAGTGTGATGACATCATCCACATACACGTCTATACTTATAAAGTGGATGAGTGAGACTAAATGTTTCTATATGGAACTTGTGGCATCACTACTCTGAAACCATGTTCCCAACCTAGCACCAAGCCTCCTAGAGCGATGCCTATTCTGCAACTATTCACTCGAAGCATTTAGCTCTGCTCATCTAAATGTGAGGTAGCACAGGGAATTTCTGGCAAAGGCCCCTAAACCCTTTCCTTTTCATCGCACTATCTGCTATACTACTTACTTAATAGTCTATTCGATCAGTCCAAAGAAACTTGTCTACCATGCTAATAGGCTGTATAAGCAACTATCTGCGGACAACAATGTCAAAGATCAATAGTAATAAGTGTTCAGCGATGCACATATTGTTGGGTTGTCAACGATGGACCAACCGGTCTATTCTCTTAATAGTAAATGGTAACAGATATGCATTATCCAGCGATAAAAACTACGATCAACTCTATGGCAGTAACCTTTGAAAGGCAGCATTCAACGAAGATGCCGCAACACAGAGCCAAGCGATATACTCGGAAAGTTCTTTATAATCATATCCAAGAACGCTCTTCATTTTCCTATGCTTATCGCAGTATCGCAAATGATCGCCATCCCATGCGCAATGAGGATAGCATCCTTATCGATGAACAGACAGGATTGGTTGCGGTTTTTGATGGTGTCGGGGGGAGTGCTGCTGCGGAAATTGCCTCACAAACAGCAGCAAGAGCTACGATTGAGGGCTGGAAACGCATTATCACGCAACATCAGCGCAGGCGCAAGGTCTACACGATGTTAGAAAATTGCGACGAGCGTGATTTCTGTGCCATTTTAGAAAAGCTCGTCCTGGATGCTGACGAGCAAGTTCGCATAGAAGGTGCACAACGTGCAGGAACGGATGATCTGGCAACAACAGTTGCAATGGCGGCATTCTGCAAGCAGCCCGAAGCAAGGGAGTATACCATGATCTCTGCACATGTTGGAGATAGCCGTATTTACTTACTTCGTGGACAAGAAAAAATTCAACGAATTACTGATGATGACGGGCTTCTCACGAAACTCGTCGAAAATCAGATTGTCGATGAATCGCACGCTTACCAGATCGATCAAGCGACAGAGGCCAACCAGTTATCAGATATGGATTATCGCTATTTCCGACTGCGTGGCGGTATCACACAGGCCATTGGAGGACCGATCCCTCCAACTGTTCACACTAATAAAACGACAGTCTACCCTGGTGACCGTATCCTTCTCTGTACTGATGGTATCCACGATAATCTCACTGATGAAGAGATTGAAGATGTTCTTAGGAATACTCCCCGCCCCGCCTTTGCCAGAAGGCTTATTGAACTCTCACAGCAACGTTCCCGCCAAGACTACACTCTAACAATACGAGCCAAGCCAGATGATATGAGCGCAATCGTCGTGACATGCCGCTTTTGAAAAAAAGACAACTATATATAGACAAGTAGCAATTAAAGGTAGCGGTAAATACCAATGCACCTCTCAGTTTTAGGAGTATTTGATATTTTGAGAAAGCAGGCCTTTTTATGCGTAGTAGCTACAGCTTTCCTGAGCACTTCACGAAGAAGAGATCAAGGCAGCTGTAATATACGCTCTTCTCCCCAGAAACCCTCCCATTCCCACTGCTGCTCAACTGTATTGAGGTTAATCTCAGTCTCCTGAAAGATTTCAGCCCCGGATGATGATTGGATTAGTCTAGTGCAACGCATGTGCATAGTATAGCGGTCGGAGTACTTCACAGTGCAAGTGACATGTAAAGTATACCTCCCCCAGGCCACAGGGCCAGCAGAATATGTGGTGTCAGCTTTGCGCAACTCCAGCGGAAGCACAGGTGCGATCTTGATCGTCCCGGCCTCTTCTTCATACAATCCCAGCACATAGCGCATGAGCAAGTAGACGCTCAAGGCTCCCCAGCCATATCCTTCGATCCCTGTGTTGGCATAGTCAGAGGCTCCCTCTTTCCCCGTGGTGACTGTCCGGCGATATTCACGGGTCATGCCAGATAGCCCTCCATGCTCGTCCAACTCTCGTCTATCTATACTGCGATAGGAAGCATCAATGAAACGGTAGGCTAGTTCAGCAGCCTCAAGGGGCATCTGCGTAGTGGAGGCAGATCCTATCAGTGTCATCGCTAAAGGAGGCCAGCAGAGTGCTTCCTCAGGCGGCTGCGAAATGTATGAGCGTAGTTGTTCTCTCTGTTCCCAACTGGCCGTACCACAGAAAATAGGAGCAAGGTGCATTGTATCTTGTTGGGAGGACCATGCTTGTGATAGCGAGTTATAATCGCGGAACCAGCCGTCTTGCCACATCATACGTGTCTTTGCTGAGAACTCGTCAGCGGTGTTTCTCCACCACTCAGTCTCAGCAGAGAACTCGATCTCTGGAAGAGTGAGGCCCTCTCGCGCCAGAAGTGTAGCCCAGCGCATCAAAATCTCTGCACCTTGTGCCATACTCGCCTGCAAGTCCACGGGACGTATGTGCTCAATAGTGGTACCGCTGGTTGGCTGTGGCCCAAAGCGCCTGCAGATATCAAAGTCCTGTCCGCTTTCCCAGACGCAGGACCAGACAAGCCAACCTTCAGCATCACGCCGATTATCAAGCCACCAGCGTAAATAGGCTGCTATGTGAGGATAGAGACGACGAAGCCAGTGCAGATCTCCAGTCTTACGGAATATTGGGTCTCCATCCTTCCGGGGGAAATTCCTCTGAAATTCATGCTCCATGGCCCACCAAAATGCGCATGCGAAGATGCTGGCGATTGCGATACCCATAGCCTTGACGCATCAAGGCTTTGGTACGATTG
>Ga0207416_1000581_pt1 | contig 59936 bp, 44 predicted proteins | sample PaiPotPPM11metaG_FD_184107 | JGI IMG/M metagenome (GOLD analysis project Ga0207416, IMG submission 184107) | Iron sulfur acid spring bacterial and archeal communities from Banff, Canada, to study Microbial Dark Matter (Phase II) - Paint Pots PPM... ... | reverse complement strand
CCACCCTCCCCCGCACGCGGAGGAGGGAAGGGAGGGGGCTTCAGCGACTTCGGCGTGAAGATCGGCAGTCTGAAACGCTCCGCCTCGCGCGCAACAGGGCTCGGCTGCTCCGCCATGCCGCGCCCGGCCGGCTGCGGCGCGCGCGTATAGACGGCGGCGACGTCATGACCAGAGCCGACAATTTCCAGAAGCGTGGGCACGGCGAAATCCGGCGTGCCCATGAACACGAGGCGTAACGCCAATCACGCCTCCTCCTTCTTGGAGGCTTCGTTCTTGGCTGCCTTGGCGAATTTCTTGATCACGCGATCGCGCTTGAGTTTCGACAGATAGTCGATGAACAGCACGCCATTGGTGTGATCGACTTCATGCTGCAGGCAGGTCGCGAGCAGGCCCTTGGCCTTGATCTCGTGGCTCTTGCCGTCGAGGTCCATATATTTGACCTTGACCTCGGCCGGTCGCTCGACCTCCTCGTAATATTCCGGGATCGACAGGCAGCCTTCCTCGTATTTCGCCTTCTCCTCCGACGTCCAGGTGACCTCCGGATTGATGAACACCTGTGGCTTGGTGTCGTCCTCTTTCTTCGACAGGTCCAGGGTGATGACGCGCTTGGCGACGCCAAGCTGGATCGCCGCGAGCCCGATGCCGGGCGCGTCGTACATGGTCTCGAACATGTCATCGACCAGCTTCTTGATGCCGCCGTCGATCTTTTGCACCGGTTCCGACTTCAACCGCAGCCGTTTGTCGGGAAGTTTAATGATTTCGCGGATAGCCATTGTCTTTCCAAAGCATCTGGCGGGCGATGTAAGCGGTGAACAAAGCGGGGTCAATGTACGCGATCCGTGGGCGTGTTCCATTGCGCCTTCGGCCGTGAGCGGGTATGACCGTTCGCTCTTCGTTCTAGGCCTCGATTCGCAAAAGGACGTTCGATGATCGAGAGCTTGCCGGCCATTTCCACCTCGGAAATCATTATCGCGGCCATGGTCATTGGCGCCTTGGCGCTCATTGCGCTCGGCGTCCTTTTGTGGCGGACGCGCAACCGTGCGGACCCGCAGGCGGCCGTGATGGCGGAACTGACACGGGCGCAGGCCGATGCCGCGGCACGGCTTGAGACCATGATCAGGATGGTCGGCGACCGCCAGTCGCAGCTTCAGCTCGCGGTCAACGACCGGCTCGATACAGTCTCGCACCGGCTCGGCGATTCGCTGGAAAAAACCAAGGTGAGCACGACCGAGAATCTGCAAAAGCTCAACGAGCGGCTTGCGGTGATCGACAGCGCACAGAAGAACATCACCCAACTCGCCACCCAGGTGACCTCGCTGCAAAGCGTGCTGGCGAACAAACAATCGCGCGGCGCGTTCGGCCAAGCGCGGATGGAATCGATCGTGCAGGACGGCCTGCCCAAAGGCAGCTATGCCTTCCAGCACACGCTGTCGAACCGCACTCGTCCGGATTGCTGCGTGTTCCTGCCGGACAATCGCCTTCTCGTGATCGACGCGAAATTTCCGCTCGAAGGCGTGACAGCGTTTCGCGACGCCAAGAGCGACGACGAACGCAAGTTTGCCGCCCAGCGCCTGCGCACGGACGTCAGCAAGCATATCGGCGACATCGCGGAGAAATATTCGATCCCGGGCGAGACGCAGGAGCTCGCCCTGATGTTCGTGCCGTCGGAATCGGTCTACGCAGAAATCTACGACGGCTTCGACGACCTTGTGCAGAAAGCCTATCGCGCGCGCGTGGTTTTGGTATCGCCTTCGCTCCTCATGCTCGCGATCGCGCTGGTGCAGCAAAGCCAGCGCGACGTCCGCATGCGCGAAGCCGCCGATCAAATTCGCGACGAAGTCGGACGTCTGATGAAAGATGTAAGCCTGCTGGGCGATCGCGTGCGCAAGCTGCAGACCCATTTCAATCAGTCGAACGAGGACATCCGGCAGTCGATCATCTCGATCGAGAAGATCGAAGGGCGCGGCGAGCGCATTCAACAGGTCGAATTCGGCGGCGCGGCGGCGATTGGTTCGGCAGCGCTTGGCTCAAATGTTATTCCCGCGCCGATACCGCGCAAGCTCGAAGCGGGCGAGTAACGGCGCATGGCGGTGACGCCCGAGGCCTCCGACAATCAGGCCGCCAACGATCAAGCTTCCGGCCCTGTTGCAAATCCGCGCCCGTCGTTCGGCGACACGCTCGCCGTCTATCTCAAGCGCCGCGTGCTCGTGGTCATGTTCCTCGGCTTCTCGTCGGGCCTGCCGCTCGCTTTGTCCGGGTCGACACTGTTCGTCTGGATGACCGAGGTCGGCGTCAACCTCAAAACCATCGGCCTGTTTGCGCTGGTCGGCACGCCCTACACGATAAAATTTCTATGGGCGCCGCTGATCGACGCGCTCGATGTGCCGGTGCTGTCGCGGCGCTTCGGCCGGCGGCGCGGCTGGCTGTTGCTGTCACAGTTCCTGCTGATCGCGGCGATCGTCTTTGTCGGCGCCTGCGATCCGGCCATGTCGCCGTTCATCGTCGCGTTCGGCGCGCTCTTGGTCGCCACGGCTTCGGCGACGCAGGACATTATCGTCGACGCGTTCCGGGTGGAAAGCCTCGACGAGAGCGAACAGGCCGCCGGCATGGCATCCTATGTCGCCGCCTATCGCATCGGCATGCTGGCGTCGACCGCGGGCGCGCTGTTCATGGTGAGCGGATTCCAGAGTTTCGGCCTCGACTACCACGCCGCCTGGCGCGCGGGCTATATCGCCATGGCCGTGCTGGTCCTCGTCGGCGTCGCGACCACGCTCTTTGCCGCGGAGCCGAAGCAATCGGTGGCCGCAAACGCGACCCAGGCGCGGGACAACAGACTCCGGCGCGTCTACGACGCAGCGGTCGGCGCGTTTTCGGAGTTCTTGTCGCGCGACATGGCGTTCGTTGCGCTCGCCTTCGTTGTCCTGTTCAAACTCACCGACGCGCTGTCCGGCGTGATGACGGCGCCGTTCGTGATCGATCTTGGTTTCTCGCGCAACGAATACGCCGCCATCATCAAGGGCGTCGGGCTCGCGGCAACATTGCTCGGCGGCTTCGCCGGCGGCTTTCTGGCGCGGGCATTTTCGCTGCAGGCAAGCTTGTGGATCGGCGCCGTGGTGCAAGGGCTCGCCAATTTCGGCTTCGCCTGGCAGGCGGTGCTGGGCCACGACGCGGCGTGGCTGACTTTCGCCATCGTCTTGGAGAATTTCACCAGCGCCGTGGCCACGGTGATCTTTGTCGCCTATCTCTCCGCGCTGTGCCGCAATCCGCTGCATACCGCGACCCAATACGCGCTCCTCACCGCGCTCGCGGCGGTTGGCCGCACATATCTGTCGGCGGGAGCGGGCTACATCGTCACCGGTGTAGGCTGGGCGTGGTTCTTCGCGATTTGCGCCGTGGCGGGCGCACCGGCGCTGGTTTTGCTCGCCTTCTTGCAACATCGCGGTCACTTTGACGGGCTATTACCGGCCGAGAAATGACGGCAGCAAGACTGCGACAAGACTGCGACATGGCCGCGGAAATGTGGCGCACCCCCTTGGTAATCCGGTCCTCTATGGCGCGGAAGCAACACCTGTCCTCGCAAAAAAGTCTTTTTGTAAGGATCAGATCGCTATAATCCTGCCGTCCTGTAGCGTTCCTCGAACCAAGCTGCCGGCCTCACACATAGCAGTCCCATCGCAGCCCCAATGGACACAATCCTCGTCAAGATTTTTGCGACCGCGCTGGCGCTCAGCGAGGTGACGACGCAGCCGCAGGCGGTGAAGACGCATTTTGATCCGGCCCAGGATCAGGCCCAGGTCGTGCAGCTTTTGCGCGACGGCTGCGCCCACATGAAGCAGGCATTCGACATTGAATCGATCAATCTCGACGACCTCATCACCACGGCGATGGACGATCCGACGGCGGCGGGCGACATCCAGGCGTTCCACGGCGTCAACTTCGCGGACCTCAACACCGCCTATCATCAGTTCTGCAAGAACGAGCCGATCGTCAGTCCGGTCGTCGACATCGGCCAGGTCATCGACTTCTATAACACCGCGGCAGCCGATCTGCCGGACCCGAAGCTGCTGAAGGGCAAGAAGCTGCCGAGCCTGACCAATGTGCTCGACGGCAGCGGCCAGAATTTCGCCGACGTGTTCCAGCCCGGCAACCGCCGCGTCTGGGTACCGCTCTCCGACGTTCCAGATTACGTGCAGAAAGCGTTTATCGCCGCCGAGGACCGGCGCTTCTACGAGCATCACGGCGTCGACGAGCGCGGCATCATCCGCGCCTTCATCGGCGACATGGGCTCGAAAGGCCGGCCGCAGGGCGGCTCGACAATCACCCAACAGGTCGTGAAAAATCTCCTGGTCGGCGAAGACGTGACCTACGAGCGCAAGATCCGCGAGATGATCGTGGCGTCGCGGCTGGAATCCACGCTGACCAAGAACGAGATCCTCGATCTCTACATGAATTCCGCTTATCTCGGCCGCGGCTCGTGGGGCGTCGAAATGGCGGCGCATAGTTATTTCGGCAAATCGGCGAAGGATCTCACGCCTGCCGAAGGCGCCATGCTGGCCGGGATGCTCAAAGGGCCGAACTTCTACAATCCCGACCGCCATCCCGACCGCGCCAAGGATCGTCTCGGTTACGTGCTCGGCCGCATGCAGGAAGACGGCGTCATCACCGCCGCACAGAAAGATCAGGCGCAGGCCGCGCCGCCCAAGCTCGTCGCCTACACGTTCCCGCACCGCGACAGCGGCTTTAATTTCGTCGATTTCCTCGGCCGCGAAGCAAAGAACGACGGCGTCGATAATTTAACCGCCGATTCCTACACGGTGCACTCGACCATCAACAAGCAGTTGCAGCGCGATACCGAAACGGCGCTGCAAGAAGGTCTGGCGCATTACGAGATGTCGATGGGGCGCGTGCAGTTCCGCGGACCCGAGGCGAACATCGCCGACGCTGTGCAGAAGAAAGCCGTTGGCAGTCAGAGCAGCGCCCCATATTGGCAGCAGGCGCTGCAATCGGCGCAATTGCCGCTCTACGACGTGCATTGGACGCCGGTCGTGGTGCTGCTCAAGGGCAACGGCCAAAATGGCGGCGACGCGATCCGCGTTGGTCTACCCGACGGCCGCATCGTGCCGCTGACCGGGGTGAGCGCGCAGACCCGGCGCAGCCTCAATCTCTATGACGTGGTCTACGCCAATGTCGTCGAGAGCCGAGTGAGCGAGGCCAAGCGAGCCGAAACCAGGACCGCCAAGAACGGCACCAAATATGTCGTGCCAGCCAAGCCAGCCGTTGGCGGCGCGGTCGCGCAATTGCGCGTGCGGCCGACTGTAGAAGGCGCCGCCCTGGTCCTGGAAAACAAGACCGGCCGCATTCTGGCGATGGCGGGAAGCTTCTCTTATCCGATGAGCCAGCTCAATCGCGCCGCGCAAACCGCGCGCCAGCCGGGCTCGGCGATGAAGCCGCTCACTTATCTGACGGCGCTGGCGCACGGGCTGCAGCCGAACACGCTCGTGCTCAACCAGCCGATCACGCTGCCGCCGATCGGCAGCGGCGTCACCGGCCGCGAAGTGATCAGCCGCGAGTTCGGCGGCACCGCGCGACCGGAGGATTTCTGGTCGCCGCGCAATGCCGATTACAGCGAAGGCGGCGTCTACACGATACGGCGCGGCCTGGAGAATTCGGTCAACGTCATCACCGCCCATTTACTCGACGGCGGCATCGATAGCGACCCGGCACGAAGTCTCGACGAGGTTTGCGCGACCGCCATGGCCGCCAAGATCTACAGCCAATGCGTGCGCTATTATCCGTTCGTGCTCGGCGCGCAGCCGGTGCGGATGATCGACATCGCCGCGTTTTATGCGGCAGTCGCCAACGAAGGCGCGCTGCCGACGCCGCACGGCATCGACTCGATCGAGCAGCGGGGCAAGACGATCTATCAGTATCCGACAACGCCGCTGCCGCGGATCGGCGCCGCCGACCCGGCCTCGTTCTATCAGCTCAAGACCATGCTCCAGGGCGTCGTGGCGCGCGGCACCGCACGCGCGATCGGCGGCCTCTCACCCTATGTCGCCGGCAAGACCGGCACGACCGAGGACGCCGTCGACGGCTGGTTCATCGGCTTCACCAACGACGTCACCATCGCGGTCTGGGTCGGCTACGACAACGGCGACGGCAAGCGCCGTTCGCTCGGCTCCAACGAAACCGGCGCGCGGGTGGCGCTGCCGATCTTCCAGCCGATCATCGAGGCGATCTGGACCGAGCATATCGCGCCAAAGGCGCCGCTCGCCGGCCCGTCACCGGAGGCCAAGCGCGAGCTGGTCGATATTCCGATCGACTATATGAGCGGCAACCGCATCGGCGGCGGCAATAGTAATGGCGGTGGCGGCAACGGCTTTTTCGGCTTCGGCAGCGCCGCCGCAAATAACAACGCCAGCAACAACGGCAATGGGTTTATCGAGCACTTCAAGCGCGGCCCGGATGGGCAGGTTGCCGATACCCAATACCTGCTTGTCAACCAGGCGGACGCCTATGCGTCTACCAACCAGGGCCAATCCGACGACGACGGCCAGAACTGGTTCTTTGGCGCGTTCTCAAACGGCGGCAACAGAAACAGCGGCGGCCAATGGATCGGACGTTCCTATTATCCGAACCAAAGCTGGCAGGCACAGCCGCCTCAAGCTCCGCAGCAGCCTCCGGCGCGCGGCTTCTTCCAGCCCTGGAACTGGAGCGACAACCCGCCGGCCCAGCGCAGTCAAAATTATTATGGCGGCCGCACCAACTGATCTATTCGTCTAGAAATCATCTAAAACGATTCCATGAGAGAATTTAGAATGTGGACGCGGCGCGTCATCGTGCTCCTCGGCCTGCTTGGCTCGGCCTCAGCCGCCTGCGCGCAGGATTTCACAATTGCCGATGTGAGCGACGCGCGCAAAACCGATATCGCACAAATCAAATCCGGCACTATTGTTTTCACCGATCATACCGGCGCCAACGCGGTCGACAGCGAAACCGCGCTTGTTCATTTCGACGACTGGGCCGACAAACACCCGACCGATAAAAAATTTCTCGCGCTATTTCCCGGCTACACCGAGCCGACCGTCCCCAAAACAGTCAACGGCACGACCTCGCAGGTCTTCGAAAAGCTTTACATGTACATTGCCGAGGCGCGCTTTGTGGTCGACAAAGCGCCCGGCGCGATCGACCTGTCGCGTTACGTGACGCTGCCGTTCCTGCAAAAGATCGATCCGGCGATTACCCACCAGACGCTCGCTCCTTCCGATATCGGCCCGTTCAATGATGAAGCCGGCACCGGTAATGAGAACCCCGACCGCAAATGGTGCACGGGCCGCGCGACCTCGATCTGCATCCAGTCGAGCTACAAGCTCGAGGGCAAGATTCCGATGGGCATTTTGCTGGTGAACAAATTGCGCGAAGGCTCCAAGAAAGTCGCCGACCATATCGATTTTCAGAGCGAATTGTCGGCGCTCGGGCCAGCCGATCTCGACCAGACCGCGTTGGCCGAATTGACCACGCTGAATACGCCGGTGAGCGGCGTCCTCGAACAGGATCTGTTCTACGTCAATCAGATCATGAAGTTCGGAAAATTCTTCGGTGTGTTTCAGGCCGACCCGAACGACGACAAGAAAACCGTCGTCACCGCGTTCATGACGCTCGCGATCAAGGCCAGCGTGCTCGACGAGAAGCGCGGTTACGAAACCATGCCGGTCTTGCGCAATCTGGTGCCGGCGCAGGTTTTGATGGGCCAGTCGTCGTTCAATTCCGGCAGCTCGATCAGCGCCGGCCTGCCCGTCTATGCCCGTAATGAGATCAAGACCATTGCCGGCATTCTCGCGCGCGATTCGAAGTAGTTTCTTCGCGGGCGCGATGGGGCATAATCGGCGCGCAAGTCCAATGCGCAAGTCCAGTTTACAAGTTCAGTTTACAAGTCCAATGCCCACCCGATGCACGAATCCGATTTCAATCACGAACACGTCGAAACCCCGGCCGAGCGCTCGGCGATTGCGCGCACGATCTGGGACCAGGACAACGTCGCGTTCAAGACGGTCGGCATCGATATCGGCAGCTCGACCTCGCATCTCTTGTTCGCGAAGGTGGCGTTGCAGCGGCAATCGCAGGGCCTTTCCAGCCGTTTTACGGTAGTCGGCCGCGAGATTGTGTGGCGTTCGCCGATCCTGCTCACGCCTTTCCTACCTGACGGCACCATCGATGCGAACGAGCTCGGCGAGTTCATCGCCCGCTGCTACGGCGATGCCGGGTTCGCTCAAAGCGAGATCGATAGCGGCGCCGTCATTCTGACCGGCGAAGCGATCAAGCGCAAAAACGCCCGCGCTATCGATGAGCTGTTCGCCGCAGACGCTGGAAAATTCGTCTGCGCCACCGCCGGCCATAAGCTCGAATGCCGGCTGGCCGCACACGGCTCGGGCGCGGTGGCGCTGTCCAAGGCCCGCGCCTGCTGCCTGTTGCACGCCGACATTGGCGGCGGCACGACCAAGCTGGCGCTGATCGACCGCGGCACGATCATCGACCTTTCCGCCTTTGCCGCCGGCGGCCGGCTCGTCGCAGCCGACGCGGGCGGCGCATGGAACCGGATCGATCAATCGGCGCAGCTCGTCGCCGATGATTTACAGATAAAGCTATCGCCGCAGGCGCTGGCCGATGAAACACTGCGCATGCGGATCGCGCAGCGCCTCGCCGCGGTCGCCGCCGATATGATCCTCGATGCGCCGCTCGACCCGCTCGGGCAATCGCTGCTGCTGACGGACAGGCTACAACGCGGCCCGTCGCCGACAGCGATCACCTTCTCCGGCGGCGTTGCCGAATACATGTTCGGCCATGAAATGCGGGAATACGGCGATATCGCAAAGCTTCTCGCCGCCGAGCTTGCCGGCGAGCTGAGCCGGCGTTCGCGCCTGCCGCTGATCGATCCCGGCCAGCGCATTCGCGCCACCGTCATTGGCGCCTCGCAATTCACCGTGCAAGTCAGCGGCAAGACCATCTATCTGCCCGACCCCTATGTGCTCCCGGTGCACAATGTGCCGGTCGTTCGCGTCGCCCTGCCCGCGTCCGGCGCCATCAATCCGCACGCGCTGACAGCCGCCGTGCGCTCCGGTATCGAGGAGATCGATCTCGACAACAATCCACGCATTGGAATCGCGTTCACGTGGCACGGCGATCCCGAACATTCGCAGCTCAAGGCGGCCGGCGGGGCGATCGTGGCAGCGCTGTCGCCGCGCGCCGACCGGATCAAGCTCCTCCTCATGATGATCGACGGCGATGTCGGCAAGACGTTCGGCCGGATCCTGCACCGCGAACTGCATTGGCCGGGCAAAATCGTCTCCATCGACGGCATGGAGCTACAGGAGCTCGATTTCGTCGACGTCGGCGAATTGATCGCGCCGCCCGGCGTCGTGCCGGTGGTGATCAAGTCACTCTTGTTCGGATAAGCGTTACGAGAGGGTCGACGCTTCGCGTAAAGCGTATAAGATGCGGCAAAAGCCGGCCGGAGGAAAACAATGAACATCCGCGAAAACCCGCAAGCGAAACCGCGCTACGGTATCGACCCCTATCTCGATTGGCTCGCGGGTGAAGGCATCCCCGTCACCGAGGATTACGGCGTCTATCTGTTCGGCGTCGAGACCAGGCCGTGGCCGCGCTACGGCGTCAACGGCGCGGCGGTGCATCTCAAGGGCCGCGGCGACTTCGCCAATATGTTCGTGCTCGACATCGCGCCAGGCAAATCAACGGCGCCGCAGCAGCACCTCTACGAAGAGGTGATCTACGTCCTCGAAGGCCACGGCTCGACGCAGCTTGAATTTGCCGACGGCAGCCGCCGCAGCTTCGAATGGGGCGAAAAGAGCCTGTTCGCCATTCCGCTCAACGCCAAGTACCGGCACTTCAACGGCAGCGGCACCGAGCGCGCGCTCGTCGTCAGCACCACCAATCTGCCGATGGTGCTCAACGTCTTTCACAACGAAGCCTTCGTGTTCAGCAGCGCGTTCGATTTCTCCGACCGTGCCGGCAAGAAGGAATATTTTTTCGGCGAAGGCGATCTCATCACCGTACGTCCCGGCAACCACATGTGGGAGACGAATTTCGTCCCCGATCTCACCGGCATCGAGCTGAAAAGCTGGGGCGACCGCGGCGCCGGCGGCACCAACATCATGTTCGTGCTCGCCGACGGCACCATGCACGCGCATATTTCGGAAATGCCGGTCGGCACCTACAAGAAAGGACACCGGCACGGGCCGAGCTTTCATGTCATGTGTGTGATGGGGCAAGGCTACTCGCTGCTCTGGTACGAGCACGAAAAGGATTTCCGCCGCATCGATTGGAAGCACGGCATGGTGCTGGTGCCGGCCGACCGGCAGTTTCATCAGCACTTCAATACCGGGCCGGAGCCGGCGCGCTATCTCGCCACCGCCGTCGGCGGCCTGCGCTACCCGACCATGCTGGCGCAGCGCGTTTCGCTGCTCGGCGCCACGGAGCATGACACGCCGGCGGTGTCCAAGAGCGTCAAGGAAGGCGGTGACCAGATCGAATACGAGGATCAGGACCCGCGCATCCACCGCATCTGGCTCGAAGCCATGCGCAAGAACGGCGCGCCGCCGAAGATGGAGAAATTCATCCCGACGCCTGAAGACATGAAGGCGCTCGCGCCGTAAGCTTGAGCATGATCCGGAAAAGCAGGTATTGGTTTTCGGAAAAGATCATGCTCAAACAAAAATCTGGATCAAGCGCAGAGAGACATGTCCGGCAGTTGGGAATTCTGGATCGATCGCGGCGGCACCTTTACCGACGTGATCGGCAGGCGGCCGGATGGCGCGCTGGTCACGCATAAGCTCCTGTCGGAGAATCCCGAGGCCTATCGGGACGCTGCGGTGCATGGTATTCGCCATTTGCTCGGGCTCAAGCCGGGCGATGCAATCCCCAGCGAGTGTATCGCCGCGGTGAAGATGGGCACCACCGTCGCCACCAACGCGCTGTTGGAGCGCAAGGGCGACCGCACGCTTCTCCTGATCACCAAGGGCTTTCGCGACGCCTTGCGCATCGGCTATCAGGCGCGGCCTAAAATCTTCGCCAAGCACATCATCAAGCCCGACATGCTGTACGAACGCGTGTTCGAGGTCGACGAGCGCGTGCGTGCCGACGGCACGGTGGAACGCGAGCTCGATCTCGCCGCCGTGCGCGCCGAGCTTGAGCGCGCGAAGGCCGACGGCATCAACGCTGTCGCCGTCGTGCTGATGCACGCCTATCGCTACAACGCGCACGAGCAGCGCGTCGCGGCGCTGGCGCGCGAGCTCGGCTTTCCGCAAGTTTCGGCCAGCCACGAAGTCTCGCCGCTGATCAAGCTGGTCGGGCGCGGCGACACCACCGTGGTCGACAGCTATTTGTCGCCGATCCTGCGCCGCTACGTGGCGCAGGTGGCGGGCGAACTGAGCTCTTCTCCCTTCCCCCTTGCGGGGGATGGTGGGGTGGGGAGTCGGGAGGCAGCACACGCGAGTGGACGGGTGCACGACAAACCGTCGACGCCTCCGCGCCACCTCTCGACCCCCACCTCTAACCCCTCCCCGCAACGGGAAGGGGAAAAAGAGACACGTCTCATGTTCATGATGTCCTCGGGCGGACTCACGGCGGCGGAGCTGTTTCGCGGCAAGGACGCAATCCTCTCGGGTCCCGCGGCCGGCGTTGTCGGTATGGCCGAAACCGGACGCTCGGCAGGCTTTACCCGGCTGATCGGTTTCGACATGGGCGGCACTTCGACCGACGTGTCGCATTATGCCGGTGAATACGAACGCGCTTTCGAGACCGAAGTCGCCGGTGTGCGCATGCGGGCGCCGATGATGCTGATCCACACCGTGGCGGCGGGCGGCGGCTCGATCCTGCATTTCGACGGCGCGCGGTTTCGCGTCGGCCCGGATTCAGCGGGCGCCAATCCGGGGCCGAAATGCTATCGCCGCGGCGGACCATTGGCGGTGACCGACGCCAATGTCATGGCCGGCAAGCTCATTCCCGATTTCTTTCCAAAAATCTTTGGGCCGCAACAGAACCAGGCGCTCGACGCCGACGCCGTCCGCGCAGCCTTCGCCGAGATGGCAAAGGAGATCGGCAACGGCCGCTCGGCCGAAGAGGTCGCCGACGGCTTCATCAAGATCGCCGTCGAGAACATGGCGAACGCGATCAAGAAGATTTCGGTGCAGCGCGGCTATGACGTGACGCGTTATGCGCTCAATTGCTTCGGCGGCGCCGGCGGCCAGCACGCTTGCCTCGTCGCCGACGCGCTCGGCATGACCAGCGTGCTCATTCATCCGCTTTCATCGCTGCTCTCCGCTTACGGCATGGGCCTCGCCGACATCCGCAGCGTGCGCCAGCAGGCGATCGAGGAGCCGTTCGGCACCAAGGCGCGCAAAGTGCTCGAAACCACAGCGCGACGGCTGGCGGGCGACGCCATCGGCGAAGTCGCGGGCCAAGGCATTGCCGCAGGCAAGATCAAGCTGCACGTGCGCGCGCATATCCGTTACGCGGGGACCGACACCCCGCTGATCGTGGATGCGGGGACGTCAATCGGGCGCGGCGCGCTCAAGCTCGCGCCGCTTGAGAAAATGAAATCGGCTTTCGAACGCGCGCATAAAGCGCGCTTCGGCTTCATCGACCGCGCCAAGTCCCTGGTGATCGAAGCGGTCTCGGTCGAAGCCGTCGGCGGCGGCGCGACGTTTACGGAAAAGCCCCGCAAGACCACGCGGACGAAGCTCGCTGCCCCCGCGCGGCGCACGCGCTTCTTCTCCGGCGGCAAATGGCACCGTGCGCTGGTCTATACCCGCGACACGCTGTCACCTGGACAAAAGGTCAAAGGTCCAGCGATCGTCATCGAGCCGCACCAGACCGTCGTCGTCGAACACGGCTGGCAGGCCGAGCTCACCGCCAAAAATCATTTGGTGCTCAAGCGCGTGCAAAAGCTCGCGCGCACCCGCGCCATCGGCACCCATGCCGACCCGGTGATGCTCGAAGTGTTCAACAATCTCTTCATGTCGATCGCCGAGCAGATGGGGGTGGCGCTGCAAAACACTGCCTACTCCGTGAACATCAAGGAGCGGCTCGACTTCTCCTGCGCAGTGTTCGACGGCAACGGCTCGCTGGTCGCCAATGCACCGCACATGCCGGTGCATCTCGGCTCCATGGACCGCGCCGTCGAGACCATCATTCGCGAGAACAAAGGCAAGATCCGCCCCGGCGACGCCTACGCGATCAACGCGCCCTATAACGGCGGCACGCATTTGCCCGACATCACCATCTGCACGCCGGTCTTCGACGGCAAGAAAATCCTGTTCTGGGTCGCCTCGCGCGGCCATCACGCCGATGTCGGCGGCATTTCGCCGGGCTCGATGTCGCCGAACGCGACCAATATCGAGCAGGAAGGCGTTTTGTTCGACAATTTCAAAATCGTCGATCGCGGCCGCTTCCGCGAGGCGGCGCTTTATGCGGCGCTCACGGACAACAAATATCCGGCGCGCAATCCGTTGCAGAACGTCAACGACATCAAGGCGCAGATCGCCGCCAATGAGATGGGCATCCATGAGCTGCGCAAGATGGTGCGCTATTTCACCCTGCCCGTGGTGCGCGCCTATATGCGGCACGTGCAGGACAACGCCGCCGAAAGCGTGCGCCGCGTCATCGATCGCCTGCACGACAGTGCCTTCGCCATCGAGACCGATCAGGGCAACACCATCAAGGTGCGCATCGCGGTCGACAAGAAAAAGCGCGAAGCGACGGTCGATTTCACCGGCACCAGCCCGCAGCAGCCGTCGAACTTCAACGCGCCCGAGCCGGTGACGCGGGCCGCGGTGCTTTACGTGTTCCGCGTCATGGTCGACGACGACATTCCGATGAATGCCGGCTGCCTGCGCCCGATCCGTATCGTCATTCCGAAACAATCCATACTGACGCCGGAATATCCCGCCGCCGTTGTCGCCGGCAATGTCGAGACGTCGCAGGAGGTGACCAACTGTCTGTTCGGCGCGCTCGGCGCCATGGCCGCGGCGCAGGGCACCATGAACAATCTGAATTTCGGCAATGCACGCTATCAGTATTATGAGACGATCTGTTCCGGCTCGCCGGCCGGCCCCGGCTTCCCCGGCACCGACGCCGTGCACACACATATGACCAATACGCGGCTCACCGATCCGGAAATCCTCGAATTCCGCTATCCGGTGCTGCTCGAAGACTTCCACATTCGCAAGGATTCCGGCGGACGCGGCAAATGGAATGCCGGCAACGGCATTCGCCGCACCATACGTTTCCTGGAAAAAATGGAATGCACGGTGCTGTCCGGCCATCGCCGCGTGCCTCCGTTCGGGCTTGCGGGCGGCAGCGACGGCCAGGTCGGTGAGAACTGGGTGCGGCGTCATGGCGGCCGCATGGAGAAGCTGCAAGGCGCCGACGCCACAGTGATCGATGCCGGCGAAGCGATCATCATCCAGACGCCGACAGCGGGCGGCTACGGGAAACCTTAGGTCCCAGACTCAGCGTGCCGGAGCGGTCACCGGCGCCTGGCGCATGACCGAATATTTCATGTTTGCCGTGCTGCCTTCCCAATAGAATTTGTAGTCGACGGTGACATCGCCACCATCGGGCAGCGGCAGGGCCGCCTTGCAGACGACTTCCTCCTTGGTGCTGGACACCGTCTTGATCGGCTCGTAGCGTGTCGGCTCGAGTCTGTATTGTTTGAGCACATCGGCCAGCGTGTGCTTGGCGCCATTTGAATCGCATTCCGGCAGGAAGAGGTGCGAGCGCAGGCCGTTATAGATCAGCACACCGGCCACCGCGACGGCCGGAATGCCGATCAAGCGGAGTGCAAAGCGATACGGCCGCGGCCGGGCGGGCGTCGACGTCGAACCCGACCAGCGTCGCGCGCGGATGGGTGCAGGCGGTTTGGGCGAAGATTCGTCGCTCATCTCAGAGCATGATCCCGAAAAAGCCTGCCCTCGGACTTGATCCGAGGGTGGCTGCCGGTTTTCGGAAAAGATCACGCTCAAGCAAAATTAGGAGCATCGCTGCGTATTACACCGCTTTGACGATCTCTTCCGTCATTTTCTTGGCGTCACCGAGAAGCATCATGGTGTTGTCGCGGTAGAATAGCGGGTTGTCGATGCCGGCATAGCCCGAGGCGAGCGAGCGCTTGTTGAACATCACCGTGCCGGCCTTCCACACTTGCAGCACCGGCATGCCGTAGATCGGCGACTTCGGATCGTCTTCCGCGGCGGGATTGGTCACGTCGTTGGCGCCGATGACATAGGCGACATCGGCCTGCGCGAATTCCGAATTGATATTCTCCAATTCGAAGACTTCGTCATAGGGCACGTTGGCCTCGGCGAGCAGCACGTTCATGTGGCCCGGCATGCGGCCGGCCACCGGATGAATGGCGTAGCTGACATCGACGCCTTCGGCCTTGAGCTTGTCCGCCATCTCGCGCAACGCATGCTGCGCCTGCGCTACCGCCATGCCGTAGCCCGGTACGATGATGACCTTGCCGGCGTTTTTGAGGATGAAGCCCGCGTCCTCGGCCGAGCCGATCTTGACCGGGCGGTCGCCGGCGGCCGCGGCGGGACCCGCGACTTCGCCACCGAAGCCGCCGAGGATCACCGAAATGAACGATCGGTTCATGCCCTTGCACATGATGTAGGACAAGATCGCGCCCGAGGAGCCGACCAGCGCACCGGTGATGATCAGCGCCGAATTGCCGAGCGTGAAGCCGATGCCGGCCGCGGCCCAGCCGGAATAGGAGTTGAGCATCGAGATCACGACCGGCATGTCGGCGCCGCCGATCGGAACGATGATCAAGACGCCGAGCAGGAACGACACTGCGGCGATCAGCCAGAAAGTAATGTGCTGCTGTGCCTCGAAGAACCAGACGACCAGCACGACAAGACCCACCACGAGCGCGATATTGATGACGTGGCGCGCGGGCAGGAGGATCGGCGCGCCGCTCATGCGGCCTGAGAGCTTTAAGAACGCGATCACCGAGCCGGTGAAGGTAATGGCGCCGATGGCGACGCCGAGCGACATTTCGACCAGGCTTTGGCGGTGGACCTCGCCTTCGCTGCCGATGCCGAACGCTTCCGGCGCATAAAGCGCACCGGCCGCGACCAGGACCGCCGCCATGCCGACCAGCGAGTGAAAGGCCGCGACCAGTTCCGGCATCGAGGTCATCGGCACCCGCCGCGCGATCACAGCTCCCGTGCCGCCCCCGATCGCCATCCCCGCGACGACGAGGATCCAAGCCATCGCATCCGCCGGCGGATGCGCCGCCAGCGTCGTCACCACCGCGATCGTCATGCCGAGCATGCCGAATAAATTACCGCGCCGGCTGGTTTCCGGATTCGACAGGCCGCGCAGCGCCATGATGAAAAGGGCGCCGGCGATCAGATAACAAAGCGCTGCAAGATCGGCGCTCATAGCTTTATCCTTTTTGGCCTTATCCTTCTTGGGCGGAGCCCGCTTCTCACTTCTGCCTGCGCTGGAACATGCCGAGCATGCGCTTGGTTACCAAGAAACCGCCGAAAATGTTGACCGACGCAAAGATCAGCGCGACGAAACCGAGTGCGCGCGCCCAGGTCGGGCCGGGATGATCGTTGATCAGCGCGACGCCGACCGCGAGCAGCGCGCCGACGACGATCACCGACGAAATCGCGTTCGTCACCGACATCAGCGGCGTGTGCAGCGCCGGCGTCACCGACCACACGACGAAGTAACCGACAAAGACCGCAAGCACGAAAATCGACAGACGGAACATGAACGGATCCGCCAAATCGTTGGCCGCCGGCGCGCCGTGAGCCGCCGCGATAATGTCGAGCTGGCCGAGGATCGTGAGCGTTATCATCGTGAGCCTCTTAGCGTTCCCCTCCCCCTTGCGGAGGATTAAGGAAATCTCCTTTACGCTGCCGTCTTCGGCTTGAAATTCGGATGCACCACAGCGCCGTCGCGGGTGAGCGCGGTCGCCTTGACGATATCGTCGTCCCAATTCACCGCGAGCGCCTTCGTCTTCTTGTCGATCAGCACTTCCAGGAACGCATAGAGGTTCTTGGCGTAGAGGCTCGAAGCGGTGGCGGCGATCCGGCCCGGCACGTTGCGATAGCCGACGATTTTCACGCCGCCCACGTCCGCAACCGCGTCGGCGCGCACACCTTCCACATTGCCGCCGCGCTCCACCGCAAGATCGACGACGACAGATCCCGGCCGCATCGACGACACCATCTCTTTGGAAATCAGGCGCGGCGCGGGCCGGCCCGGAATGAGCGCAGTCGTGATCACAATGTCCTGTTTCTTGACGTGCTCGGCGACCAGCGCCGCCTGCTTTAACTGATACTCTTTGGACATTTCCTTGGCATAGCCGGCCGCCGTCTCGGCGGCTTTGAATTCCTCGTCCTCGACCGCGATGAACTTTGCGCCGAGGCTCTCGACTTGTTCCTTCGCAGCCGGGCGCACATCGGTCGCAGTGACAATGGCGCCAAGCCGGCGCGCGGTCGCGATCGCCTGCAAGCCGGCGACGCCGGCGCCCATCACAAAAACTCTCGTGGCAGGAACGGTGCCGGCTGCCGTCATCATCATCGGCAGCGCCCGGCCGAACTCGGCAGCGGCATCGACCACCGCGCGGTAGCCGGCGAGATTGGCTTGGCTCGACAGCACGTCCATGCCCTGCGCGCGGGTGATGCGCGGCAGCAGCTCCATCGCAAACGAGACGACGCCGGCATCCGCCATGGCGCGCAGCGCGTCGTCGTTACCGTAAGGGTCCATGATGGCGATAACGATCGCGCCTTTCTTCAGGCGCGCGAGCTCGGCCGCGCTCGGCCGCCGCACGCGCAGCACGATATCGGCGCTATTCATGGCATCGGCGGCAACGCTGGCGCCGGCCGCCGCATAATCCGCGTCGAGTATGCCTGACTTGATTCCGGCGCCGGGCTCGACAGCGACCTCGGCGCCAAGACCAATCATCTTCTTGACGGTCTCCGGGGTCGCGGCAACGCGCGGCTCACCGGGATCGGTTTCGGAAGCGACCGCAACCTTCATAAATCCTCCGACGGCGGCATCGCCGGTAGTCAGGCCGATGTCGGTAGTGTGGAGCTCAGATCACGTCAGGAAATAAGCCATCCCAACCACGATCGCGATGACGATCGCCATCGATACTTTCACGAGCGTGATGAAATTCTGGTAGGTCAGTTCGTGTGCGGGATAATCGTTGCCCGTCGCAGTCGCATATTCAACCTCGCCGTGATCGGCCATACCACCCCTCCGCAGTTCATCCAGTAAGGCTGGATTTCGAATTCCAAAGCTGGCTTATCAATTCGCCGCAAACTGCCTCGGAATCGGGACACTTTGTTACTGGCGGACTTAGCTTAATTGCGGGTACGGGGCAACCGCGTTCGCGCGCGTAATTTCGCCTGCATGGCGTGATGAATAGGATCAAGTCGCTCGGGCCTGGTTACCGCCCAAAACGCGGCCCAAGAAACAGCCCAAGAAACGACCCAAGCCGCGGCGCAAGACTTGCCCGGAAGTGACCGAATCCCTACTGTCGCGCAAACACTGATTACGGACCAAAATCATGCTCAGAAAAGAACAGAACGAGCTTCTCACCCAGACCGGCTCCGGCACCCCTATGGGGCAGATGTTTCGCGCCTATTGGATACCGGCGCTGCTCGCCGAAGAGCTGCCGGAGAACGATTGCCCGCCGGTGCGGGTGAAGCTCCTCTCGGAGCGGCTCATCGCCTTCCGCGATTCCGAAGGCCGCTACGGGCTGATGGACGAATTCTGCGCCCATCGCGGCGTATCGCTGTGGTTCGGCCGCAACGAGCAAGGCGGGTTGCGCTGCCCCTATCACGGCTGGAAATACGACGTGAACGGTCAGTGCATGGAAGTGCCGTCCGAGCCGATGGAAAGCGGCTTCTGCAAGAAGATCAAGCTCACCTCTTATCCGCTGGTGAAGCGTGGCGATGTGCTGTGGGCCTATATGGGCCCGGCCGACAAAAAGCCGCCGCTGCCGGAATGGGAATTTGCCATGGTGCCGTCGGAGCAGAGCTTCACGTCGAAGCGGCTCCAGGAATCCAATTGGCTGCAAGCGATGGAAGGCGGCATCGATTCAAGCCACGTCTCGTTCCTGCATCGCGGCGACCTCGGCTCCGATCCGCTGTTCAAGGGCGCCAAGGGCAATCAGTACAATCTCAACGACATGCAGCCGCATTTCGAGGTCGTCGAACAGCCCGGCGGCTTGTTCATCGGCGCACGGCGCAACGCGGAGAATGGCAATTATTATTGGCGCGTCACGCCGTGGGTCATGCCGTGCTTCACCATGATCCCGCCGCGCGGCGATCATCCGATCCACGGCCATTTCTGGGTGCCGATCGACGATGAGAATTGCTGGGCCTGGTCTTATGACTTCCATCCGGTGCGGGCGCTGACCAAGACCGAGAGCGACGCCATGAAGGACGGCGCCGGCGTGCACTGCAAATATATTCCCGGCACCTACCGTCCGCTCGCCAACAAGGACAACGATTATCTGATCGATCGCGCGGCGCAAAAGGCCGGCAAGACCTATAGCGGCATCGCCGGTTTCGCCATGCAGGATGCGTCGTTGCAGGAAAGCATGGGGCCGATCTGCGATCGCACCAAAGAAAACCTGGTCTCGACCGACAACGGCATCATCATGGCGCGGCATCGCCTGATGCGCGCCGCCAAGGCGTTCGCCGACAAGGGCACCGTCCCGCCCGGCGTCGATCCCGCGCACCACAAGATCCGCTCTTGCTCGGTGGTGCTGCCGCCCGACGTCGCATTCAAGGACGGCGCCAAGGAAGCGCTCAACGCCAAGCTCGGCATGGCGCAGACGACGGTGTGAGCCGCGCGTCATTCGGGCGCGGCCCGGAGGGCCGAGCCCGGAATGACGAAAGCTAAAGTCCGGTGTTTTCCGTCACGGCGTTTTTGCCGGCGATAAAGCCCTGACAGATCGCGCGCGGAAGGCCGTGCATGGAGAAACCGCCGGCCGACTCGCCGCCGCAATAAAGGCCGGGGATCACCTCACCGTTCATATCGACCACCTGGCAGCGCGCATTGATGCGTAGCCCAGCGCGCGTGTCGTGGATGACCGGCGTCGCCCACGCGGCGTAGAATGGCGGCTTTTCGATCTTGTAGAGCGGCTTCGGCTTGCCGAAGTCGGCATCCTTGCCGGCCGCAACGAAGGCATTGTAACGCGCAACCGTTGCGGCGAGATCCTGCGGCGGCATCGCCACGCGCTGATATTTCATTTGGATTTTCGCGGCGAGCTCTTCGACGCTCCCCGCGCTGAAGAAAAAGCCCGCGTCAAAATCGACATGCGGCGGATTTGGATTCCATTTTTCGCGCGCCCCCGCATCGGCGTCGAAGATCGCCCAGATCGGGCCGCCGCCGTTGTGACCGTCGCCGATACCGGCGAGCGCCGCATTGATGAAATTGCCCGGATTGTATTTCGCGTTCTTGGCGTTGAGATAGCTGTAGGGTTCGTAGGGGTTGGTGCTCTGGTAAGTGTTGTAGTTAAATTGGCCGGCGGTCTCGTCGTAGAAACGCTTGCCCAGCATGTTGACCAGGATGACGTCCTGCCAGTCCGCCACCTGCAGGCCGATCGCGCGGGCCTTGTCGAAAACCTCGCTGCCCGGATGCCAGCGCACATTCACATAGCCGTATTGGCAGCCGATCGCGCCCGGCTTGGTGATGCCGGAGCCGAACTCGCCGGTGAAGTTGAACAAGCCCCATAGCGCGGCGCCGACCGCCATGCCGGCGATCTCGCCGCTGGCGTCCTGATCCGACCATGGCATGCCGGCGAGACCGCAATATTCCTCGGTCAGGCGCGGGTCGAACATGCGGCGGAAGTTGACGTTTCCGGTCGAGCCGCCGGTGGCGATGATGACGGCTTTGTGGGCGCGGATATTAAGGCGCACGCCGTTATGCTCGGCGGCGATGCCGATCACGCGGCCGGAATTTGCCGTCTCGCGATGAATCGCGGTCATGCGGTGATCGAGGAGAATCTCGACGCCAGCCTTCACTGCGGCGGCATGGAGCGGTCTCATCAGGCCGCTGCCGGCTCTGGTTTCCGGATCGGCTGGATCGACCGGCTTGCCGGTGTGGACCATCGGCCAGTCGGCGACATCGATCTGCATGGTGCGCAGCACCGAAACCCCGATCTCGTGTCCGACGCTGTTGGGCTTTCGGTCGATGACTTTCACGCCGTGCGCGAGCAGAAATTCGAAAGCCGCGACGCTGTTGTCGGCGAAGGCGCGGATGATCTCGCGATCGTTGTAGCGATAGGGTGGAAAGCCGTTGGTCTCGACCACGGACCAGTCGGTGAGATCCTGGAAAAACAGGTCAGCCGAATCCTCGACGCCGTATTTCTTCTGGTAGCTGGTGCCGCCACCGAGCGGCAGGTTGCCGCCTGAGGTGATGGCGTGGCCGCCGATATGGTTCTGCGCCTCGACGACGATGACCGAGGCGCCTGCCTCGCGCGCGACGATTGCGGCGGGCAGTCCCGTTGCGCCTGATCCGATCACGACGACATCGGCTTCGCGGTACCACTCGGCCGGCGAATCTCCCCTATCCACGCGTTATATACCCCTGTTTCTGTCCACCATCGCCACGCGGGGAGACTAACAGGATTGCCGATTTTGTGTCATGTGGTGTCGATCATCTTCGCAGTACCTTCGCAGTCACTTCGCAGCCACTTCGGAGCCTTGGAGTCTCGTCATGGCAGATTTCGTCCCCACGCACCGGCTCACCCATGAGGCGAGCATGAAGATGATTCTGGCCGGCGTGACCAAGGCGAACCAGCTCGGTTGCAAGGTCAGTCTCGCGGTGGTCGATCAAAGCTGCCGGCTGATCGGCTTTCTGATGATGGACGGCGCCCGGCACTTCTCGATCATCACGACGCAGCGCAAGGCGATTACGGCTGCCTCGCAGCGCCTGCCGACCGGCTACGCGCCGGAGGATAATGCGCTCAGCATGTCGGTGCGCATGGGCGACTTCACCAATGTGCCGGGCGGATTTCCGATCGAGATCGACGGCGAAGTCATCGGCGCGGTCGCCGCCGGCGGCGCCAAGATCGAGCAGGACGTCGAGGTCGCGAAGGCGGCGCTGGCGGTGCTGAACTCGTAGCCCGCTACATATCCAGCACGAGGCGCTCGGTTTTGCAGCCGCAGCAGCAGATCATGACCTTGTCGTTGGCCGCCTGCTCTTCTTCGCTGAGCACTGAATCGCGATGCTCCGGGATGCCGGAGATGACGCGCGTCACACATTCGCCGCAGATGCCGAGCTCGCAGGAATAATCGACGTCGACGCCGGCATCGAACAGCACTTCGAGGATTTTTTTGCCCTCGGGGATGTAATATTCCTCGCCGGAGCGCGCGAGCTCGACCCAGAAACCGCCGGTCGTCGCCGCTTCCGCTTTCGCCGTGAAATATTCGACGTGGACATTGCCGCGCGGGCGGCTGGCGGCGGCGGCCTCGAACGCGGCGAGCATCGGCTTTGGCCCGCAGCAATACATATGCGCGCTTTCAGGCGCGGCGGCGATGATTGATGTCAGATCGAGGAATTTGCCGTTGGCTTCGTCGTCGAGATGCAAATGCACGCGATCCGGATCGAGATTTCTCAGCGTCTCGAAAAACGCCATCTCCTCGCGCGTGCGGCACGAATAATACAGCTTCCACGAACGCGCAGAGGCGATCAGTTCCTGCGCCATGCACCAGATCGGCGTAATGCCGATGCCGCCGGCGACGAGAATGATATGGTCGGCCTTCTCGTCCAACGGAAAATTGTTGCGCGGCGCGCTGATCTTGATCTCGTGGCCGACGCGCATCTCATCGATGATGTAGCGCGAACCGCCCCGGCTCTCGGCGTCGCGTTTGACGCCGACGACATAGCTCTCCGGATCGGTGTTCGGCACGACCAGCGAGAATTGCCGGATCAGGCCGATCGGCAAATGAAGATCGATATGCGCGCCGGGCTTGTAGGCCGGCAGCGGGCCGCCCTCGACGCGCTTGAACGTGTAGAGGTTCGTGTCCTTGGCGACGGATTCGATGGCGGTCAGACGCGCGGCGATCAAGCCTGAGGCTTTTTCGGGCGCGGGGCCCGAGGCCGGCGATGGTGCGGTCAAGGTATCCATATCGGGGCTTAAATAAGCGGCCAGGGCGGCCTTCCGCAACCTGTCCTGTTAAGATTGGGGTTTTCGCTTAGTTCCGGCCTGCAAGCCTGGATATTTGGTCCGCGGTTAGCCCCTCTTGCGAGGCGGCTGCAACGTATTCGGCGAACACGCGGCCGATCATCACGACGACCGGCCCTGACGGCGGCGCGGCCTCAAGTTTTGCCGGGAGATCGGCGATTGTTGCAGCAATCACGCGCTCGTCGGCGCGCGTAGCGCGTTCCACAGCAACCGCGGGCGTTGCAGGATCGAGCCCGGCGCTGACGGCGCTCGCAACAAGCTCCGGAAATGTCTTGATCGGCATATAGACGACGGTGGTTACCGCCGGATCGGCGATGCTCGACCAATCGATATCGGCCGGCAGCTTTGCGTCGCGGCCGTTAATGGTGGCGTGACCGGTGATGTATTGCACGCGGCGCGCTTGCCCGCGGCGCGTCAACGAAACCAGAAGCCGGCTCGCGGCGCCCTGCGCGGTGGTGATGCCCGGCACCACTTCGACGGCGATCCCCGCCGCGCGGCAAGCCGCAAGCTCTTCGTCGGCGCGTCCAAAAATCATCGGATCGCCGCCCTTGAGCCGCACCACGCGGCGGCCGACTTTGGCGAGCGAAATCATCAGCGCGTTGATATCATCCTGCCGGCACGAGATTTTGTGCCCGGTTTTGCCGACCAGCATTTTCTTGGCTTCGCGGCGCGCGAAATCGAGAATATCGGTGGCGACGAGATCGTCGAACAAAATCACGTCCGCCGATTGCAACGCGCGCACCGCGCGCAACGTCAGCAATTCGGGATCGCCCGGCCCCGCGCCGACAAGCACCACGGAGCCCGCCTCTTGCGCAGTCGCGGGCGCAAGCAGCGCCTCAAGGTCAGCCTCGGTCGGTTCGCGATCGGGCGCGGCGGCCGCGCGCGCGGTGAACTTTTCCCAAAAGCCGCGGCGGCCGCGGAACGGCAGAGCGAGCGCTTGCACGCGCGGCCGCCACGCCTGCGCGGCATCGGCCCAGCGGCCGAAGCCTTTCGGGATCAGCGCCTCGATCTTGGCGCGGATCGCCTGGCCGAAGACCGGCGCGGCGCCGTCGGTCGAAATCCCGATGACAAGCGGCGAACGATTGACGATGGCGCCGAAAGAAAAATCGCAAAACGCCGGGCGGTCGACGACGTTGACCGGAACGCCTGCTGCGCGCGCAGCCGCGGCGAAGGCCGCGGCTTCTTTGTCGTCCGCGCAATCGGCCACAGCGAGTGCGGCGCCAAAAATATCCGATGCCGCCCAGCGCCGTTCGTGAATAACGACTTCGCCGCGCGGCGGCGCCGTGGCAAGCGCGCGCAATTCCTCGTCGGCGACCGGAGCGAACACATCCACGCGCGCGCCCGTGGCCGAAAGCAGTTCGGCCTTCCAGTTCGCCGCCTGGCTGCCGCCGGCAACAACGGCGCGCTTGTTCTCCAGCGCAAAGAACGCCGGCAGCCGCGACAGCGTGCCCATGCGGGTTGCCTTGATCTCGGACGGTGCGCGGCTCATGCAGCGTTCCTCAACATGCCCGAGGAAATAGAATTTTCTACCTCGAACGGCAATCGGTAGTGACAAATTTGGAATATTATTATTACTTTTATCGATTCTTTGGGATATTATATCCAGCAATGGCTCCCGGCAGCGGGTTGGACCTCCGTCTTTCGACGTCAATCCACATTCAAGTGCCGTGCCAGCCGAGCAGCGCCTCGAAGATTGGTGGGCGCCCGACGGAGGTCCGCCGGGCGCCCTTAGTTTCACGTCAGCCGGCCTGTAAGCCGGGTTCTGGATGGCATGCGAGCGGAGCCCGCATACGCGACGGCCATTCCTCTGGGACGCCGGTTGCCCGGCGCCTCAAGCAACCTACCCGGACGGCCGGATCTGGACACAGATCCCGAAGTTTTTTCCCGCTTGCGCGTGAAAATCTTCGCGCCGTCCCTATTCGGTCTTGCTCCCGGTGGGGTTTGCCGTGCCGCCGGCGTTACCGCCGGCGCGGTGCGCTCTTACCGCACCGTTTCACCCTTACCGCCCCTCCCATTCTCTCCCCGCAAGCGGGGGAGGGTAGGGTGGGGGACGGCGGTCTGTTCTCTGTGGCACTTTCCCTGGGCTCGCACCCGCCGGATGTTATCCGGCACCGTTTGTCCACGGAGCCCGGACTTTCCTCCCCGGCAACCTTTCGGTTTCGCCGGAGCGGCCGTCCGGCCGACTGACACGCAAAGGCATGGGGGGGCGCGCACGCGCCGTCAAGAGCGACGGCGCAAGAAGCTGAATCAGGGAACGAGGACGGGAGCGACAAGCGTCATGGATGTGCGGGCGCGCGCTGCAATCGTGCGTCCCCGGCCGCGATTGGCGAGCAGCTCTTGCAACGTGCTGCGCGTGGACGCGTCGAACACGCCGTCGACACGCTCGGGGCGGAAATGGCGCTGGAAGGCCGCCACCACTTCGCACGTCGTGGAATCGTACTCGCTGTTGATCCCGATGCCGTAGCCATACTCGCCCAGCAACTTCTGCAGCGTAGCGACTGCGTTGCTGCGATCCCCCGGCCGCAGCGTTTGGCCGAAATCCATGATCGGTGCCGGCTTGACCCAATGGCCGACGCCGGAATCGTACAGTGTGCGCCAGGGGAATTTCTCGCCCGGATCCTGTTTGCGCGACGGCGCGACGTCGGAATGCGCCAGAACCCGCGTCGGAGAAATCGTATTGCGGGTCTGAATGCTCCGGCACAGCGTGGTGACGGCCGCAATCTGGCGTTTCGGAAACGGCGGATAGCCGTGATCGTGGCCGGGATTGGCGATTTCAATGCCGATCGAGCACGAATTGATGTCGGTTTCGCCGGCCCAGAACGATTTGCCCGCGTGCCAAGCGCGCCGGTTCTCCTGGACCATCTGAATGATCCGGCCGTCCTCGAACACGAAGTAATGGGCCGAAACGTCGCTGCCGGGCGCCTTTAGGAGTTCGAGCGCCGAGTCGGCGTGCCGCATCCCGGTGTAGTGCAGCACAATCATATCCGGCCGCCGGCTGTCTTTACGTTCGCCGTGATTGGGCGACGGATCGACTTCGGCGACGACACACGAGTCCGGTGCAAACACACTACGCGACATGAATTCACATTAGGAGAACGAGTCTCGCCGACAAACCGATTTGAGAGTTCTGCACAAGCAACCCTGGACGATTTGCGAAACTCGTTGCGCCTGCGCAACGGCGATGCGAGCGCGCGGCAAGTGGGAACCGTGGCCGTGCGTGCCGGTGGTGAAGGCCGGCTCGTCGCTCTCGCCTTCGACGGCGCCAAGTCAATCTCAACGATTCCTTAAGCTTACCCCTCGCTAATCGGGATTGAGCGATGCCGCACAATCGGTGTGCGGTTTCGTTGACGCCCATAATATCCCATGATAGCCCATTTAATCCCACAAAGGCTGAAGATCCGCGGGCTGGCGATACTTGATTGGGTTGAAGGGCAAGATGGACCGGTTTGTGTCCCATTACATGCTGCGCCTGGATGCCAAGGGACGTGTTTCGGTGCCGGCACCGTTCCGCGCGGTGCTGATGCGCGACGGCTTCGACGGCCTTTACTGTTATCCAGCCCTCGACCGGCCCGCGCTCGATGCCGGCGGCAATGCGCTGTTGGCGGAGAACGAGGCGCTGATTGCGGCCGCCTCGCCTCACGCGCAGGAACGCGATCGGTTGTCGCTGGCGCTCTATGGCACGAGCGAGACGCTGAGGATCGACGGCGAGGGCCGCGTGATGCTGACCGAGAAGCTCAAGGCGCATGCGGGCATCATGGACTCTGTAACTTTCGTCGGTCTCGGCCACAAATTCCAGATCTGGGAGCCCAGCCGCTTTCGCGCGGAGCTCGCGGCGGCAACCGAGAAGGTTCGCGCCTTGAAGCAGACGGAAAAGCCGCTCGGGGAACACGAATGACCGCGGGCAGTGGCGAGGCGATCGCGCGTCATGTACCCGTGCTCGGCCGCCAAGCGGTCAACTGGCTCGGCGTGAAAAGCGGCGGGCTTTATATCGACGGGACTTTTGGCGCCGGCGGCTATACGCGCGCGATCCTGGAAACACCCGGCGCACGCGTGATCGGCATCGATCGCGACCAGAGCGCGATCGCGCATGGCGCGGGGCTGGTCGAACAAGCGCAAGGCCGGCTCGAGCTTTTCCAGGATCGATTTTCCGGTCTTGACTCGATTGCCCCCGAGCCGGTGGACGGCGCGGTCTTCGATCTCGGCGTGTCGTCGATGCAGCTTGACGAAGCCGACCGTGGGTTTTCATTCCGCTTCGACGGCCCGCTCGATATGCGCATGGGGCGCGACGGGCCGGGCGCCGCCGACATTATTGCACGCGCGAGCGAACGCGATCTCGCCTTCATCATCGCGACACTCGGAGAAGAGCATCGGGCACGGGCCGTGGCGCGCGCCATCGTCAAGGCGCGTGCCGAGCGCGTCATCGATACGACCACCGCGCTTGCCGAAATCGTCGCGCGTGTCGTGCACACCCGCGAAGGCATGATTCATCCGGCCACGCGCACCTTCCAGGCGCTGCGGATCTTCGTCAACGACGAACTCGCCGAACTGGCGCACGGTCTTGCCACCACAGAGCGCGTGCTGAAGCCTTCGGGCCGTCTGGTCGTCGTCTCCTTCCACTCGCTCGAAGATCGCATCGTCAAAACGTTCCTGACCGAGCGCAGCCGCGCGCCGGCGGCGTCGCGGCACCAGCCGGCAATCGTGGCGGCGCCGCCGAGCTTCCACGTGCTGACGCGGAAGCCGGAGATCGCGGACGACGCCGAGATCGCCGCCAATCCGCGGGCCCGTTCGGCCAAGCTGCGCGCGGCCGAGCGCACCGATGCCGCTCCACGTTCCGCGGCGATCGACAATTTGCTGCCGCGCCTGCCTTCCATCGACGACGTGATGCGGGGGCGCCAGTGATCCTGCGTCTTCTGAATTTCTTGGTGATCGGCGCGCTGGTGCTGGCGGCGGCTTACGTCTATCGCATCAAATTCGACTCGACCGTGCAGGCCGAAAAGCTCGCCAAATTGCGCGGCGAGGTGCGCCACGAACGCGACGAAATCGCGGCGCTACGCGCGCAATGGGGCCAGCTCGACAATCCCGACCGCATCGAGACGCTGGCCAAGCGCTATCTGCACCTCAAACCCGTCTCGCCGACGCAATTCGACGCGCTCGATCATCTGCCGGATCGCCCGCCGCCCCCGCCGGAAGACGTGCACGCCGACGCCAGGGATCCGATCGGCGGCATCATCGAGAATTTGGAAGAGCCGGCGACGACGGGAAGTATTCCCGCGCCGGGTTCTGCAAGCGGGACGCCACAGCCGGTAAGCGGAGCGCCACAACCAGCAAGCGGAGCGCCACAACCAGCAAGCGGAGCGCCCCAACCAGCAGGCGGAGCGCCCCAACAATGAGCGTGACCGCGGATACTTTGCCGACAAAGCCCGTGGAGCCGTGGCGGCGCCGCTTTATCCGCAAGGTGCTTTACGGGGCCAATACCGATCGCGGCGCCAAGGCGCGGGCGCGGATCGTGCTGGCAATCATGGCTTTCGCCGCCGTCTATTCGATCATCGCCGCGCGGCTCGTGATGTTCGCCATCGTTTCCAACAGCCATACCGTGCACCGTGTCGTCTCCGACGACGCAATCGCGACCGCGCGCCCCGACATTCTGGATCGTAACGGCGAAGTTCTGGCAACCGACGTGCGCGTGCCGTCGCTCTACGGCGAGCCGCGCCGGTTGATCGACACCGAAGAGGCGGTCGAGCTTCTCACCGCCGACCTGCCCGACGTGAACGCGAAGGACTTGCGCGACCGGCTGTCATCAAAGCGCGGTTTCGTCTGGCTCAAGCGCGACATTACCCCGGAGCAGCAGCGCGAGATTTATCGCCAAGGGCTGCCCGGCATCGGCTTCTTGAACGAAAACAAGCGCGATTATCCGAATGGTCCGGAAGTCTCGCATCTGCTCGGCCGCGTCGACATCGATAACCAGGGCATCGCCGGCATCGAGAAGTGGCTCGACGGACAAGGCCTCATGGCTCTGCATATGGCAGGGCTCGCCTCCGACCGGCTGCAAACGCCGGTGCAGCTTGCGCTTGATCTGCGCGTGCAGCACGCAATGCGCGACGAGCTCGTCACGGCGCGCGCGAAATTCCGCGCGATCGCGGCGGCCGGCATCGTTCTCAACGTCCGCACCGGCGAAATCGTCTCTATGGTTTCGGAGCCCGACTTCGACCCCAACGATCCGCAAGATCCGCACGACCAGACATTGATCAACCGGCTGACCACCGGGGTCTATGAAATGGGCTCGACCTTCAAGGCCTTCACGGTCGCGATGGCGCTCGATTCCGGCAAGGTGACGCTGAAATCCACTTTCGACGCGCACAGTCCGATGCACTACGGCAAGTTCGAGATTCACGATTTCGAGCCGATGCAGCGCGCGCTTTCGGTGCCGGAAATCTTCACTTACTCGTCGAACATCGGCGCGGCCCATATCGCGATGGCGATGGGCATCGACGCGCACAAGGCGTTCCTGAAAAAACTCGGCCAGATCGACCGCTTGCGCACGGAACTGCCGGAAAGCGCCGAGCCGATCGTGCCCAAGCACTGGGGCGAGCTCAACACCATGACCATCGCTTTCGGCCACGGCATGGCGGTCGCGCCGTTGCAGGCGGTGATGGGCGTGGCGGCTTTGATGAACGGCGGCATCCTGATCCCGCCGACTTTCCTCAAGCGCACCGAAGCGCAGGCGCAGGCGCTCGGCACGCGCGTCGTCAAGCCGGAGACCAGCGCGATGATGCGCTACCTGATGCGGCTCAATGTCGAGAAGGGCACGGCGGCGAAGGCCGACGTTCCGGGCTATTACATCGGCGGCAAAACGGGAACCGCCGACAAAGTGGTGTTCGGCCGCTATTCGAAGACCAAAGTGCTGACCGATTTCATGGCGGTGCTGCCGGCCGACCAGCCACGCTATCTGGTTCTCATTATGCTCGACGAGCCGCAGGCATTGCCGGAGACGCACGGCTTCAAGACCTCCGGCTGGAACGCAGTGCCGACCGGCGGCGCGGTGGTGGCGCGCATCGCGCCGCTTTTGGGCATCCAACCGCGCATGGACCTGCCCCCGGCGGATCAACTGATACTGGCCTCGACGAAAGAAAACAGGTAATGCACTCCCCGCATTGTCGACCGAAAAGCCGTCGACCGAGCCACCATGAAGCTTCGCGAAATTTTACCGCCGGACGCGGAATTCGACGCGCGACACGCCGATCTTGACGTCGTCGGCGTGACGGCGGACAGCCGTTCCGCAAAACGCGGTAGCGTCTTCGTTGCCATTCCCGGCACCAAAGCCGACGGTCTCGGCTTCGTTGCGTCCGCCGTCGCCGCGGGCGCCGTCGCGATCGTCGCCGAGCAGCCGCCGCACGCGCCGTTGCCGAAGAATGTCGCGTTTGTGCGTGTCGGCAGCGCGCGGCGCGCGCTCGCGCTCATCGCCGCAAAATTTTATCCGCGTCAGCCCGGCACCATCGTCGCCGTCACCGGCACCAGCGGCAAAACGTCGGTCGCCGCGTTCACGCGGCAAATCTGGACGGCGCTCGGTCATAGCGCCGCAAGCATCGGCACGGTCGGCATCGTTTCGCCGCGCGGCGAGACTTACGGTTCGCTGACAACGCCCGATCCCGTCGCATTGCACCGTTCGATCGACGAACTCGCCGGCGAAGGTGTCACGCATCTTGCGATCGAAGCGTCATCGCACGGGCTCGACCAAGCGCGGCTCGACGGTTTGCGCATCGCGGCGGGTGGCTTCACCAATATCACGCGCGACCACCTCGATTACCATCCGAATCTAGAAGCGTATCTCGAAGCGAAACTTCGTCTGTTCAAAGTTCTGCTGGAGCCGGGTGCCACCGCCGTTATTTATGCGGATCACGATCACGCGGACGCAGTCGTGAACACCGCCAAGGCGCGTGGCTTGTCGATTATGACGGTTGGACACAGAGGAACAGGAATTCGCCTGATCGAATCCGCCATCGACGGTTTCGCGCAGACGCTACGCCTCGAATACGCCAAGAAAAATTTTCAGCTCCGCTTGCCGCTGGTCGGCGAATTCCAGATCGAGAATGCGCTTGTTGCCGCAGGCCTTGCGATCGCGACCGGCAGCGATGCTGCCGCGGTCTTTGCAGCACTCGAACATCTCACCGGCGCCAAAGGCCGCCTCGAACGGGTCGGCGCGAACCGCGGCGGGCAAATTTTTGTCGATTACGCCCACAAGCCCGACGCGCTCGCCAAAGCGCTCGAGGCGCTGCGGCCTTACGTGACCGGCCGGCTCGTCGTCGTATTCGGCGCCGGCGGCGACCGCGATCGTGGCAAACGCCCGCTGATGGGCGCCATCGCCGTGGCAAAGGCCGACCGCGTCATCGTCACCGACGACAATCCGCGCAGCGAAGATGCCGCCGCGATCCGCGCATCGATCATCGCTGCCGCGAGCGGTGCCGTGGAGATCGGCGACCGGCGCGAGGCGATCCACCGTGCCATCGCCGATCTGCATTCCGGCGATGTCTTGTTGATTGCCGGCAAGGGCCATGAAACCGGCCAGATTATCGGCGACCGGGTGATCGAGTTCAGCGATCATGAGGCGGTCGCCATGGCATTGAAGGAATTCGCCAAATGAGCGCGCCCGCGCTGTGGACCACGGACGCAATGGCGACCGCGATGCGCGCCCAACGCCAAGGCGCGCTGCCGCAAGCGATCGCGGGGCTTTCGATCGACAGCCGCTCGGTCGGACCCGGTGAAGCGTTCTTCGCCATCACCGGCGACAATCGCGACGGCCACGATTTCGTCACGCAGGCCCTCGCGGCCAAAGCCGCACTCGCCGTGGTCGCGGCCGACCGGCGCGCGCAATTTCCTGCGGATGCGCCGCTCCTGATCGTGCCTGATGTGCTCGCGGCGCTGCGCGCCCTCGCCGGCGCCGCGCGCGCGCGCTTCCAAGGCAAAGTGATCGGCGTCACCGGCTCGGTCGGCAAGACTGGGACCAAGGAAGCGTTGCGGCTCGCGCTGTCGAAAGACGGCGAGACCCATGCCTCGCTTGCCTCCTACAACAATCATTGGGGCGTGCCGCTGTCGCTCGCCCGCTGCCCCACGACCGCGCGCTATGCGGTGTTCGAAATGGGAATGAATCATGAGGGCGAGATCAAGCCGCTGACGCGTCTCGTTCGCCCGCATATCGCGATCATCACCACCATCGCGCCGGTGCATCTGGAATTTCTCGGCACGCTGACCAAGATCGCCGATGCGAAAGCGGAAATTTTCTTCGGCATCGAGCCGGGTGGCGCGGCGATCCTCAACCATGACATCGCCCAGTTCAACCATCTCAAGCGCCGCGCCAAAGAGGCGGGCGTTGCCCGCATCGTGTCGTTCGGCGAGCACAGGAACGCCGATGCGCGCCTGATCAAATGCGTGTTGCATGCGCGCTGGTCGACGGTCGAGGCGCAAATCCTCGGCGCCGATCTCACCTACAAGATCGGCGCGCCGGGCCGGCACCTCGTCGGCAATTCGCTCGCGGTTTTGGCGGCGGTCGAACTTGCCGGCGCCGATCTCGCGCTCGCCGCGCTGGCGCTTGCCGAGCTCAATCCGGTCTCCGGCCGCGGCGCGCCGATTGAAATCGAGACCCCGAGCGGTTCGGCGCTGGTTATCGACGACAGCTACAATGCCAATCCGGCTTCGGTCGCCGCGGCTCTCGCGGTGCTCGGCCACGCGGCGCTCGGCCCGCGCGGCCGCCGCATCGCGGTGCTCGGCGACATGCTGGAACTCGGCCGCAAGGGCCGCGCCTTGCATCGCGATCTCGCCGAGCCTGTCGTCGCCAATGCGGTCGATCTGGTATTCTGTTGCGGTCCGCTGATGCATTCGCTGTGGCAGGCTCTTCCCGCGAACCGCCGCGGCGGCTATGCAGAGGACTCGGCCGCGCTCGAGGCGCAGGTGCTGCCCGCGATCCATGCCGGCGACGTCGTCATGGTCAAAGGCTCGCTCGGCTCGCGCATGGCGCCCATCGTCAAGGCGTTACAGCGAGCCTATCCGCGTCACGACTCGCTGGAAGACGCCGCCGTGCAAGGTTGATGCAATGTTTTATTGGCTGGTCGATCTGTCGGACAGGCTCTCTGTCCTCAACGTGTTTCGCTACATCACCTTCCGCACCGGCGGCGCGATCATCACGGCGCTGCTGTTCGTTTTTCTGTTCGGCCAGATCATGATCGACCGCCTACGGCTCCTGCAAGGCAAAGGCCAGCCGATCCGCAGCGACGGTCCGAAGTCGCACATCATTGCCAAGGCCGGCACGCCGACCATGGGCGGATTGTTGATCCTGTCCGGGATGCTGTTCTCGACGCTGCTATGGGCGAACCCTTCCAACCCGTATGTGTGGGTGGTGCTGTGGGTGACGCTCGGATTCGGAATGGTCGGCTTCTACGACGACTATCTGAAAGTCTCCAAGCAGACGCACAACGGATTTTCCGCGCGCACGCGGCTTGCGCTTGAAGCCATCATCGCCGGCCTCGCCTGCATTGCGCTGGTCAAGCTCGGGCAGGTGCAGATTTCGATGACGCTGGTGTTCCCGATCTTCAAGGAATTCGTGCTCAATCTTGGCTGGTTTTTCGTGCCGTTCGCGATCTTCATCATTATCGGCGCCGGCAATGCGGTGAATCTGACCGACGGGCTCGATGGGCTCGCCATCGTGCCGGTGATGATCGCGGCCGCGAGCTTCGGCATGATCTCCTACCTCTCCGGCAACGCCGTCTTCGCCGATTATCTGCAAATTCATTATGTCGCCGGCACCGGCGAGCTTGCCGTGCTGTGCGGCGCCGTGGTCGGCGCGGGGCTGGGATTTCTCTGGTTCAACGCGCCGCCGGCATCTATTTTCATGGGCGACACCGGCTCGCTGGCGCTCGGCGGTATGATCGGCGCCGTCGCCGTCGCCACCAAACACGAGATCGTGCTTGCCGTGATTGGCGGCCTGTTCGTGCTCGAAGCCGTGTCCGTCATCGTGCAGGTCGTGTCGTTCAAGCTCACCGGCAAGCGCGTTTTCAAGATGGCGCCGATCCACCATCATTTCGAGCAGCTCGGCTGGACCGAGCCGCAGATCGTCATTCGCTTCTGGATCGTTTCAGTCGTGCTCGCGCTCGCCGGGCTGTCGACCTTGAAGCTGAGGTAGATACGCCATGATCCCGGTTACGACCTTTGCCGGTAAAAAGGTCGCCGTGTTCGGGCTGGGCAGCTCGGGGCTGGTCAGCGCCAGCGCGCTGTTGGCCGGCGGCGCCGATGTCATCGGCTATGACGACACCCAAGCGAGCGTGATCAAAGCGAACGCGGCGGGAATTCCAACCGCCGATCTGCGCAAAGCCGATTGGAGCAGGATCGCGGCGCTCGTTCTGGCGCCCGGCGTGCCGCTGACGCATCCGGAACCGCACTGGGTCGTCAAGCTCGCGCGCGATGCCAATGTCGAGATCATCGGCGATATCGAATTGTTCTGCCGCGAGCGGGCGCGTCACGCGCCGGGCTCGCCCTTCGTCGCCATCACCGGCACCAACGGCAAATCGACGACAACGGCGCTCATCGCCCATCTCGTAAAGTCGGCGGGCATGGACGCGCAGCTCGGCGGCAATATCGGCACCGCGATCCTGTCGCTGCAGCCGCCGGCTGCCAACGTCAAGCCTTTGCGCGTTCACGTCATCGAATGCTCGTCATATCAGATCGATCTCGCGCCTTCGCTCGATCCCTCGGTCGGCATCCTGATCAATCTCAGCGAGGATCATCTCGACCGCCACGGCACGATGGCAAATTACGCGGCCGTGAAGGAACGCCTCGTTGCGGGCGTGCCGAGCCAAGGTACTGCAATCGTCGGCGTCGACGACAATTGGTGCAGCGCCATCGCCGACCGGCTGGACAAAGCCGGCAAGCGCCTGGTCCGTGTCTCCGTGAAACGAAAACTGAACGGCGGCATCTATGCCGAAGGACCCCGCATCATTCGTTCCGAAGCCTCCGGCACGATCGAGATCGCCGAACTGTCCGGCATCGGCTCGCTGCGCGGCGTGCACAATGCGCAGAACGCCGCTTGCGCCACCGCCGCGGCGCTGGCGCTCGGCATGGACGCTACGGCGATCCAGACCGGACTGCGCTCGTTCCCGGGCCTCGCGCACCGCATGGAAGAGGTCGGCCGCCGCGGCTTTGTTCTGTTCGTCAACGATTCCAAGGCGACCAATGCGGATTCGACCGCGCAGGCGCTCGCCTGCTTCACCGACATCTATTGGATCGCCGGCGGCAAGCCGAAGACCGGCGGCATCGAATCGCTGCGCGCGTTCTTTCCGCGCATCCGCAAGGCCTATCTGATCGGCGAAGCGGCGAACGAATTCGGCGCAACACTCGGCAACGACGTGCCGCATGAAATCAACGGAACGCTCGACAAGGCGCTCGCGGCGGCGACGCGCGAAGCGGAGGCTTCGCCGAGCCGGGAGCCGGTCGTGCTGCTCTCGCCAGCCTGCGCCTCGTTCGATCAGTATCGCAATTTCGAGGTACGTGGCGATGCGTTCCGGGAGCTCGTTCACGCGCTTCCGGGGATGATTGCGAAGAGCGGGTAGTAGATGCTTTGGCTGTAGCCTCGTCAGACGCGCTCGGGCGTTCACAAAATTGCGTTCTACTTTTGTTCTTGACTGCCCTTCCGACTTCCTTCATATTGTCACCAATTCGGTGATCGAAGGGGAAGGGCAAGGGGTGCTGGAAGAACAGTTGCGTCAAGCCTGGCAAACACGGGCGCGTAACGTTCCCATCCAATCCGTCCTTCATTTTACGCCAGCAGGTCTCGTCTTCGGGGCCGGCACAATACTGGTCCCAACCGACGGAAAATGCAGACTACAAAAACTGAAAGGCCAGGAAGCGCGTACATTGGCCCTATTATCCGCCGCCTATGGCAAAGCCGTATCACCTGCAGTACTCGGCAACATCGAGCGCGCTGGAAAGAGTTGGCGCGAAGGCGACGACTGTCTCACCTACATCCATCTCGCACATGCGGGTCTGACCGAGCCGCGCGACCCCTATGAGTCGGCGCGATGTTTGTTCATCGCAGACGCGCTGATGAAGTCTGGTACGAGCCCGCGGGCCATCCTCAAAGCCCTCAAGTTTGACATCGCTTACATCGACATTGTCGAGAAGCTCTACAATCCATTGGAGCCGCGTGTTCCAGCCGGAAGCGGCCGGATTAGCGGCCGGTGGACGCGCGGGCAGTCGCCACTTGCAGAACTTACCGAAGAAACCGCCGAATCTCTTGGGGGGTTCGCAGCACGCCTTCTGCTCCGCGCTAGCGCGGCCGCAACCGTATTCGGCATTTTGTTCATCCCATCACCAAACAAGATTCGTGTCGAAGGTGATGTGCCAGGCGCGCCGGGCCTGCGCTACTCCTGGAATCGCGACGAAACCCATCTTCACCTAACCTACGACGGTCCGGATGGAGCGCGGAGCACTTTCACCGCTCAGCTTGAAGACGACGTCTTTCGCGACCAGCGCGGACGGGTCATCGGCCGGGTGCTCATCGACGGCAACGTCGCAATTGACCTGCACGCGATTCCTTCCATTCCGGCGAATGACGATGAGCCGCGCCTGTGCCCCTTGCCGGGTCTCGACAAGCCCGGCGAACGCGGTCGCGACTACGAGGACTATGTAAAAAGCATCGTCAATCCCGTGGACACCACCCCGCGCTACTGGGGCTTTCAATTGCCGAATCCCACGACAGGCGGAAAGCTCGTTTATTTTGATGACTGCCAGCACGCGACCGGCATGATGGTCGACGCGAAGGGGCCGGAATACGCGGGCCTGATAAGCTTTCCCAAAGGCAAAGAATCCGTCACGGAAGAATTTCTCGATCGGTCTTTGCGGCAGGTCCAGGCAGCCGGCGACAGGCCGATCCGCTGGTACTTTGCAGAGGCCGCAGCAGCTGAATTCGCCAAAGAACTCTTTCGAAACGACGAACAGGGGCGAAGAAGGATCGAGATTGAGGTTCTGCCATGGTCAAAGATGAAGCAATGAACGAAGTGGCGTTCAAATATTCCATTCGTTCAGAGCTGCCGTTCGGCTCGGAAAGTCCGGCGTCGATCGGCGCGAAATTCGTCGAGACACTCGACGCTTTGAGCCGCATCGATCCAACCGTTTTCACCAATTGGGAAGTCACGGATATTCCCGCTATGAGCTCGCAACCGCTTGCAGCAGCGCGGTCACGCATTGCCTATATAGTCGAAAACAATGTGAGCCGCGACGACTTCCGTGAGCCAGATCCGGATTACGGCTACAGCGCAGTCGCTTTTACCGACAAGGTCGTTGCATCGCGTCGCATCTATATTCGGATTCGCACCGGCGGAGAGCCTGAAAGAATCGCTTCGCTGGAAACTGGCGATTGGAAAGTCCCTCCCGATCCCGCCATCGTGACTTATCCGATTTTCAAGAAGGCGCTGCTTGCGATCAACGCAATCTGGCCTCCCGTTTGGGCATGCGCGTATGCCTTTAAGGTAGACTACTTTGAGGTGCCGCTCGCACCTGGCGCGCCGTTGTTTCCATATTCGCGTTTCCATATTCCGTGGATGGGCTATCTTCCGGCTTCCCTCACCAAGCGCTTTGTCCTCCCGCCGCGCGAAATCGTGACCGAGCGCACGCCCGATGGCGGGCTCCTGATGATCGCCACCGAGGACCGGCTCGATCCGACCAATCCGGAGCATTGGCGGCGCGCCCGCATCATTGTCGAGAAGATGATCGCCAGCACCGGCTATACGTCACATTAAGCTGAAGACTTCGCCGAGACGCTCGGCAATGACGTGCCGCATGAGATCGACGGCACGCTCGACAAGGCGGTCACGGCGGCGACGCGCGACGCGGAGGCTTCGCCAAGCCGCGAGCCGGTGGTGCTGTTGTCGCCAGCTATCCTACACGGGCCATTCCGACAATGCTGACTGCCCAGGGAAGATCGCGTCAAATGACGATGCCACGGGGCGATCGCGGAATGACGAGGGGCGCACCAAATCTTAATCCCCCATAAACCATCCCAATGTCACCACTAATCCGGGGACGTATCCCGGGGACGTGATGGCTTCGCGCGCGCAACCGACGCCGTTTTCCGAATGGTGGTGGACGGTCGATCGGCCGACGCTGGCGGCGCTCGGCGCGCTGATGCTTGCCGGCATCGTGCTCTGCCTCGCCGCAAGCCCGCCGGTCGCGGCCCGCATCGGGCTCGACCCGTTTCATTTCGTCAACCGCCAAATACTCTTTCTCATTCCGGCGGCAGCGGTGATGATCGCGACCTCGTTCCTGTCGCCGCACGACATCCGTAAAGTGGCGCTGGTCGTTTTCGTCGTCAGTCTCGTGCTGATGGCGGCGACGCCCTATTTCGGCGCCGAGATCAAGGGCGCCAAGCGCTGGCTGGTCATCCTCGGCGTCAACATCCAGCCGTCGGAATTCATGAAGCCGGCTTTCGTGGTGCTGATCGCCTGGCTGTTCGGCGAGACGGCAAAGCGCCCCGAAATGCCGGCCAATTCCATCGCGCTCGCGCTGCTGATCGTCGTCGTAACGCTTTTGGTGATGCAGCCCGACTTCGGCCAGACCATGCTGGTCTCGCTGGTCTGGGGTGCGCTGTTCTATATGGCGGGGATGCGCTTCATCTGGGTGCTGGGGCTCGCCGCCACAGCCGGCGTCGGCCTGATGACGGCGTTCTTCACCGTTCCCCACGTCGCCCAGCGCATCAACCGCTTCCTCGACCCGGCCTCCGGCGACACTTTCAATATCGATCTCGCCACCGAATCCTTCCTGCGCGGCGGCTGGTTCGGCCGCGGGCCCGGCGAAGGCACGATCAAGCGCATCCTGCCGGAAGGTCACACCGACTTCGTCTTCGCGGTGGCGGCGGAAGAATTCGGCATCGTGCTCTGCCTCATTCTGGTCGCGCTGTTTGCCTTCATCGTCATCCGCTCGCTGGTCAAGGCGATGCGCACCGACGATCCGTTCATCCGCTTCGCCGCGGCGGGGCTTGCGATCCTGTTCGGACTGCAATCGACCATCAATATGGCGGTCAATCTGCATCTGATGCCGGCCAAGGGAATGACATTGCCGTTCGTGTCCTATGGCGGTTCGTCGCTGATCTCGCTCGCTTACGCCATGGGCATGCTGGTGGCGCTGACGCGCGAGCGGCCGCGCGCGAAACTCCGCGGCGATAATCTGCTCGCCATGGACGCCAAATCCTTGGACGCCAAATCCTTGGACGCCAAATCCTTGGACGCCAAATCCTTGGACGCCAAATCCTTGGACGCCAAATCTTTGGGCGCCGCGTAATGGACGCGGCGGCGCGTTCGGCGCCGGTGCTCGTTGCCGCCGGTGGCACGGGCGGTCACTTGTTCCCCGCCGAGGCGCTGGCGGCGGCACTCGGAAAGCGCGGCATCGCGGTTCATCTTGTCACCGACCAGCGCGCCGCACGCTTCGGCGGCGCCTTCGCCGACGACACGGTCCATATCGTCTCGAGCGCGACTTTCCAATCGCGCGATCCGATCGCTGTCGCCAAAACCGTTGCCACGCTCGGCGCGGGATTCAATCAGGCGCGCAAGCTGATCGGCCGGCTGCAGCCCGCGGCCGTCATCGGCTTCGGCGGTTATCCGACCATTCCGCCGGTTTTGGCCGCGGTCTGGCGCCGCGTGCCGAGCCTCATTCATGATTCCAACGCCGTCATCGGACGGGCCAACCGTCTTCTGGCGCCGCGCGTCACCGCGATCGCCACGACTTTTCCCGACGTGTTCAGCGACGCGCCCGGTTTGGCGGCGAAAGCGACATTGACCGGCAATCCGCTGCGGCCGGCGGTGATCTCTGCTGCGGCAACGCCCTATCCGGCGCCGGGCGATCCGCTCCGCCTCCTGATCGCCGGCGGCAGCCAGGGCGCGCGGATCATGGCGGATATCGTGCCCGCCGCGATCGGCCGGCTTGATCCCGGACTTCGTGCGCGGCTGGCCATCGTGCAGCAGGCGCGCGAGGAAGATCTAAGCCGCGTCAGCCAAACTTATGCGACCCTCTCGGTCGCCGCCGAGATCGCGCCGTTCTTCTCCGATCTGCCGGCGCGCATGGCGGCGTGTCACCTCGTCATCTCGCGGTCCGGCGCTTCCACCGTCGCCGAGCTCGCCGCGATCGGCCGGCCGTCGATTCTGGTGCCGTTGCCGGGCGCCCTCGACCAGGATCAGTTCGCCAATGCCGGCGTGCTCGAAAGCGCCGGCGGCGCGCTAAGGCTGCGGCAGGACGACTTCACCCCGCAACGGCTGGCCAGCGAAATCGCGGTCCTTGCCGGGAAGCCGCAACGGCTCGTTGTCATGGCGGCGGCCGCACAATCGGTGGGCCGTCTCGACGCCGCCGAAAGGCTCGCGGACCTGGTGCTCAAGGTGGCGGGAATAGCCTCAAGGCCATAATTTCAGCATTATCCATCCGACGCGTCTGGACTTTGGCCGGGCTTGTCCCGGCCATCCAAATCTTTCATGGATCGCGCCGAACGTAGATGCCCGGCATGGCCGGGTACGACGATACCGGGGAGCCCAAATGCAATTGCCGCGCGACATCGGCCCGGTGCACTTCGTCGGCATCGGCGGCATCGGCATGAGTGGCATCGCCGAGGTGCTGGTGAATCTCGGCTACGCCGTGCAGGGCTCCGACCAGGCCGACAGCGCCAACGTCAAGCGGCTGCGCGACAAGGGCGTTAAAATCTCGATCGGGCATGCCGCCGACAATCTGGACGCCGCGCGCGTTGTCGTGGTCTCCTCGGCGATCAGGCCCGACAATCCCGAACTCATTGCCGCCCGCGCGCAACGGTTGGCGGTGGTGCGCCGCGCCGAAATGCTGGCCGAATTGATGCGCTTGAAAAGCTGCGTCGCCGTTGCCGGCACCCACGGCAAGACCACCACCACGTCGATGGTGGCGACGCTGCTCGATGCCGGCGGTTTCGACCCGACCGTGATCAACGGCGGCATCATCAACGCCTATGGCACCAATGCGCGGCTCGGCGCCGGCGACTGGATGGTGGTCGAGGCCGACGAATCCGACGGCACCTTCCTGCGGCTGCCGGCCGACATCGCCATCGTCACCAATGTCGATGCCGAGCATCTCGATCACTTCAAGACATTCGAAGCGGTGCAAGATGCGTTCCGCGCCTTCGTCGAGAACGTGCCGTTCTACGGTTTCTCGGTGATGTGCATCGATCATCCGGTCGTGCAAAGCCTGGTTGGTCATATTCAAGATCATCGCATCATCACTTACGGCGAGAATCCGCAGGCCGATGTGCGGCTCGTCGATGTGTCGCATGCCGGCGGAACGTCGCTGTTCACGATCGTGCTCAACGAACGCGCCGGGCAACCTCCGCACGAGATCAAGAACATCGCATTGCCGATGCCCGGACGGCACAACGCGCTCAACGCCACAGCCGCGGTCACTGTTGCGCATGAGCTCGGCGTCGCCGACGACGTGATCCGCAGTGCGCTCGCCAAATTCGGCGGCGTACGCCGGCGCTTTACCCGCACCGGCACATGGAACGGCGTCACCATCATCGACGATTACGGGCATCACCCGGTCGAGATCGCGGCGGTGCTGAAAGCGGCGCGCGAATCGACCAAAGGCCAGGTGATCGCCGTGGTGCAGCCGCATCGCTATTCGCGGCTCGCGGCTTTGTTCGAGCAGTTCTGCACCTGTTTCAACGACGCCGACGTGGTGATCGTCGCCCATGTCTATCCGGCCGGCGAAGCGCCGATCGCCGGCGCCGATCGCGACGCGCTGGTAGAGGGCTTGCGCACGCATGGCCATCGTCAGGTGGTCGCGCTCGACAGCCCCGAGCAATTGGCGTCGCTGATCGCCGGCATGGCGCAGCCGGGCGACTACGTCGTCTGTCTCGGCGCCGGTTCGATCACGCAATGGGCCTATGCGCTGCCGGGAGAATTGGCTGGCCCAACGGGCGCTTGATGGGGCGGCTGATGACGTTTCCCAATCTCGTCCCGGTCCTCAAAAAAAGCATGGCGGATGTGCGCGGCCGGCTGCTCGCTAATCAATCCTTGGCGGAATTGACCTGGTTTCGCGTCGGCGGCCCGGCGCAGCTTTTGTTCATGCCCGAAGACGAAGCCGATCTCGCTTATTTTCTCAAAAATCTTCCGGCCGATGTCGCGGTCACCGTTATCGGCCTCGGCTCCAATCTGATCGTCCGCGATGGCGGCATCGCGGGAGCGGTGATCAGGCTCGGCCGCGGCTTCAGCGAAGTCGCTGTCGACGGCATGCACATTCGCACCGGCACGGCGGTGCCCGACGTGAAAGTCGCGCGCGCAGCGCAGGAGGCCGGCATTGCCGGACTATCGTTCATGCGCGGCATCCCCGGCGGCATCGGCGGCGCGCTGCGTATGAACGGCGGCGCTTACGGCCGCGAAACCAAGGACGCGCTGGTCGAGGCGCGCGCGGTCGATCGGCAGGGCCGCGTTCATGTGCTGAGCAACGGCGACATGCGCTACACCTATCGGCATTGCGGCGCGCCGGACGATTACATTTTCACGCAAGCCGTGTTCGCGGGCGAACGCGGCGACCCTACAGTCATCGCAGCCGAGATGGACAAAATCACCGAGTCGCGCGAAGCGACCCAGCCGATCAAAAGCCGCACCGGCGGTTCGACGTTCAAAAATCCGCCGGGCCGCAAAGCTTGGCAATTGATTGATGCCGCCGGCTGCCGCGGGCTGCGCCAGGGCGACGCGCAAGTTTCCGAAATGCACTGCAATTTTTTGATCAATCTCGGCGGCGCCAAGGCCGCCGATATCGAGACGCTGGGCGAGACGGTGCGCCGCCGCGTCAAAGAAAACGCCGGCGTCGAGCTCGAATGGGAGATCAAGCGGATCGGAATTGTGAACATCTGACCGCTTGTCAGCGAGAACGAACCTGTCTAACCTAGCTTTACGGGGATATGCAGGCTCCCCGTTAGACGGTCGTCGTCCAAGCTCTGCGCAACACTCGCTCTGGCGAGGAGATTGCGCATGGACGGACAGCTTGACCCACTTGCCCACTCAATTTCACCCAATCAGCTTTACGCGCGTCTTGGCACGGCTTTCGCGCCGGTCCTCGTGGATATTCGCCGCGCCGCCGCGTTCGACTCCGACGATCGCCTGATCGTCGGCGCCATCCGCCGCGATCCTGAACGCGATCCGCAATGGCTGAATAGCCTGCCCGCGAACCGCACGGTCGTCGCTTATTGCGCGCACGGTCAAAACGTTAGCCAAGGCGCCGCGGCGGCACTTCGCGGCGCCGGCATCCAAGGTCTCTATCTTGACGGGGGCATGACCGGCTGGCGGGAACGACATCTGCCGACGCGCCTGCGGTCGCGCGCCTCAATCAAGAAATGGGTGACGCGCGAACGGCCGAAGATCGACCGCATCGCCTGTCCTTGGCTCATTCGCCGTTTCATCGATCCTGAGGCGGAATTTTTGTATGTACCGACCAGTGAGGTAATCTCTGTCGCGGCCAAAACCGGCGCGATCGCCTATGACATCGAAGGTGTCGAATTCGCCCATGAGGGCGATCACTGCTCGTTCGACACGATTCTGAGAATTTACGGCATCGAGGATCCGCCGCTCGATCATCTTGCGACCATCGTGCGCGGCGCGGATACCTCGCGGCACGATCTAGCGCCGCAATGCGGCGGGCTGTTCGCGATCTCGCTCGGTCTCTCCGCCAACTTCCAGAACGACCACGAGATGCTCGCGCACGGCATGGTCATGTACGACGCGCTCTTTACTTGGTGTCGTTCGTTGCGGGCTGAAACTCATAACTGGCCCGCGAAGGCGCCGAACGCAGCGTGAGTCGAAGAACGGGTGAGAGGGCAAAACAAAATCGGAGGACATAATGCGCTTTCTTGCTGTCTTGTTGTTTGGTGGCGCCGTCGCAACGGCGGCATCAAATGCCTACGCTGAGGACATTGACTGGAAAAAAATCGACGAGGTGTTTGGCCGCGCGCCGGCCATCGTCTCTGGCGACGTTCATCGCTACGGCTTCCCGCGCACCGATCTTAATGTGACGCTCGATGGTGTAGCGATTAAGCCCGCCCTCGCACTTGGTGGCTGGGTCGCCCTTAAGGCAATGCACGACGAAGCCACGATAATGGGCGACCTCGTGCTTCTGGATACCGAAGTCAATCCGGTCATGCTGAAAATGATCGAAAACGGCGTCGATATTACGGCGGTCCACAATCATTTGCTCCGCGCTAATCCCGCGACTTTCTACATGCATGTTGGCGGGCACGGCGATCCGGTGAAGATGGCGAGCGCCATCCGAACCGCTCTGGCAGAAAGCAAGACTCCTCTTAGTCTGCCGCCTGCGATGAATCCTCCGCCTCCTATAGATCTTGATACCGCGCAGCTCGACCAAATCATCGGCGTCAAAGGCCAGGCCAATGGTGGCGTCTATCAATTCGGCGTGCCGCGCCGTGATGCAATAACGGAAGGAGGAATGACATTCGCACCTGCCGGTCCGTTGGGTGCCGCGACGGGGATCGGTTTTCAGTCGACCGGCGATGGCAAAGCTGCAATCACGGGCGACTTCGTCATGACGGCTGACGAAGTCAACCCCGTCATCATGGCCTTGCGCACCAACGGTATCGAGGTGACGGCCCTCCATAGTCACATGTTGGCCGAACAGCCGCGTCTGTTTTTCATGCACTTCTGGGCCAATGACGACGCCGTAAAGCTCGCCAAAGGACTGCGCGCGGCCTTGGACAAAATGGCGAATGCAAAGAATTGAGATGATTTGTGCGATGCCAAGTCGGGCCGCTTTAGAAACGGCCCGACCGTCACTCTCGGATATCAGGCCGAAATCGGGCACGGCCGTGATCTTCGCCGACAGGAGGGGACTGTGACTACCACTTCCAAAGTAAAGCACGGACCCATGGTCGAGTTACTGCGCTACTTCTTACGGCTCGGTTTATTGGGTTTCGGCGGACCGGTTGCGCTGGTCGGTCAGATGGAACGAGAGATCGTCGCGGAGCGCGGGTGGCTGACCAAGGAACAGATGCGCGAAGCCATCGCTATCTGTCAGTCGCTGCCCGGACCGCTTGCCATTCAGGTCGGAATCTATGTTGCCTATCTTCGCGGAGGATTTTGGGGCGCCTGGATCGGCGGTTGGGCGTTTATTTTCCCCAACTTCGTGATCGTAGCCACGCTGGGCGCCCTCTACGTTTATCTCGGCGACCTTAAACCAGTCACCGCGATCTTCTACGGCGTCAGCCCCGCCGTCATCGCGCTCATTCTTCATTCCTGTTACCGGCTCGCGAAACTCGGAATGGAGGACCGGCTGCAATGGCTGATCGCGGCGGCTTGTCTGTTGGTAACGGTGATCGTGCAGGCCGAGGTCGCGCTACTGTTCATCGGCGCCGGACTTGTCGGTATCCTCTATTACGGCAGCATTTTCCGCCGCCGGCCTCCCGCGCTGGCGTTGCCATTCGTCGCACTGCCGCCGTTGCTGCAACTGACACCGGCGGCCTCGGCTTCGACGCTTGGAAAGCTTCTGTTGTTCTTCCTCAAGGCCGGATCCCTGACATTCGGCAGCGGACTTGTCATCGTGCCGTTTCTCGAACAAGGGGTCGTTGAGCAATACGGCTGGATGGATCAACGGCAATTTTTGATCGCTGTTGCCGTCGGCATGATCAGCCCAGGCCCCGTCGTGATCACCGCGACGTTTGTTGGATATCTGGTCGCAGGCTTTTGGGGCGCGCTCGTTGCGACGGTCGGCATTTTCCTGCCCTCGTTCATTTTCGTTTTGGTCGCCGCGCCCCTCCTCGTGCGCCACGGCTCCAACGCCAACGTCCAGGGCTTTGTCCGCGGCGCCTATGCGGCGGCGATCGGAACCATACTCGGCGCCAGTATCTTGCTCGGGCGTATCGCCATCGGGGACTGGCTGACGGCTGCAATCGGCATCGTCTCGCTTGCAATTCTTTTCCGTTGGAAGATCAGCAATCCGCTTCTCATCGCCGCGACGGCCGCGATTGGTCTGATTGCATTTCCGCTCCTGCAGCCGGCCTGGGTGATGGTCAAATAGCTCGCCGCGGCATGCGGGCGGCAGGGCAATTGCGCCCGGAGCTTTCACAGCGGTCTATTCGGCCAACGAGACTCTCGACCTTTCCCGAATTGTCGATTCTATTGGTATTTCCTGCGAATCAGCGGCCTTTGGCATCCGGCTAGGCCAACTGGCTGAATTGTGGCTGAGGCCGTGTGGCTCGGATAATGGCCAAGCATGTCGCCGTTCTGATGGGAGGCTGGTCGGCGGAGCGCGAGGTGTCTTTGCGCTCGGGCAATGCCTGCGCCGCGGCCCTCACCCGCCGGAGTTTTCGCGTCACGCCGATCGATGTCGGCCGCGACATTGCGGCGACCTTGGCGGCGGCAAAGCCGGATGTTGCACTCAATGTGCTCCACGGCAGGCCGGGCGAAGACGGCACGCTGCAGGGGCTTCTGGAAATCCTCGGCATTCCCTACTCGCATTCGGGCGTCATGGCGTCCGCCGTCGCCATGCAGAAGGACTACGCCAAGGCGATGTTTCGCGCCCACGGCGTTCCGGTCGCCGAGGACCGGGTGGTATCGCGGCTGGATGCCGCCAAGGCGCACCTGATGGCGCCGCCCTATGTGATCAAACCGGTCGCCGAGGGGTCGAGCGTCGGCGTCTTCATCGTCACCGAGCAGCATCCGCATCCGCCGCAGGAGCTTTTCCGCGACGACTGGGCATTCGGCGACAAAGTGATGGTCGAGCGCTACGTCGCCGGCAAGGAACTCACCTGCGCCGTGATCGGGGACCGGGCGCTCGACGTCATCGAGATCGTGCCGGCGACACGGTTCTACGATTACGAGGCCAAGTATGCCGCCGGCGGCTCCAAACATCTGCTGCCGGCGCCAATTTTACCAAATGTTTACCAGGAGGTCCGAAGACTCGCATTGGCTGCCCACAACGCGCTTGGCTGTCGCGGCGTGAGCCGTGCGGATTTTCGCTACGACGATCGGGGAACTGGGGAGCTGATCTGTCTCGAGGTCAATACGCAACCGGGGATGACCGAGACCTCGCTCGTGCCGGAGCTTGCCGCATACGCGGGCATCACCTTCGATGAGCTGGTGCAATGGATGGTGGAGGACGCCTCGATCAATCGCTAACGCGGTCGGGGCCATCGGATGGGGATCGGATCGGCACGCCATTTGACGAGCCGACCTTGACGCATGTCCACGCGCATCCGGACGGGCATGGCGCGGACCGTTTCACATGGTTTTCGGATTATAGCCGCCGGGCCACGCGCCTGGCGGAGAGAGTAGCGCGCCTGCCGCTGCCGAACGGCTTCGGCGTTGGGGCCTCGATCCTGCTCATTGGCGCGGCGCTTGGCTACGGCGCGGTCCGGGGCCAGCACGTCCCGGCCGTCGTCGGCTGGCTCAAAGAGGTCCGCGACGTCGCCGCCAATTCGCTTGGCTTCCGTATCGCCGCCATTTCGCTCAGCGGCGGGAAAGAAGTCAGCCGCGAGGAGATTTTGACCACCGCCGGGGTGACCGGAGACGCTTCGCTGCTGTTCCTCGATGCCGATGCCGCCCGCGCGCGCCTGATGGCCAATCCCTGGATCGCGGACGCGGCCGTTCTCAAGCTCTATCCGGACCGCCTGCAGATCGCGATCACCGAACGCCAAGCCTTTGCGCTGTGGCAGAAGGACGGCCACGTCAACGTTATCGCCGCCGACGGCACCGTGCTCGAACCGTTCGTCGAGGACCGTTATCTCGGCCTGCCGCTGGTAGTGGGACACGGCGCCGAGCGGCAGGCCAAGGATTTCCTCGCCTTCCTCGATCGTTATCCCGACATCCGCTCGGTGCTGCGGGCCTCGATCATGGTGGCGGAGCGGCGCTGGAACCTGCGGCTGACCAACGGCATCGATGTGCGCCTGCCGGAATCCAACGTCGGCGGCGCGCTCGACCGGCTGGTGGCGCTTGATCGCGACAAGAAGCTGCTGTCGCGCGACATCACGATGATCGATCTGCGCCTGCCGGATCGCGTCACCGTGCGCCTGTCCGATGCCGCGGCGGCGGCGCGCGACGAGGTGCTCAAGGCCAATACGAAAAAGAAAAAGGGAGGCGACGCATGAACGCCCTCCGCTACGGCCTGACGCCCAAGATGAAGCCGATCTCACCGCGCCGCAGCGCCTTGGTGGCTGCGCTGGACGTCGGATCGAGCAAGGTCGTTTGCATGATCGCGCGGCTGCGGCCGCGCGCGCCGCAGCAGGTTTTGACCCGCCGCAGCCATAGCATCGAGATCGTCGGCTTCGGTCACACCGTCGCGCGCGGCATGAAGGCCGGAAGCGTCGTCAATCTCGGCCAGGCCGAGGAAGCCATCCGCCACGCCGTCGATAGCGCCGAGCGCATGGCCGGCGTCGAAATCGAATCGGTGGTGCTGTCGCTCTCGGCCGGACGCGTCACGAGCGAATTGTTCGCCGCCGAGATCGAGATCGTCGGTTCCACCATTGCCGACAGTGATATCGCCCGTGTTCTCGCCGCCGGCAGCCGTCATTCGCTGCGCGACGGCCGCGCCATATTGCACTCCCTTCCTGTCGGCTACTCGATCGACGGCGTCGAGGGCATCCGCGATCCGCGCGGCATGCTCGCTTCGCGGTTCGGCGTCGACATGCATGTCGCCACCACCGATATCGCCGCGGCCCGCAACCTGATGCTCGCGGTCGAGCGCTGCCACCTCGACGTCGAGGCCATGGTCGCCAGCCCCTATGTCGCCGGCCTCTCGGTCCTGGCCGATGACGAGGCCGATCTCGGCTCGGCCGTTGTCGATATGGGCGCCGGAACCACCACAATGGCGGCCTTTCTCGGCGGCCGGCTCGTTCATGTCGAAGGGTTCGCGCTGGGCGGCCATCACGTCACTATGGATATCGCGCGTGGCCTCAACGCCCGCGTCTCGGACGCCGAGCGAATCAAGACGCTTTATGGCACTGTGCTGAGCGGGGGGTCGGACGAGCGTGACATGATCACGGTGCCGCCGCTGAGCGACGACGAGCGCGAGCAGGCGCAACTGGTATCCCGCGCCACGCTGGTGAACATCATCAAGCCGCGCGTCGAGGAAATACTGGAAATGGTCCGTGACCGGCTCGCGAACTCGCCGCTCGCGGCCGACGGGCGCAGCCATGTCATTCTCACCGGCGGCGCAAGCCAGCTCACCGGACTGCCGGATCTGGCGTCGCGTATTCTCGGCCGCCAAGTGCGCGTCGGGCGCCCGCTCGGCATTGCCGGCGCGCCGGATGCGGCCAAGGGCGCGGCTTTTGCCGTGGCGGCCGGTCTCCTCGTTTACCCGCAAGCGGCGCATCTCGAGCACTTCGAGTCGCGCCGCAAGCGGCAACTCATGACCGGTTCGGGCGGCTACTTCGCCCGGGTCGGACTATGGCTTCGCGAGAGTTTCTGATGGCCCACAGATGCGAAGCTGGAACATCGCGGCGGTCAGTGGCGGACCGCACAGGGCTCGGCGTGGACAGCGCCCGCGCTACGAACAAGAGGCAATCATGACCATCAATCTGAATATCCCCGACATCCGCGAGCTGAAACCCCGCATCACCGTGTTCGGTGTCGGCGGCGCTGGCGGAAATGCCGTCAACAATATGATCACCGCCGGCTTGCAAGGCGTCGATTTCGTGGTCGCCAATACCGATGCCCAGGCGCTTACGATGTCGAAGGCCGAGCGGGTCGTTCAGATGGGCGTGCAGGTGACCGAAGGCCTCGGCGCCGGCTCGCAGCCGGATGTCGGACGCGCCGCCGCCGAAGAGGTGCTCGACGAGATCCGCGATCATCTCTCCGGCGCGCATATGGTCTTCGTCACGGCGGGCATGGGCGGCGGCACCGGAACAGGCGCCGCGCCAGTGATCGCCAAGACCGCCCGCGACCTCGGCATTCTCACCGTCGGCGTTGTCACCAAGCCCTTCCACTTCGAGGGCCAGCGCCGCATGCGCCTGGCTGACGGCGGCATCACCGAACTGCAGAAATGCGTCGATACGCTGTTGATCATTCCGAACCAAAACCTGTTTCGCGTTGCCAACGAAAAGACCACCTTTGCCGACGCCTTCGCGCTGGCCGACCAGGTGCTTTACTCGGGTGTCGCCTGCATCACCGACCTGATGGTCAAGGAAGGCCTCATCAATCTCGACTTCGCCGACGTCCGGGCCGTGATGCGCGAAATGGGCAAGGCGATGATGGGGACAGGCGAAGCGCAAGGCGAGAAGCGCGCACTGACCGCCGCGGAAGCTGCGATCTCCAATCCGCTGATCGACGACGCGTCGATGAAGGGCGCACGCGGACTCCTGATCTCCATCACCGGCGGCCGCGATTTGACGCTCTATGAGGTCGACGAAGCGGCGACGCGCATCCGCGAGGAAGTCGATCAGGACGCCAATATCATCGTCGGCGCGACTTTCGACGAAAGCCTCGACGGCATGATCCGCGTCTCGGTGGTGGCCACGGGCATCGACCAGGCCGTGGCGCAACAGCGCCCGGCGGCGGCACATACGCCCCTTGCGGCGCATGCCGCACCGGCGACACACTCCTCGTCGGACTCGCGGCTCGCGGATCTGGCGCAGCGTATCCGCGCCGACAACCAGCGCATCGCCGAACGCACCGAGCGCACCGAAATTGCCCGGCCTGCAGAGGCACCGGTTGCGCCCGTTGCGCCGGCCCCCACGAGGATCGCGGCCCCGGCGGCCACACCGATGCAGATGGCGGCACAGCCAATGGGTCCGGTTACGGCTCCTTCCATGAATCCCGCGATAGCCCCGCCCGCAGCTCCGGCGAGCTTGAACGCATCGATCGAATCCGCGGCCAAGGCGGCGATCGCCGCCGCCGTCGAGGACATCACGATCCGTCCGATCGCGCCGAAACCCTCGCTGTTCATCGATCCGGCCGCGCGCGAACCGGAGCCGCCGGCAGCGGCTGAAGAGCCCCGCTCGTTCGTTCCGCCGCAAGCGGAGCGTATGCCGATGCGGGCGCCCCGGATGCCGCGGATCGACGAACTCCCCGTCCCGGCGCAAAACGAGATACGCGCCCGGCGCGGTGAAATGCCGGAAGGCGACCATCCCGCAAAGCAACGCCTGTCGCTGCTGCAGCGCCTGGCCTCGGTTGGTCTTGGACGCCGCGAGCAGGATGAGCCCGCCGCAACGCCGGCGCCGCGCGCCGCAGCGCCGATGCCGGCGGAGCGGCTCCCGGGACGCCCTGCAATGCCTCGGCCGGCCGATCCGCGTCAAGAATCGCGTCAGGAACCGCGCCAAGAAACGCGCCAGCCCCAACCGCGTCACGAGCCGGTGTCGGAATACGCCAGGCGTCCGGCGCCCCAGGGCCTGGACGAACACGGCCGGCAGGCCCCTGTGCATAACTCTAGTGAAGAGGATCAGCTCGATATTCCGGCCTTCCTGCGCCGGCAGGCGAACTGAGTTTCGGATCGGCGAGAGTGCGCCAAGCCGCACCCTCGCCGTTCAGCCCGGCCGGCCGCGGTCAGTTTCTAAGCCTCTGATTTAAATAAACTTTTCGAAGAACTTCCGGTAATCCGCTCCGTCGCAGATAGCAGCGTCGGGGCGGATTTTGCGTTCGGGAAGCGGCCGGTGTTTTCAGTTGTACGATTTTGGGGCAGCGAGCCGTCCAGAGTGCGGCCAGAAAAAGGTAACAGTCGGTAAGAAAGCGTGAATTGGCGTGATGCTGCAGCGCAAGTAAGGTTTACGCGTCATAGGGGGATTTTGGGGACTGAGGTTTTGCGGGACTAAACGTTTGTGGGACTGGACGTTTGGCGGCCGTACCAACTGACTCCAATCTGCAATCTAGGTTGCGTTCCCTCAAGGTGGGGTGGCCACAATTGTTCGGGCAGTACCGCCCGCGTAGTTTGGCCGTAAGGTGTGGGACCAAGACATGACGCGGGGCGCGCAAGCCGGCAGGCAGACGACGCTGCTAGATCATGTGACCGTATCCGGTATCGGCGTCCATTCCGGCGCACCTGCCAACCTCACATTGCATCCAGCCGAAGCGAATACCGGAATTGTATTTCTACGCAGCGGGACCGGCGGCCAGCCGGATCGCGAACTCAGCGCCAATTATCGCTCCGTGACCGCGACCGAATTCGCCACCGTTCTCGGCGATCATAACGGCCCCGCGATATCCACCACCGAACATGTGCTCGCCGCGCTGCACGGCTGCGGCATCGACAATGCGGTCGTTGAGGTCGACGGACCGGAAGTGCCGATTATGGACGGCAGCGCGGCGCCGTTTGTCGCCGCGATCGATCAAGCCGGCATCATCGCGCTGCCTACACAGCGCCGTTATATCCAGGTTCTCAAGACCGTCCGTGTCGCCAAAGGCGAGAGCTACGGCGAATTGCGGCCGCATTTGCGCGGCCTGCGGCTGGAGACCGAAATCGAATTCGATCATCCGCTGATCGGCCGTCAGACGGTTGCGGTGGATGTCGAGCCGGATTTGTTCCGCCGCGATCTGGCGCGGGCGCGCACTTTCGGCTTCATGCGTGACGTATCGAAGCTGTGGAGCGCGGGCTATGCGCTCGGCGCGTCGTTGGAGAATACGGTCGTTATTGCGGAAGACCGCGTCCTGAATTCGGAAGGGATCCGCTTCCCCGACGAATTCGTGCGGCACAAGGCTGTCGACGCCATCGGCGACCTCGCGCTGGCTGGCGCACCGCTCATCGGCGCCTATCGCTCCGTGCGCGGCGGCCACAAGCTCAATCATGCCGTGCTGAGCGCGCTGATGGCGGACCGCAGCGCCTGGGCCTACGTCGAAATGCCCGAAATCCGCCGCCCGCGCGGCCACGCCGACCTGGCAGCCGGTTTCGCGGCCGCGGCCTACGGCCCGGACGTCTCCTAGCCGCCTTAATAGGCGTCTTAACTTTCCTAAGCTTTTACGCCTTAATCCGGGCCGATTGTCGGCCATAATTGCTGTATTGTCATAGGGCTGCGGTGCGCTCGCGCGGATGGCCTGGGACTGGACCGGGGGATTTTGGCGAGGACTTTGCCAAGGACTTGGTTGAGGGTTTGGCGCGGGACGGACGTACCGAGGGGACGCAAATTACGCTCATGATGCCGTCACGAGGATCGCCACGATCCGGTTCGAGGCTGTGCGCGCTGGCTGCTTGCCTGGCGCTCGTGCTGCTTGCCGCGCCGCTCGCGGGCTGCAGCAAGGAAGAAGATTACGTCCCCGACAGTCCCGCCGACCTCCTCTACAACGAGGGCCTTTATCTCCTCAACAATAAGCAGGAGTATAAGGAAGCGGCGAAGAAATTCGACGAGGTGGACCGCGAGAACCCGTATTCGGATTGGGCGCGCAAGGCGCTTCTGATGTCGGCCTACGCCTATTATCAAGCCGAAGATTACGAATCCTGCGTTAACTCGGCGAAACGCTACGTAACGCTGCACCCCGGCAGCCCCGATGCGGCCTATGCGCAATACCTGATCGGCGCTTCCTATTACGATCAGATCCTCGACGTCTCGCGCGACCAGGCGCGCGCCGACAAGGCGATCGACGCGCTGCAAGAGGTGATACGCAAATATCCGAACAGCGAATACGCGATCAACGCCAAGAAGAAAATTGAGATGGCGCGCGACCAGCTTGCCGGCAAAGAGATGCAGGTCGGCCGCTATTACATGGACCGGCGCGACTTCGTCGGCGCCATCAACCGGTTCAAGGTAGTGGTGACGCAGTATCAGACCACGCGCCACGTCGAAGAGGCGCTGGAACGGCTGACCGAAGCCTATATCGCGCTCGGCATCACCGATGAAGCGCAAACCGCCGCCGCCGTGCTCGGCCACAATTTCCCGGACAGCCCTTGGTACAAGGACGCCTATAATCTCGTGAGGACTGCCGGCCAGGAGCCGAACGAGAACAAGTCGTCATGGATCAGCCGCGCCTTCTCGAATATGGGCCTGGCCAGCGCCAAAAGCGGCTGATTGGTCCCGTTCCGATTGATTCAGCGGATGAGCGGATGACTGACGCAGATAACTGACGTTTTTTGCCGGGAATCGGTAATATCCGGCACACGATTGCGAAGATCGTGTTCAAACCGAAGTTCCCGTCATCCCAATAAAGTCGCCATGCTCGCTCGCCTCTCTATCCGCGACATCGTTCTGATCGAACGGCTGGATATCGATTTCGGATCCGGGCTTGCCGCGCTCACCGGCGAGACCGGCGCCGGCAAATCGATTCTGCTCGACGCTTTTGCCTTGGCGCTCGGCGCGCGCGGCGACGTCGCGCTGGTGCGCGAAGGCGCCGAACAAGGCCAGGTGATTGCCGTTTTCGATCTCGCGAAAAAGCATCCGGCGCGCCGCGTGCTCGCCGAGAACGATCTTGGCGGCGAGGACGAATTAATCGTGCGGCGGGTGCAATTCGCCGATGGCCGCACCCGCGCCTTCATCAACGACCAGCCGGTGAGCGTCCAGGTGCTGCGCGCGCTCGGCGCCGCCTTGGTCGAAATTCACGGCCAGCACGACGACCGTGCCTTCGTCGATGCGGCGACGCACCGTGCGCTGCTCGATGCCTATGGCGGGATCGAGGACGATGCGGCTGAAGTCACGCATCTGTGGACCGAACGCCGGACGCGCGAGACCGCCGTCGCCGACCATCGCGCCGCCGTCGAGCGCGCGGCGCGGGAAGCCGAATGGCTGCGCCACTCCGTCGAGGAGCTCAGCCGCCTCGCCGCGCAACCAGGCGAGGAAACCGCGCTTGCCGAACGCCGCGCGACCATGATGCAGGCGGAGAAAGTCGGCGAGGATTTGCGCGCGACCCACGACAGCGTAACCGGGCCGAACTCGCCGGTGCACCCGCTCGCGACCGCCGTGCGCCGCCTCGAACGCCGCGCCGCGCAAATACCGGCCTTGATCGCGCCGGCGGTGAAAGCGATCGACGCCGCGCTGAATTCGCTGGAAGAAGCGCGCCTGCATCTCGAACATGCGCTGCGGGTCGCGGACTACGATCCGCACGAGCTTGAGCGCATCGAAGAGCGCCTGTTCGCGCTGCGGGCCGCCGGACGCAAATACAACGTGCCGGTCGACAATCTGGCAGCACTCGCCCAGCGCTACGAATCCGATCTCGCCTTGATCGATGCCGGCGCCGAACGGCTCGCCGCGCTCGAGCGCGAGGCAAAGGAAGCGTCCGCGCGCTATCGCGCAACGGCGGAAGCGCTGTCGGCCGCGCGCCGCCGTGCCGCGCAAAAGCTCGACAAGGCGGTCAATGCCGAGCTGAAGCCGCTCAAGCTCGAACGCGCGCAATTCTCCACCGAGATCACCAGCGAAACCGAAGGGCCGGACGGCCTCGACCGTATCGAGTTCTGGGTGCGCACCAATCCCGGCACGCGGCCCGGACCGCTGATGAAGGTTGCCTCCGGCGGCGAGCTTGCGCGCTTTCTGCTCGCACTCAAAGTGGTGCTGGCCGATCGCGGTTCGGCGCCGACATTGATCTTCGATGAGATCGATACCGGCGTCGGCGGCGCGGTCGCCGATTCAATTGGTGTACGGCTCGCGCGGCTGGCCTCCGGTGTTCAGGTCATCGCCGTGACGCACGCGCCGCAAGTGGCGGCGCGCGCCGACCGGCACTATCTCATCAGCAAGGATGCCCTCGCCAAAGGCAAACGCGTCGCAACCCGCGTCGCCGAGCTTGCGGGCGAGCACCGCCGCGAGGAGATTGCGCGCATGCTCGCCGGCGCGGAAATCACCGCCGAAGCCCGCGCCGCCGCCGAACGGCTTATTCGTGCGGCGAGTTGAGTCCAGGGTGAGCTATGGCCCGTCGCCAAAAGTCCGAAACATCCATCGACGATCTCTCCGAGAAGCAGGCCAAGGCCGAGCATGCGCGGCTAGATGCTGAGATTGCCGCGCACGATCGCCGTTACTATCAAGACGACGCGCCGACGACTTCAGACGCCGAATATGACGCGCTACGCAAGCGCTACAGCGCCATTGAGGCGCGGTTCCCGGATTTACGCACGCTCGAAAGCCTGACGCAGCGCGTCGGCGCGGCGCCGTCGGCGCGCTTTGCAAAAGTGCGGCACGCGGTGCCGATGCTCTCGCTCGACAACGCGTTCGCGGAGCAAGACGTCGCCGATTTCGTCGGCCGCATCCGCCGCTTTCTCCGTCTGCCGGAGGATGAGGAAATCGTGTTTTCCGCCGAGCCGAAGATCGACGGCCTGTCGATGTCATTGCGCTACGAAAACGGCGAGCTTGTCACCGGCGCGACGCGCGGCGACGGCGCCGAAGGCGAAGACGTCACCGCCAACGTGAAGACGATCGCGGACATTCCGCACAAGCTGTCGGGGCGCAAAGTTCCGGCCGTGACCGAGGTGCGCGGCGAAGTCTACATGACCAAGGCGGCGTTCCTCGAACTCAACCGCAAACAGGCCGAAGCCGGCAAGCCGCTCTATGTCAACCCGCGCAACACCGCGGCCGGCTCGTTGCGTCAGCTCGACGCGTCGATCACCGCGTCACGGCCGCTCGGCTTCTTCGCCTATGCCTGGGGCGAGATGAGCGACATGCCGGCCGAAACGCAGTCCGGCATGATCAAATGGTTCGAGACGTGCGGCTTCAAGACCAACCCGCTAGCCAAAATGTGCCGCTCGCTCGAGGCGCTGTTGAAATTTCACAGCGAGATCGAAGCGCAACGCGCCAAGCTCGACTACGACATCGACGGCGTCGTCTACAAAGTCGACCGTCTCGATTGGCAGGAGCGGCTCGGTTTCGTGTCGCGCAATCCGCGCTGGGCCATCGCGCACAAATTCCCGGCCGAGAAGGCAACGACCGCCATCAAGGACATCGAAATCCAAATCGGCCGCACCGGATTCCTGACGCCGGTCGCCAAGCTCGAGCCGGTGACCGTGGGCGGCGTCGTGGTGCAGAACGCCACGCTGCACAATCCCGAGGAAATCGCGCGGCTCGACGTCCGCATCGGCGACACGGTGACGATCCAGCGTGCGGGCGACGTCATTCCCCAGGTTCTCGGCATCGTCGAGGACAAGCGTCCGCGCGGCGCCAAGCCTTATCAATTTCCGAAAAAGTGCCCGTGCCCGCTGCATACCGACGTGGTGCGTGAGATCATCGCCGGCGGCGCCGAGGGCGCGCGCGTCCATTGCACCGGCGAGTTTGCTTGCCCCTATCAGACGATCGAGCATCTCAAGCATTTCGTCTCGCGCCGCGCCTTCGATATCGACGGGCTCGGCGAAAAACAGATCGAGCTGTTCTACGAACGCGGGTGGGTCAAAGAGCCGGCCGATATTTTCACGCTCGAAGCGCGCAACAAAAAGATCAAGCTCGAAGAGGTCGAAGGTTTCGGCGCGACATCGGTGCGCAACCTGTTCGGCGCGATCGCGGCGCGGCGCGAGATTTCGCTGGAGCGTTTCATTTATTCGCTCGGTATCCGGCATGTCGGCGAAACCACGGCGGTAGCGCTGGCGCGCGGCTATGGCACATGGGACGCCTTCCATGATGCCTGTCTCAAGCTCGCTAAAGGCGACGAAGAGACCAAGGAGGAAATGGATGCGCTCGATCAGATCGGCGACACGGTGATCGAGAGCCTGCACGAATATTTCGGCGAAGCTCACAACAGACGACGCATCGAACGCCTCGCGGCGCAGGTGAAGATTCTCGACGCCGAAAAGCCGCGTGGCGATTCGCCAATCGCCGGGAAAACCGTGGTTTTCACCGGCACGCTGGAAAAGATGACGCGCGACGAGGCGAAAGCATCCGCCGAGCGCCTCGGCGCCAAAGTGTCGGGCTCGGTATCGAAGAAGACCGATTACGTCGTAGCCGGACCCGGCGCCGGCTCGAAACTGGCCGAAGCGAAAAAGCTCGGCGTCGAGGTCCTCACGGAAGACGAATGGGCGCAGCTCATTCGTTGAGCTTCATCCCAGCGGCGCCGTGGCCGCGATCAGCCACGCGCGCGCTTGGGCATCGAGAAGCGGCGCGATCTCGTCGCGCACGCGCATGTGATAGGCATCAAGCCAGGCGATTTCCTCAGGCGTCATCAAGGACGAGTCGATGAGGTGCGCGTCGATTGGCGCCAGCGTCAGCGTCTCGAAAGCGTTGAGCGGGCGCTCGGCATCGGCGACCGGCTTGGCTTCCGTGACAAGAATGAGATTCTCGACGCGGATGCCGTAAGCATCGGTGCGGTAATAGCCCGGCTCGTTCGACAGGATCATGCCGCGCTTGAGCGGCGCGCTGCCGAGCTTTGCGATGCGCGCCGGGCCTTCGTGCACCGAGAGATAGCTGCCGACGCCGTGGCCGGTGCCGTGATCGAAATCAAGGCCGTCGCGCCAGAGGAATTGCCGCGCCAACGTATCGAGTTGCGCGCCGGACGTGCCGTCGGGGAATATCGCGCGGGCGATGGCGATATGGCCCTTGAGCACCAGGGTAAAATTCTTGCGCATATCGGCGGTCGGCGTGCCGACGGCCAAAGTGCGCGTAATATCGGTCGTGCCGTCCTCGTACTGGCCGCCGGAATCGACCAGAAACAACTCGCCGGACGCAACGCGCCGGTTGCTGCTGCGGCTCACGCGGTAATGCACGATGGCGCCGTCCGGTCCGGCGCCGGCGATGGTGGGAAACGACACGTCCTTCAGTGCGCCGGTATCGCGGCGAAAGCTCTCCAGCGCTTCGACCGCGTCGATCTCCGTCAGACGCCCGCGCGGCGCTTCGCCGTCGAACCAGGCCAGGAAGCGTGTCACCGCCGCGCCGTCGCGAAATTGCGCGGCCTTCGCGCCCGCGATTTCGGCCGCGTTCTTGACCGCCTTCATCGGCGTGATCGGATCGCCGCCGCGCAGCACTTTGCCGCCGTTGTCGACGACCAGCCGCGCGATGGCTTCGGGGCAAACGCCGGGATCGAGCCGCACGGCGCGCAGTTCCTTGCCGAGCGTGGCGAGATCGCGCTCGAAATCGCTATTGGCGCGCACGTCGGCCAGTTCTTCGAGGTGGTGCCGGACATCGTTGGCGAGCTTGCGGCCGTCGACATAGAGCGCGGGCCGCCCATCCTTCGGCACGATGGCGGAAGCAAGCACCACCGGCGTGTGCGGAACGTCGTTGCCGCGGATATTAAAGAGCCACGACACCGATTGCGGATCGGAGACCACGAGCGCGTCGGCCGCCGTCTTCTGCATGTCGGCGCGGACGCGCTTGAGTTTCGTCCCGGCCTCTTCGCCGGCATAGCGCAAGTCATGCAGCACGACCGCGCCTTGCGGCGCCGCCGGCCGGTCGATCCAGCCGGCATCGATCGGGTTGTCGGCGACCGCGACGAGGCTCGCCTTCGCCGCCTCGCAGGCTTTGGCGAACCGCTCGGCGCCGTCTACCGTGTGCAGCCACGGCGAATAGCCGAGCTTCGCGCCGGCCGGCAGATTCTCCTCGATCCATTGCGCCGGCGGATGCTCGATCAGATGCTCCACTTTGAAGGCCGATGCATCGACCTCATCGCGCACCTGAACGAGATAGCGGCCGTCGATGAAGATCACGGCGCGCTCGGCAAGCACGATGGCAAGGCCGGCCGAACCGGTGAAGCCGGTGAGCCAGGCCAGCCGCTCGGCGCAGGGCGGCACGTATTCGTTCTGGTAGCGATCGGCGCGCGGCACGATGAAACCATCGAGGCCACCCCGCTTGAGCTCCGCCCGCAGCGCCGCGAGCCGATCGCTACCAGAACGAATA
>Ga0207416_1000579_pt1 | contig 60142 bp, 65 predicted proteins | sample PaiPotPPM11metaG_FD_184107 | JGI IMG/M metagenome (GOLD analysis project Ga0207416, IMG submission 184107) | Iron sulfur acid spring bacterial and archeal communities from Banff, Canada, to study Microbial Dark Matter (Phase II) - Paint Pots PPM... ... | reverse complement strand
CTGCACCGACGTGGAGCCCCGCCTCGAGGCCCTGCAGCCGGCCTTGCGCGAGTACGAAGCCACCTACAACACGATCCGACCCCATCAAGCCCTCGGCTACCTCACTCCCCAGGAGTACCTTGACAAATATCAGGAGGCAGCATGATCGGTGTAACCCATCACCTGAACCAGTACAGCGCCTTGCACATATTGAGCAAAGGCCGTACAATACGGATTTGCTGCCGAAGTATGAGAGGTAATTGCAGGAATCATGGATATAGAAGAAGTCTCGTCAGTGCCGGAAGTCACCGACGAAGAGCGGCGTGCCAACCGGCGGCAGCTGACCCAGCAGGCAATCACGCTTGCGGTGCAGAGTCGCTGGCAAGAAGCCGCCGACACCAATCGCCAGATTGTTGAGCAGGCACCGGACGATGCCGAGGCATACAACCGCCTGGGCAAGGCGTATACCGAGCTGGGTAGGATTGCAGATGCCCGTGAGGCGTATGAGAACACGCTGCGGGTTGACCCTGCGAACCTGATCGCGCAGCGCAATCTGGACCGGCTGAGCCGAATGGACGAAAAAGAGGCGGCCGAGCAGCTGGCCAAAAAGGGAGGCCAGAAGCTCGACCCCAGGTTCTTCATCGAAGAGACGGGGAAAACCGGCGTCGCGACCGTTCAAAATTCGTCCGGCCCGGCTGCCATTGCCACGCTCACCGCCGGCGACGAAGTGAAGCTGGAGCCTCAAGACAATCACCTGTTGGCCACCACCATGGACGGGACGCACCTGGGACGAGTGGACGATCAGCTGGCACAGCGCATCATGCGTCTCATGCAGACCGGCAACCAATATCAAGCCGGGGTCATCGGCGTCGACGATCCGGATGTGCGCATCATGATTCGAGAGACGTCTCAGGCGCCGGAAAACGCCGGTCGGATTTCCTTCCCTCCGCGGGGCAAGCAAGCGGGTTTGCCGCGACCGTATCTTCGTGAAGGACTCCTGCGTCGGGCTGCGGACGAGGAAGACGAGGACGAGCTTGACGTTGATCTGGATTCCGACGCGGACGAAGACGACGAGGAGGATGCGTCCGAATTCGGCTTCCACGAAGCCTCGCTGGACGAAGCCTGAGCAATTTGCTGTCTTGCGGGCCTGCCGGCCCTGATATATAATTCCGTCTTGGTGCGACAGCTTAGGTCTCAGGGCGACCTTCATTGCTCATCTGCTGACCTACTGGCGGCCGAATACTGGAAAGGAGGTTGGCAGAGTGAGCTTGACGGACAAGACCCTGACGTGCCGGGATTGCAGCTCTGAGTTCCTGTTCACCATCGGCGAGCAGCAGTTCTTCCAGAGTAAGGGTCTCTTGCACGAGCCCGGTCGCTGCCCGTCCTGTCGCGCCATCTACAAGCGCGACCGCGGACTGGCATCTGATCGGCCAATTCGGGAGTACCACGACACGATCTGCGCAGAGTGTGGTCGTCCAGCACGAGTCCCATTCGTTCCTCGAAACGATCGGCCGGTCTACTGCAGTCCTTGCTACGACAAAGTTCGCACCGCGAACGTCTAGCACTGCATGAAGCAAGGCGGGCCGGGAACTCCCGGCCCGCCTTGGTGTGCTAAAATCATAGGAAAATGGTGTCCCGTGGTTGGCGCTTGCCTGCAAGGAGTCTTGTCGGCAAGCGCTAATCACGGTGCACCGCTCATGAATTTCAGACGGAGAAATGTGTGCCGGTATCGAAAGAGAAGAAAGCGGAGATCATCAGCGAGTACCAGACCCATCCCGGAGACGTAGGTTCTTCGGAGGTGCAGATCGCGCTCCTCACGCAGCGGATCAATGAGCTCACAGAGCACTTGCGTGAGCACAAACACGACTTTCACACGCGGCGCGGTCTGCTCAAACTCGTCGGCCGCCGCCGCCGGCTCCAGGCATATCTGAGCCGTGAGTCGCCGGAGCAGTATCGGTCGGTCATCGCTCGTCTCGGGTTACGCAAGTAGCCCGTATTTTTTGAGCTATCAGCTGTCAGCCATCAGCTCTCAGGTGTTCACATCGCTATCTGGAACAATCCGGACGAATTGGCTGTGCTTCCTGCAGAAGCGCCTGCCGTGCTCCCCTGGCTGAAAGCTGATTGCTGACGGCTAATGGCTATTTCGGAGGATTGAAATGATTCAGAAGGATTTTGAAACGGTCGCCGGCCGTGAGCTGGTGATCGAGTCGGGTCGCGTGGCATGGCAAGCCAACGGCGCCGTCACTGTTCAATACGGTGAAACGATCGTGCTGGCCACCGCCGTCGCATCCAAGGAACCGCGGCCTAACATCGATTTTTTCCCGCTCACCTGCGACTTTGAAGAACGACTCTACGCCGCCGGCAAGATTCCCGGTGGCTACATCAAGCGAGAGGGACGCCCCAGTACGGACGCGATCCTCGCCGCTCGCCTGACCGACCGTCCGCTGCGGCCCCTTTTCCCCAAGGGTTTCCGCAACGACGTTCAGGTCATCGTGACGCCGCTTGCCGTGGATCAGCAGAACGATCCGGCCATCTTGTCGATCATCGGCGCTTCTACCGCCCTGACCATCTCGGATATTCCCTTCAACGGCCCGGTTGGCGCCGTGCGTATTGGATACGTCGACGGAGAGCTGGTTGTCAACCCCACGACTTCACAGCTGGGGCAGAGCAAGCTCGACCTGGTTATGGCGGCAACACGCGACGCCGTCGTGATGGTCGAGGCCGGTGCCAATGAGGTGCCCGAAGACGTCATCCTGGAGGCGCTCCGCGTCGGGCACGAGATCACTCAGTCAATCATCGACCTGCAAGAACGGCTGCGAGCGGCCTGTGGCAAGCCGAAGCGCGAGTTCCCTCTCAAGACCGCACCGGAAGATCTCGTTACTGCGGTACAGGCGCACGTCGGGGATCGCCTACACGACAATCTCGTTCATGCCTCAAAGACGGAGCGCGAGTCGGCAGTGGACGCTCTCGAAGACGAGGTGCGCGCTCATTTCGAAGAGCAGGGCTGGGATCCCGTCGATATCAAGACCGTTTTCGAAAGTCTGCTCAAGAAGACGGTCCGCGAGATGATCCTGAAGGAAAATCTGCGGCCCGACGGGCGTTCCCGAACGGAAATTCGCCCACTCTCAATCGAGGTGGGTGTCCTACCGCGCGTCCATGGCAGTGGACTCTTCAGCCGCGGTCAGACTCAGGCTCTCACCATCGCCACACTGGGCTCCACCTCTGATGAGCAAATCATCGACGGTCTGGGCCTGGACGAGTCCAAGCGGTACATGCACCACTATAATTTTCCCCCGTTCAGCACGGGCGAGACGCGACCGCTGCGCGGCCCGGGCCGTCGCGAGATCGGCCACGGGATCCTTGCCGAGCGCGCGCTCGAGACGGTGATTCCGTCTCAGGAAGAGTTTCCTTACACGATCCGGCTCGTCTCCGAGATTCTCTCTTCGAACGGGTCGACATCGATGGCTGCCACCACGGGAAGCACGTTGGCGCTCATGGATGCCGGGGTGCCCATCAAGGCGCCCGTGTCCGGCATTGCAATGGGTCTGATTACGGGCGAAGACGGGGAGTATGCGATCCTGACCGACATCCAGGGTGTCGAGGATGCCCTGGGTGACATGGATTTCAAGGTGACCGGGACGCGAGAGGGTGTCACTGCGATTCAGATGGACATCAAAGTGTCCGGCCTGACCCAGGAGATCATGGTGCAGGCGCTGCAGCAAGCACGCGACGCTCGTTTGATCATCCTGGATAAGATTCATGAGGTCATTCCCGAGCCGCACAAGGATCTCTCTCCCTATGCGCCGCGCATTACGCGCATTCAAATCAACCCGGACAAGATTGGGACAGTCATTGGTCCCGGCGGCAAGATGATCAAGAAGATCATCGAGGAGACCAAGGCCTCCATCGACATCGAGGACGACGGAAGCGTGTTTGTCGCCAGTAGCGACAGCCAGGCGGCCCAGAAGGCGATCGACATCATCCGCAGTCTGACCGCAGAAGTTGAGGTAGGGCAGAGCTACAACGGCACCGTCAAACGCATCATGGACTTCGGCGCCTTTGTCGAGGTCTTGCCCGGGAAGGAAGGGCTCGTTCATATTTCCCAGCTCGCGCCGTATCGCGTCAATCGAGTCGAGGATGTGGTGAACGTCGGCGACCGACTCGAGGTCAAGGTCACGGGCATCGACTCGATGGGCCGCATCAACCTCTCGCACCGGGCGCTGCTCGAGCCGAACGGAGATGAGCGCTCAGATGAGGGATCAGGTCCGGGACGCCCAGGGGGTGGCCCCCCACGCCAGGGCGGCGGTTTCCGCGGAGGCGATGAAGGCGGCTTCCGGCGGCATCCCGATGGTCCCCGAGATCGGGGCCCACGCCGGCCTGAGGGTGGCCGAGGCGGACCGCGGGGTGAAGGCGGCTTCCGACGGGATCGTCGACCGGAAGGACGGGGCGGGGAAGAGCGGCGAGATCAGCCACGCGACCGATTTAGAGAGCGCGAGTAGGCGCGGAAGCGGCCTTTGAGCGGTGACGACCGGCTGAAGCAAATAAGCGAGGAGGTTGCACACTGCACCAGGTGCGACCTCTATCGCTCTGCCACTCACGGGGTTCCGGGGGAGGGACCGAGCAATGCAGACATTATGCTGGTCGGCGAAGGTCCTGGCTTTAACGAAGACAAGCAGGGCCGCCCATTCGTTGGACCGGCAGGTCGATTCCTCGAGGAGCTGCTGGGCGTGGCAGGCCTCACGCGATCCGACGTATTCATTACCAACGTAGTCAAACATCGACCTCCCAATAACCGGGATCCGCTGCCGGACGAGCTTCTTGCCTGCCGTCCCTACCTCGAGCGGCAGATCGAGGTGATCGATCCTCGCGTGATCGTCACGCTCGGCCGCTTCTCTCTCGGCACATTCTTCCCCGGTAGCATGATCTCGAAGATGCACGGTCAGATTCAGGAGAAGGCTGGCCGGTACTTCTTCCCCATGTACCATCCGGCGGCCGCGCTCCATCAGGACAGGCTGCGGCAGACCCTGCTGGACGACATGAAAAAGCTGGCCGAGTTCATCCAGGGTCCGCTTTCTGAGCCGAAAGGCAAAAAAGCGGAGCGCCAGGGGCAGGACGAGGATCCTCCCTCGCAGCTCAGCCTCTTCTGACGAAAGGAGTCGGTTAGTTATGAGTAATGAGTCGTGAGTCCTGAGCCGGGGCACCCACAAGGGGATGCCCCTACGGACTTACAACTCACATCTCATAACTCATAACTCGAAAGTGGCCAAGCCAAAACTGCGCATCATTCCGCTGGGCGGAGTCGGCGAAATCGGCAAGAACATGACCGTACTGGAGTACGGCAACAACATCATCGTCGTCGACTGCGGTGTTATGTTCCCCGAAGAGAACATGCCGGGCATAGACCTGGTGATTCCAGACGTTACCTATCTGCTGGAAAAGCGCAAAAAGGTTCGGGCCTTCTTCATTACCCACGGGCATGAGGATCACATCGGCGCTCTTCCCTACGTCCTGCCTAACTTTGAGGTGCCGGTCTATTCCACTGCTCTCACGGTAGGTCTCATATCGGTCAAGCTGCGCGAGCGTCGCCTGCTGGACAGCTCTGATCTTCGAACCGTGCAGCACGGAGATCGCATCACGGCCGGTGTTTTCGATGTCGAGTTTTTCAGTGTGGCGCACAGCGTGCCCGATGCGTCGGGGCTCGCCATCCGCACGCCGGTAGGAACTGTGGTCCACACCGGCGACTTCAAGATCGACCTCACGCCGGTCGATTCGAAGCCAACCGATATTGGGGCGCTGGCCCGCATCGGCACCGAGGGGGTGCTGGTACTCCTGGCGGATAGCACGGGAGTAGAACGGCCGGGCTATACGCCGTCTGAGTCGACCGTCGGCCGCGCCTTCGACGAGATTTTCCGGAACGCGCCCGGACGAATTATCGTCGCCACTTTCGCCAGCCTGATCGCCCGCATCCAGCAGGTCCTCACGATCTCGCACAAGTACGAGCGCAAGGTGGCCGTCATCGGGCGCAGCATGCAGCAGAACGTGAGTATCGCGGTGGAGCTCGGCTACCTGCGCGACCCCGGTAACGTCATCCAACCATGGGAGCAGATGGCTCATCTTCCGTCGAACAAGATCACGATCGTGGGAACCGGCGCTCAGGGGGAGCCGACTTCGGCTCTCAGCCGCATGGCCAATCGCGATCACCGTCAAATTCAGATCCGGAAGGGTGACACCGTAGTGATGTCGGCTTCGCCCATTCCGGGAAATGAAGAGCAGGTGACGCGCAATATCGACGCGCTCTTCCAGCTTGGAGCGAACGTCATCTACGGGCCGGAAGCGCACGTGCATGTGTCCGGACACCCCGGCCGCGAGGAGCTCAAGATCCTGACGAGCATCACCCGGCCGAAGTATATGGTCCCGGTACACGGCGAAGTTCGGCATCTCATCCTGCATGCGCGCCTCGCCGAAGCGCTTGGAGTTCCGGCCAAGAACGTCCTCATTCCGGAGAACGGCCGCATCATGGAATTCTCACAGGATTCGGCTCGCTTTAATGGGCACGTGTCGGCCAACAACGTGTTCGTCGACGGTCTCGGCGTGGGAAGCATCGGCGATATCGTTCTTCGAGACCGACGGCATCTGGCACAGGATGGAGTCGTGATCGCAGTCTTGACGGTTGATCGCCGCACCGGCAAGCTGACCGGGCGTCCCGATCTGATCTCCCGCGGATTCGTCGACGATCAGGACGAGCCGATCATGCAGGGTGCTCGCGAGCAGCTGTTTCGCGGCCTTCAGCACATGCACTCCAGCACCGCCGAACCCGCCTATATCCAGAACAAAGCCCGCGACACGTTGCAAAAATATCTCTATCAGCAGACCAAGCGGCGACCTATGATTCTCGGCGTAGTGGTCGAAGTCTGATGTGAAATAGGTCACAGACAGGAAGCCCGCTCCACGGTATGGTGTAGGGGACAAGCTGCTCCTCCCCCGATCGCGTCTCATTTGGAGCTTGGTGAGACGCTTGATCACGATACAGAAGCCGGCGCTCTCCTCCTGCCGGCTTCTGTCTTCTTAGGATCCGGTTTCACTCTGAGGCCGCGCTGCAAAGCCGATATGTCCTTTCCTGCTCGGCTTTGTTCCCCCGCGAAGCGCAACTACCTGCGAGCTCCGGATAATGACCTTATCTTCCGATTCGGCTAGCTCGAAGCTTGGCCAGTCCTCCGCCGCCAGTCGCTGGGCAACCTCGGGCATCGTCCCCTTGACGAGGAAGGCCCCGCTCGCAGTAAAAATGAGTACCTGACCCTCGGACGGTTCCTTGTCGGCATCTACCTCAACCACGGTTCCTCCTCAACTGGATATGACACGGACGCTATCTCCACTATGCGTGGTGCCCGCGGTGGGCTCCAAGTGACACCGAACGAGCAGGATCAGGTATCTCAAGGACCTCCAGACGAAACGGTCCAGGATCAGCTTGTGCGTGCGGTGCGCGATCTCTGGTCGAGTGTGGCAGAGCTCGGCGAGAGCTACGTGGTCTTCATGGATCGCCGATCCCTGAATACACGGGTAGAGCTGACCGCGGACGGCCTCTATCGGGTGAGCTGGGAGCACGAGGATGGGTCGTGGAGCGAGCACGAGCGGTCCTTTGAAAACCCTCGGGAGGCGGCATTCCACGGTTACCAGGGACCTCACTAACGGTAAGATCGGAGTAATCGCATCTGCGATGGCACATCAACGCAGGAGCTCAGCGCTTGTGACACATGTACAAGAGACCGTTGACATTGCCGCGCCCATCGAAGAAGTCTTCGCCGTGATAACCGATCCGGAGCGGTCTCCGGAGTGGTCGGCTGACGTGATCGAGGTGCGAGACGTATCGGACGAACCGGTGCAGGAGGGTGCGACCTGGCAGCAGGTGGTGCGCATAGCCGGCAGGCCGGTCAATTTGCAGTGCCGCATCGTAGAGCTTCGGCCGCCCTATGAGGGAGTTGTGCAAATCTCGGGCGATCACCAGGGACGCATTCGTACTCACTGTGAAGCAACAGAAAAGGGCACCCGTGTCACTCAGGAGATCGACTTCGTACCGCCCGGCGGCATTCTTGGGCGAGTGGCAGGCGGATTGGTTGGCCCGGCCATGAAGCGCGAGCTGCGTCGATCCTTGGAACGTATGCGTGAGACTCTCGAGGGACAGGCGGGAGAAGAAGGTGGAGCTCGGACTTCGCAATAAGGTAGCAGTGGTTGGCGGATCATCGGACGGCATCGGTCAAGCTGTCGCCTCGGTCTTCGCGCGAGAGGGCGCGCGTCTGGTCGTCAATGGACGCCGAAAAGACGTCCTGACGCAGACGGCACAAGAGATAAGGCGACACAATGGCGTTGAAGTGGAGCCAGTGCAGGCGGACCTCTCTTTGCCCGAGGACTGCCGGCGCCTGGTCGATCGGGCGGTCGAACGGTTTGGCCGCATCGACGCGCTTGTAACGAACACCGGTGGACCGCCCTCGAAACCCTTCGACCATCTAACGGACGAGGACTGGGAAGCGGCGCTCGATCTCGTCTTGATGAGCGCGGTGCGGTTGATGCGGGCTGCGCTGCCGCACCTTCGTGAGTCGGGGGGAAGCATCGTCAACCTAACGTCAATCTCCGTCAAACAGCCGATCGGCGGTCTCGTATTGTCGAATAGTATCCGGCCCGGCGTGGTCGGGTTGGGGAAGACGCTCGCAACCGAGCTCGCCGCCTCGGGAGTGCGCGTGAATGACGTTGGACCGGGTCTCATCTGGACGGAGCGCCAAAAGTACCTTGTCGGCGTGCGAGCGAAGAACGAGGGTATATCGGTTGAGGAGGTTGCGAAGCGCGCCGAGGCGAGCGTTCCCATGAAACGGTATGGCACCCCGGAAGAGGTGGCCAATCTGGTGGTATTTTTGTGCTCGCCTGCCGCCAGCTACATCACGGGAACGACCATTCTGGTTGATGGGGGCATGTATCCGGGCCTGTTATGAACCCGACAGAGCCCGATCCTTGTCTTCCAGGGCGCGCAACACCTTCTCCGGCGTGACCGGCAGATCTGTTACCCACACGCCGACCGCATCGTAGATCGCGTTGACAATTGCCGGGACCGGCGAGTTAGCCGTCATCTCCCCGACACCCTTCACACCGTACGGCCCGTTGGACGATGGATATTCGAGGACGACGGTTTCGATCTGGGGCGCGTCCATCGCGGTTGGGACGATGTACTCACCGAAGCTGGAAGTGTGATGGTCTTGCGCCGGGTAGTACGGAAAAACGGTCTCCATCAGTGCATGTCCCATGCCCATCACGGCGCCGCCGACGATCTGACCCTCGACCATTGCCGGATTGACCTGCCGTCCAACCTCATACGCGCCAAACAGCCGAAGCACGGTAACCTCCCCGGTCTCGGTGTCGACCTCGACCTCGGCCACAGCTGTGGCGTGCGCCTCGGTAGAGTCCGGGTCGCACGCTCCCGTTTCCGGGTCGACGCCACCCTTTGGCTTGAGGAAGATGCCGCGCCCGGAGATGGTGCGCCCGTATTTGAAGTGCGCTGCCAGGGCAACGTCCAAGACGCTGAGCTTGCGGTCCGGCGAGCCCTTTACGTGCACTTCGCCGTTTTCAACCACAAGATCCTGAGGTGCGGCTTCCATCTCATCCGCCGCCACCTCGAGCAGGGCGCGCTTGGCCTCCTCGGCCGCCATGATGACCGCGTTTCCCACACGATGCGTCGCTCGGCTGGCGAAGGTGCCCATGCAATGCGGAGCCGAGTCGGTATCTCCGGTGTCGATGATCACTCCCTCGAGAGGTACACCCAGCGTCTCGGCGGCGATCTGCCCGATCACGGTCTTCAGCCCCTGACCCAGATCGGTGCTGGAGAGCTTGACGGTGAAGCTGCCGGTGGGCTGGCAGAAGATCAGAGCCTGGGTAGGATCGCCTCCGAGATTCATACCTGTCGGATAGTTGACACTCGCTATGCCGCGTCCGCGTACTCTGGTCACAATCTGCTCCCTCCGCCCCCATAAGCATGATTGCCCGTCTGCTCGCCCGTATCATTCGAGTGCATCGCCCGGAGATGCGCCGGCAGCTCGTGTCCGGCCAGTTCTGCCGCTGCCTGCAGCGTCTCGACCAGCGCGGCGTCCTCCACGACCTTGCGCACGGGCCGCATCTGCCCATTGCGGTAGGCGTTGATCATGCGCAGCTCCCACGAGTCCATCCCGATGGTCCGTGCGATCTTCTCCATCTGCACCTCAATGGCAAAGCTCGCCTCCATCACGCCAAACCCGCGCATGGCCGAAGACGGTTGCCGATTTGTGTAGACGCAGTAGACGTCGGCCCAGACATTTGGAATGCTGTAGGGTCCGCCGACATTCGCCATATGTTTCTGGGCGCCGTATGGAGAGTGCCGATGGTATGCTCCCGCATCTTGCAGGGAGCGCACCTTCCGGGCGATGATCCGGCCGTCGCGCATGACCCCATCCCGATACTCCATCTTGACCCCGGCCCGCGTGGATGAGTTCTGGAATTCCTCTCTTCTCGTCCAACGCCACTTGACCGGCCGCCTCGTCTTGAGAGCCGCGATGCAGGTCACCGGCTCGGTAATGACGTCGACCTTCCCACCGAAGCCGCCACCCACCGTGCCACCCAGGAACCGCAGCTGGTTGCTCGGACACTGCAGGATGATCGCCGTATTGTCCATGGAAAAGTACAGCGCCTGGGTATTGGTGTGCACCGTCAGGCGGCCGTCCGGCTCGGGCTTGACGACGCAGCAGTGTGTCTCCAAAGGCACGTGCTCGATGGGCGAAAGCCGGTATGTTCCGTCTACCACGAAGTCGGCCTGCTTCAACGCCGCGTCCACATCGCCGAAGCGCAGCCGCCGGTGGTTCATGCCGTCATAGATGAAGGTATTGCTTCCCCACTTCTTAATGACGGGCGCTTCGGCGTTAAGGGCGTACTCAACGTCCAGCACCGGTTCCAGCTCTTCGATATCCAGCTTGACAAGACTCGTGGCCTCATTGGCGATGTCCTCCGTCTCTGCCACGACGGCACAGATCGGCTCTCCCTGATACATGACTTCTTCATGGGCCAGGACCGGCTCGTCCGGTGGTCCGACGCCGATCAGCCCCAGGATCGTGTACCAGTTGTTCGGCACGTCGCCAGCGCTGACAATGGCTACGACGCCGGGTAGGGCTTCCGCCCTAGCAGTATCGATGCGGCGAATAGCGCCACGTGCTACCGGACTGCGCACCATCCGGAGCCAGAGCATGCCGGGATAGAAGACGTCGTCCACGTATTGGGTCTGTCCGGTCACGTGACCAAGTCCGTCACGGCGCTTGACCGACTGACCGACGATGCCGAGCTGTTTCATTGACTGAGCCTCCGCGCTGCATCTTCGACGGCCTCGAGAATGGGTAGATAGCCCGTGCACCGGCACAGGTTTCCAACCAGGGCCTCTCGAATCTCCTCTCGCGTGGGCTGCGCGTTGCGGTCGAGCAACGCCTTGGCTGCCATGATCATGCCGGGAGTGCAATACCCGCACTGTGCGGCGAAGCGGTCATAGAATGCCTCCTGCAGAGGGTGAAGCCCACCCCGAGTGCTCAACCCCTCCAGGGTCGTGACCTCCTGCCCTTCGATCAGGGCGAGCGGCAAGAGACAGGATAGCGTGGGCTCTCCATCGACGAGCACGGTACAGCTGCCACATCCTCCCTGGCTGCAGCCGGCCTTGGTGGCGGATAGATGCAAGTTCTCGCGCAGCGCCGTTCGAAGCGTGGTCAGTGGGCTGACGGCCAGGGCAGTCGTCGTGCCATTGAGGGTAAACGTGACGGTTGTCGTGTCCATATCGTTCTCTCCACGCCTCACTGCCCAACGTGGATGGACAGTGTCGCTTCCAGGGCTCTCCGGACGTACACGCCGATCATCTTGCGCCGGTACCAATCACTTGCGATCGCATCGGTGAACGGCTCGCACTCGGCCATCGCCTCCTCGGCCGCGGCGGCGCAAATCTCGCCGTCCGGCAGGCGTCCGCGCAGCTGCTCTTCCGCTCGTCTTGCGCGCATCGGATGGGACGCAGCGGCACCCAGAGCGATGCGGGCGTCGCTGCACGTACCATCGGATCCGATCATGACCTGCACCGCTACGGCGATCACCGAGGTGGTGTTACCCTGTCGCCGGCCGCATTTCAGATAAACGCTCTGCCCCTGAGGCCGCGGGACTCGGAGCGCGGTTACCAGTTCAGTTCCGGCCCTGCTACCGGACGCTCGCTCGGCATAGAAATCCTCGAGCGCAAGGACCCTACCACCGGCTAGCTGCACCTCGGCGTCGAGGGCCAGAAGCGGCGCACCCAAATCGCCGTGAGGTGGGTGGGCAAAGAGGTTCCCACCGATGGTCGCCATGGTGCGCAGGGCCGGACCTCCAACGGTCCTGGCTGCTTCAGCCAGTGGCGGAAGGGCGTTGACCTCTGCCACCCGGGCCAGATTTGCGGTAGCTCCAATCTCCACGTGGTCGTTCGCGGTGTGCAGTCCGTCCAGACCGGCTCGCCTCAAGCTCATCACCTGACGAGGAAAAAGGGCACCGTCGTTAATCATCGGCATCATGATCGTGCCGCCGGCGAGAACGACGAGATCTGAGCCGTGCCGGCGCATCAGGTCCACTGCCTCGTCCGCAGAACGTGGCGTGAAGAGCGTTGTGACGGTCATACCTATACCTCCTGGCCGCCCGCAACCATGGGATGCTTCCAGTATGCGCCGGTAACAATCTACTCTGCTATCCCGAATTCCCTTGAAAATGTAGGTCGGACCTCCGTGTCCGACACGCGGCGGAGCCCCCTTTCATCCCCGAGTGGCGCCGCCCGCGGCATGGATGATTATTCGTAGGCCGAGCGCTCCGTCGCCGGCGCGTAAATAATTCGGGCTATTGATCGAGCAAAGCGAAAAAGCGCGCCGGTGACCCCTCGGCTCCGGTCATCTTGATGCACGGAGCAAAGAACTGCACGCGGCGGTCGAGTGGCAGCTGAGAAAGGTTGGTCATCTGCTGCATGAGGATGGCGCCGGCTTCCAGAATCACCTTATGAATGATGAAGTCTTCCGAGGTGAAATCCGGTAGCCGCGCGCAGAACTCGCTGAAGCAGTCGAAGCCGATGGCCCTGACTCCGCGATCGATCAGCCATTGGGCTGCTTCCGGCGAGCAGTACGGTGAGTGGAGGTAGTAGTCCGGGAATGTGCCCCACATCCGCTCGGTCCAATCGGTGCGCACCAGCACGATATCTCCGGTCCGGACATCCTGGCCTCGAGCTTCCACCTCCTCACGAGTTATCGGCTGGTCTGGACCGAGATGGTGCAGGTCGAGAACCAGAGCCGTTCCGCACAGACGATCAAGCTCCACGCCCGCGGCCTCTTCTCCGCCGTCCTCGACATGTGCCGAGAAGTCCACATGGGAGCCGGTGTGCAGGACCATGTCGACGGAGGAGGCGCGCCAGTATCCCGGACCGCGATAGAACGGCGTGAGCGTAAGGCGCTTGTTGACGGATGGAGGACTCAGCGTCTCCGGACCGATCGTGACGCTCAGGTCGACTATGCCTGCCATGGACCTTCCCAGTCAGACTCGGTTCGGCCAGTCGCGCGTATGCACCGAAACCGACACCTTTTCAAACTCTCCCAGCGCGTCCGCAAGATGCTGTGCGTACAGCTCGTAGGTGCGCTCCCCTTTTTCGGCCGATGCCCGGAATGGATTGCCGATGACCCCGCTGGGGGTGAAGTCACAGTGGTCGGTCGGGAACACGAAGTACTGATAGCCCTGAAACTCGACGTCGGGCGCGCCGTCGAGCTTGACGAAAGATGGCGGGAACCAGTTGGGTTGTTCGGCGCGGGTCGCGACCGCGCGCTCCATCCGCACCAGCGAGGCGTCGTGCGCCAGCACCTGCGACGTCTCTAGCTCGCTGCTGTGCCAGCCAGGTGTCTCTTCTGGCGGATTCTCCATCACGTCCTGGATGAGTCCCATGTACCGCTCCGCATACAGCTTCGACATCACCACGAAGGCACCGGTGTCATACCAAATGCGGCGGAGCAGGGGCTCGATGATCTTCGCATTGCTCCCATGATTGTTGACGAACACCAGCTTGTTGAAGCCATGAAAGATCAGGGAGCGTGCAATGTCGTAGTACACATCGAGGAGCACCTGCGGCCGGATCGTAATCGTGCCGGTTCCCGCGCCCGGAAGGTACATGTGCTGGGGCGAGTAGCCGAACCAGACGCATGGCGTGTAGAGAACTTGGGCCATCCTTCCCGCCCGGCGAGCAATCTCGTCAGCCTGGATGGTATCGGTGGCCAGTGGGAGGTGCGGGCCATGCTGTTCCATGCTCGCGATCGGGATCATTATTATGTCTTTGCTCTCGAGGTACGCCTTGACGTCTGGCGGGGCAAGATCGGCCAGGTTATATGACGGCAGATACATAACGTCCTCCTCCTCTTTGCCGCCCGGAGCTCGTCATAACTGCGCCGTGCAGTCCGGAAATTATAGAACAGGCCCGGAGAACTCCTTTGGCAGGGCCGACCGCGCTTTGTCTATGCTGGGCCGCACGTGACTGTAGTCGTCGATCGATGACTTTCTCGCGGTATGGAGGACGGGACATGAAACTTGGCGCCTTCACTATCTTGTTCCTTGATCGCTCGTTTGAGGAATGCGTTTCCGCCATTTCCGAGGCGGGGTGCGCCTGTATCGAGATCGGGTGCGGCGGCTTCATCTTCAAGAAGCACTGTGACCCTCGCGCGCTCCTGGCCGACCGCGCAAAGCTGCGGGAGTGGCGCAAGGTCGTCGACGACGCCGGGCTGGACATCTCGGCGCTCTCCAGTCACGCCAATATGCTGCACCCCAATCCACAGATCAGCCGGCAGCACCTCGAGGAGTTTCACGATGCCGTCCGCCTGGCTGTCGAGCTCGGCGTCGATCGGGTGATCACCTTCGCCGGCTGTCCCGGCGACTCTGATGATGCGAAGCAGCCGAACTGGGTGACCTGCCCATGGCCTGAATACTTCACCGAGATTCTGAATTGGCAGTGGGAGCAGAAGCTCATCCCATTCTGGCGCGCACAGTCGGAGTGGCTGCGCGCCAATGGCGACGTTCGTGTCGGCCTCGAGATGCACCCTGGAGATATGGTCTACACACCGGAGAAACTGCTTGGGCTCCGTAACGCGTGTGGCGATAATATCTGCTGCAACTTCGATCCCAGCCACCTCTTCTGGCAGCAGATCGATCCCTCGGTCGCAGTGCGTGCGCTGGGCGATGCGATCGTCCACGTACACGTCAAAGACAGTGGCATTGACCCGGAAATCGTCCGCGTCAACGGCGTGCTCGACAACAAGCCATACGCCGACGAGGCCAATCGGAGCTGGATCTTCCGAACGGTGGGCTACGGTCACGGCCACGAGACGTGGAAACGCCTTATCAGTACGCTGCGTCTGGTCGGCTACGATGACGTTCTGAGCTTCGAGCACGAGGATAGCCTGATGTCCTCGGCGGAGGGCTTGCGCAAGGGCCTCCAATTCATGCGCGAGGTCACCATCGTCGAGCCAAAGGGCAAGACCTGGTTTGAGCTGGAAGAGGGGGCGTAATACATGTCTTTTCCGACGCTCGTCGGGCGAAACCTTGAGGCCGTTCGGCGCCACTTTGAGGCTGAGAACAACCACGACGCAGCCGGTATCGCAGAGACGTACGCCGACGATGTCCTCTGGGACGATGTGACCCGTCCCTTGAAAACGCCTGGTTCGACACGGGCACCGTCAGCCGCCAAGTGGTGAGGAGCTAGAGGACACATGCCCCTGGTGTCGTTCCGCGCGCTCATGGAAGACGCAGAACGGGGTGCCTATGCCGTTGGCTACTTTGAGAGCTGGAACCTCGAGTCCCTCCAGGGAGTCGTCGATGCCGCCGAAGAAGAGAAATCGCCGGTGATCCTCGGTTTCAACGGTATTGACCTTCCCGATCCACGCCGTCTCGCCGCCGAGCGGCTCGAGCTCTATGCTGCCCTGGGCCGCGCTGCTTGCGAGCACACAACGGCTCCTGCTGTCTTGCTCTTCAACGAATCACCCTATCCTGCCTGGGTCGAGCGAGCCATCGAGCTCGGATTCAATATGGTAATGTTTTCGGACGAACATGTGTCCCCAGATGAGCTGCGAACCCAGGTGCGATCCACCGTGGTAACCGCGGCCGGGCGCGCGGCTGTCGAGGCCGAGATGGAGGCAGTGCCCGGACTCGCCGGCGGCCTGGACGAGGTGCCTGCCTCAATTGACTTGACCGATCCCGATAGAGCGGCCGCGTTTGTAGCAGACACGGGGATCGATTCCCTGGCCGTCTCGCTCGGCCAGGTTCATCTGCACGGTCGCAAGAAGGTCGGGCTCGACCTCGACCGCCTGCGCCGGATTCGAGCAGGTGTGGACATCCCGTTGGTACTGCATGGCGCAACCTCCATCGACGACACGGCCCTGCGCGAAGCCATTCGGCACGGGATCCGAAAGATCAATGTAGGCAGTGCGCTACGCGCCGCCTTCTACCGTGCTTTGATGGATCGCTTCGCAGTCACCGGCTCTGACTTTAATCCGTACGACGTGATGGGCTCAGGTCGATTGGACGATGTCCTCATGGCGGGTCGGCTGGCAGTCCGGGATGTGGTGCGGCAAAAGATGCGGCTTTTCGGCAGCGCCGGCCGCGCGTGAGGAATTGCTACTTCCTCCCACAGCTCGGGTTCGGTCTCCCTTGATCTGAGCAACTGTACACCGTACGATGTCCAGCGAAGGCAGGGGACCCAATCGCAATCCACCGCAGATGGCTGCCTGAATGCCTGGCGGGCGACGAGGAGGACATCATGGCAGACAAGACAATTGTCGTACTGGGAACGATGGACACGAAAGGCCGGGAGATGCGCTACCTGGCAGCGGAGATCGCGAAGCACCGAGACCGCGCGCTGCTGGTCGATACTGGGGTCGTGGGCATGCCGGCCGGGGAGGCCGACATTACCCGCGAGCGGGTGGCGGAAGCCGGTGGCACACCGCTGGCCGAGCTGCTAAAGAATCCGACGCGCGAGGTGGCTGCGCCGATTATGGCCCGCGGTGCCACCAAGCTGATCCTGGAGCTCATCGAGCAAGGTGCGGTCCACGGGATCGTCTCGCCCGGGGGCACCCAGGGAACCACCCTCTCATGCTCGGTGATGCGTGAGCTCCCCTATGGCTTTCCAAAGGTCATGATCTCGACGATGGCATCCGGGAACGTGGCCCCCTTCGTCGACATCAAAGACATCACGATGATGTTCCCCGTGACCGATATCCTCGGGCTCAATCCCGTGGCGCGCAAGATGCTATCGAACGCGGCCGGCGCAATCTGCGGTATGGCCGATTCCGATGTGGAGCTCCACGCCGATCGGCCGCTCGTCGGAATTACGACGGTCGGTATCACCACCCAGGGCGCCATGAAGGCGATCGAAGTGCTGGAGTCGGCAGGTTACGAAACCATCGTCTTCCACGCCGTTGGGACCGGTGGGAGGGCGATGGAAGCGCTCATGAAAGAAGGCGTGATCAAAGCGGTGCTGGATATTGCGACCATCGAGGTCGCAAACGAGATGTACGACGCAATGCTCGCGGCCGGACCGGAGCGGCTGACCGTCGCCGCCGGGCTTGGACTGCCGCAAGTCCTCTGTCCTGGCGCCATCGCTATTCTGGTGTATGGCTCTCCTGACTCGATTCCGGACAAGTACAAGGATCGACAGTTCATTCCGCACAGCCCACTTATCAGCGATATTCGGCTCACCAAAGAAGAGCAGGTTGACGTGGCGAGAGAGATCGCGCGGCGGCTCCAGGTCAATCGCGGGCCGTGTGTCTTCTTGATCCCCAGCAAGGGCTTCGACTCGTACTCCGCCGAAGGCAAGGCCTTCTGGGACCCTGACGCCGACGCTGCTTTCATTGCGACGCTCAAGGCCGAGCTGCCGGAGAGCGTTCGGGTGGTCGAACGCGACACCGACATCAACGACCCGGACTTCGCAATCGAGATGGCGAACACGTTGATTGCAGAGATGCGTAGCGCCGAGGTCCTGGTGGGCGGCTGAGATGGCCACGCGCTACTCGCGCGGCGCCTTTCTCGCGCGGCTGCGAGCGGAACTGAGCGCCGGCCGGCCGCTGCTCATGACCGGCGCGGGCTCGGGGATCTGCGCCAAGTTCATCGAACGCGGAGGCGCCGACATCATCGGCGTGTACAACACGGGCTACTTCCGCATGCAGGGCTGGGGGTCCCTGGCGGGCATGCTGCCCATGGCCGATGCAAATGAGATGGTGTACCGGATTGGAGCACGCGAGGTGCTGCTGCAGGTGCGGACGACACCCGTCATTGTCGGCGTCAACGGCGTCGACGTCACGCGGGATATGCGGCTCTTTCTTCAGCAGTTGAAGGACATCGGGTTCTCCGGTGTGCACAACTTTCCAACGGTCGGCTGGTTCGACGGCGAATTCCGCCAGACGCTCGAGAGCACCGGGCTAGGTCTTCAAATGGAGATCGACATGCTCCGCTGGGCTCGCGACTTGGACATGCTGACGATCGGTTACGCCTTTCGTCCGGCCGAGACGGAACTACTGCTCCGCGAGGCGGCCGTCGATGTCTTCATCTACCATGCCGGCATCACGGCCGGCGGCAGCACCGGCTACACCCGAGCAAGTTCGCTCGAGGATATGATCGAGCGCACTCAGGAGAATTTTCGGATCGCACGCACTGTCAAGCCGGATGTCATCCTGCTGGCGCACGGCGCCGCCCTCGTGTCGCCCGACGACGCGAAGTATATTCTCGCCCGCACGGATGCCGACGGGGTGCAGCTGGGGTCGAGCATCGAACGCATGGCGATTGAAGGCCCGCTTCAAGAGCGTACACAGCAGTTCAAGGATGTACCGTTCGCCCAGGCGTGATCCACTCCTGATCCGACTTCGCGCGAATTCCCGCCCGTGCCGTCAGCCACCGAGGGTCCGGACCAACGGAAGCGTGGAAAGAACCCAGACTACTTTGCCGGTACTTCGAAGCTGGCGGCAATACGCTGCAGCGCAGCAAGCTGGCTGAGCACCGCTGCTTTGATTTGCCGGTAGTAGACTCGAGGCGTCTGTGGCGCCACCAAGGTGATATCTTCGATGTCGTAGACTCCCTGGGAGAAGCCTGCGCCGATGACCGAGTAGCCGGCATCCTTCTGGTAGAAGATCTGGCCGTCGGCGCCATCGTCAAGGTGCTGCCACCTCGCCCCATGGACGATCAAATCCTGCACGGCGGCGTGCGCGGCCACGGCAGAGTCATACTCTGAGACCAAATACGCCGTGGTGATAACTGCCTGCCGGCGCTGCTTCGAGCCGTCCTGGCTGCGCACGGTAAACGTCGGTTCCCAGACGGCTCCCTGAAGCCATCCATGCTCCGGATGCCTGCCCAGCTCGTCAAAGCTCGATCGATGTAGCGCCCCGATGAGATGGTCTGCTCCGTGATTCGTAGAAACCCTTCCCCCGAGATACACCTGCGCCGGATACATCGAGCGATCCAATGCGAAGACTCGCGTTCGGTTGCTTGCGGCGTGCATCCGGGCAGGTGCCAAAAATGCTGCAAGTCCGATCGCCGTTACGGTCACGGCTAAGCGGCAGGCATGCGCAGACACAGGTTGATTCCAGTGTACAGCCGGGCCACCCGCTCGCGGCCTATGTCATGTAATCTCCCTCGATGGAGGTGATCTCGATCCAGTTGCCGAATGGATCCCAGGTGTAGAATCGCGGCCGATGTGGGATCGGGACGGCGTCGTCGCACCGGCAGCCCGCGCGCTCGAGCTGTTCGCGTGTCGCTCGAAGATCCTCGACGATCAAGCAGAAGTGTGCCCCGCTGTGGGGCACCTGTTCGTCGGCAGCCATCGCGTAAACGTGGATCTCGTTTTCTCCGCAGCGGAACCAGGTCACTTCGATCTTGCCGACAAAAGTAGGCGGCATCGGAATGTGCTCGAGGCCCAGAATACCGGAGTAGAAGTCGACGGCGCGTCGATGCGCCTCCTCACCGGGTGGTCGAGGGACGCTGGTGTGGTGGAGACGTTCTACCTGCATCGTGGCTATCCTCCGAAACTGTCTAATTGGTGCCCGACTGCCGCTCTCTCGTTCTCTCCTCGCGGCCGGAACCTCATACCCAACCTCCTGCTTTGAATCTTGCCCTAGCTTGCGACGACGACGCGGACGCCGCTGCTCTTGAGGTGGCGAACCTGGTCGCCTGTGATGCCACGGTCGACGATCATGCCGGCAACCTGGTGCGTGTCCACGATATCGAGCAGGCCCCGGCGCCCGAGCTTGGTACTGTCAAGCAGCACATACACGCCAGTACTGCGACGTATGGCCTGTTGCAAGACATCGACGATTAGTCGCTTGGTCGTCGTGAGCCAACCGTCCATCGTCATCCCGAAACCGGATATGAATGCGACATCCAGGTTGAGCCCTTCCAGGAACTCGACGGTCCAGGGACCGCCCAGTGCGCGCAGGCTTAGATCGAGCTCCCCCGGCGTTCCGATGACTCGGGCGGCGGGTGAGGAAAATTCGCTGAGGATCGTCGGACTGTTTGTTACTATCGTGACTTCGCGCTTGATGCTCCGATTGATGGCGCGAGCCGCGTAGAGACAGGTGGTTGAGGAGTCGAGGAAGAGGGCTCCGCCGACCGGAACAAGCTGCAGCGCCTGCTGAGCGATCGCCTGCTTGGCTTCGACCGCCGCGCCGATCCTTTGCTCGAAGGGCGGAGCCAGGGATTCCTGCCGAACGATCTGCGCCCCGCCGCGCGTGCGGATGACGATCCCCATATCCTCCAGGCGGGTCAGCTGGCGGTGGGCGGTGGCGGGCGACACACCCGCAGCCACTGCCAGATCGCGCACGCTCATGCTGCCATGATCCTGTAATTGCTGCAGGATGAGATCGCGCGACATGGCCATGGCGACAATCCCCTCATCCCCGAGGAGAAGGAGCGGCATGAACAGGCGGCGTGCCCGCGCGAGCCACCAGATGCAGAAAGATATCCGCCACTGCCTCGCCGGTTGCTGCGTCGTTCACGTGACCGGGCAAGTCAAAACGCAAGACGTGGTGGCTCAGGCCCTCAAACAGCGCACTATAGAAGCGTTCATCCGCGTCGGGGTCCCAGAGGTCGCCGCCCGGAATATTTGCGATCGACATTCCCCCCCGTGGACACACCAGCGTGGTCGGTCCGGTAGCCGAGCTCAGCCGCTCGGCCATAGCGCGCCCGATCCGCTCCATCTCCTCACCGGGTATGCGTAGCAGCGTGAACTGTGGGTTGTGGTAATGCGCCTTGCGACGTTGCAGCTCTGCCGGGATCGTGGAGCGCGCCCCGAGCGCGATAAAGTCGAGGCAGGATGCGACCACGACCTGTGGAACGCCTGCCCGGGCGGCCGCTTGCAGGCGGGGTCGCGAAGGCACGTGGTAGCCACCGGCGAACTCCGCCGCGAGCTCGTTCGGCGTGTAGTCGATGACCGCGCCCAGGACACCCTGCTCAATCAGCTCTTCCATGGCGGGCCCGCCGGCGCCGGTTCCATGGAAGATCACGGGAGTATAGCCGGCAGCCTCCAGCTTCTTCACCAGCGCCATGACCGCCGTGGTGGTGTTGCCAAGCATCGTGATGCCCACCATTTGTGTCGGAGCCTCCCCTCCTTCCTCCTCTCTCGAGTGAAGGGTGTGATAGCCCTGGACCATCCCGGCCATAGCGGCTGCGGCGTTGTCGTAGATCGGGCGACTGACCTCGTTGATGCCCAGGATGTCGACCACGCTGTGCATGACCATGATGTCGCGGATTCCGATGAGCGGCCCGAATATGCGACGTCCGGATGCGATCGGTGTCACGATGAGCTTTGGCACCCCCAGGGGCAGCTCCTGCATGGCCGCGGAGCCCAGGACGCTGCCCTCCGCGCCGCCGAGGCAAAGCGCACCGTCGATCCGGCCCTCCCTCCAGAGCTGCCTCGTCATGGCCGCACAGCCCGGCAGCATACCCTCCACTGCAGCCCCACGCGTACCCGCGTTCTGCAGATCTGCCAGATTGTGGCCTCCCGCCTCTGCCACTGCGTCTCGCGGAATGTCCGCTTCCAGCAATGGCTGACCCCGGATGCCGGAATCAAGCACGAGTGTGTCGACCCCCGCATCCCGGAGGCGATCTCGCACGTATCCGATCTCCACGCCCTTGGTGTCGAGCGTACCGATGAGAAGAACAGTCCTGGTCACATGTACTTCTTTAGCGTGTCGCGCGTGTACTCTACAGAGTCGTTGTACTGTTTCTCGCCCACGGCACCAGTGCCGTGATCCCGGAGGAACTTCTCCATGTCCTCGTCATATCCGGATTCCGCCGCCGTGCCCATGCTCGTTAGCTCGGTGGCGCAGGGCGTGCGATCCGCCGGTATCACGAACTCGGACGTGAGGTAGCCGTCATATCCGGCTTCCCTGAGGGTGCGGACCACCTCGCCCCAGTCGTAGCTACCCATGCCGGCAGGCATGCGATTGTTGTCCGCCACGTGAAAATCGATGAGGCGATTGCCGGTAGCACGGATCGCCTCCATCGGATCCTTCTCCTCGATGTTGATGTGAAAGGCATCGAGGACCACACCCACGTTGTCCCCGACAGCGTCCGCCAGCGCAAGCGCCTGATCGTGGCGATTGATGAAATATGTCTCGAAGCGATTCAACGGCTCGATGCCGGGACGCAGGCCCCGCTCGCCGGCGCGCTGAGCAATTTCCTTCAACCCCTCGACCGCCCACGTCCATTCCTCTCCGGCGTTCGCGGTAGGCGTCACCTGGCCGACCTCGCCGGGCACAATACAGAGGATTTTTCCGCCCAGATCAGCCACCAGATCGACACATCCCTTTACGTAATCCACCGAATCTCTTCGGCCTTGCTTAGCCGGGTGGATGAGGTCGCGGCCCTGGACCATGATCGTAACCGAGCCCCAGCATTCGAGCCCGTGCTGGTCCAGGAGCTCTTTGACCTGCCCTCGGTCGTAAAGCTCCGGTTCGCCGCTAATCTCGATCCCATCGTAGCCGTAGCGCCCGAGGCGTTCGAGCGTCGTCTCGATCGGTTCAGCGCGCATCCAGTTGTGCATCCCGAGTTTCACCGGCGTGCCTCCTCTTCTCGACTAGATGTCCAACCTGTAGGGGGCATCCCCTTGTGGGTGCCTCCCCGTGATTCCGCTGTAGTATTGCCGAAGCCAAGCTTGCCGGGATTCATGATGCCTCGGCGGTCGATCGCCTCCTTGATTGCCTCCAGGACCGAAAAAGCGTCGCCATACTGCCGGCGCATAAAGGGAGCGAGCTTTAGCCCCACGCCGTGGTGGTCGTTCATGACCCCTCCGTGTGCCAGGGCAATGTCGATAGCATCTGCCCAGATGCCGTCGTGCAATTGCGCGGCCTTATCCAGGTCGGTTGGAGCCTCCGGCATGGTAAAGCGGCCGTAGAGCATTGTCCCCCACTCGTACCAGTGGGACAGATGGATGGCCAGTCTGAGGTTGGCCCGCTCGTAGCGACGCGGAAGCTCGGACCGAAGAGCGTCGTAGATCGCGTCAACGTCCCGGTAAAGTCCGACGATCTCGATGGTGCCCCACATCATCGGAAGCTGCGGCATGTGGGGCGGGCTGTAGAAATCATAACGATGCTCCCACCAGTGCTCTGCAACGACAGAATCGATGGAACGCGCGCCCCGCTCACGGGCAAGGGGCAGCGCGACCTCCGCCTCAGCCTTGGCCAGCGCCGCCGGTCCTTCGAACAACAGCACCATGGTGGGACGGTCGAGAGTCTGTCCGATGACCTGGCCGAGTGAGCCCCCTGCCGCGACCTGGTCGTAGAGGCGCATGACCGCGGGCCGGATGCCGGCCTGGATGATGCATCGTCCCGCCTCGATTCCCTGGTGGATATCGTCGAACTGGATTGCATGAAAGCTGCGTGCCTCCGGGAGGTGCTGTACGCGCACCGTCATTTCGGTAATGATGCCGAACGTTCCCTCCGATCCGGTGAAGAGCTGCGTCAGGTCCGGACCGACCGCGTGTCTGGGAACCGGGAGCGTGCGTATTACCCGGCCGTCTGGAAGCACGAGTTGAAGCGAGAGGAGGATATCCTCGATCTTGCCGTACTTCGTGGAGAGCACGCCCGAGCCCCGGCACGCCGCGTACCCACCCACCGTGGCAATAGCGGTCGAGGCCGGATAATGCGGATAGGTGAGTCCACGCTCATTGAGCGCCGCCTCAAACGCGTCGTTCATCATGCCGGCCTGTACTGTGGCCGTCATCGAGCGCTCGTCTATCTCGATAAGGCGGTCGAGGCCTCGGGTGTCGACCAGGATACCACCATGAATCGCCACAGCGCCCCCCTGGCTCCCGCTACCGGCCCCCCACGGAACAACGGGAATGCCTTCGCGGTGCGCCAACCTCAGAACGGCCGATACTTGCTCGACGGTCGTTGGCCGAACAACCAGGTCGGGCGCTCCCAGCGGCTGACCGCGCGCACGACGCAGCTGACCGAGCCAGTAGGTATCGGTCTGATACGCCTGGCCGGGCTCGCCGACATCCGGAACGAGCGTCTCAAGCTGGGACCGCAGGTCTGCGCGCAAGCGCTCGGCGCCGTTCGGCATACCATCTCCTCCCGTCGCCCTAGCGTGCGTCGCCATTTGGGCCCAGCCCATCGAAGCAGCCTTCTGGCTCGCCGTGCAAGGGGGAGTTGAGATTTTGTACCACGAAGATGCAAAATAATCAAGATTTGCTGCTTAACATCTCAGCAACTCTGCGCTACCATAAGACTTAAGCGGCGCACTCCGCCGATGCTCGCTCTACCTCATCCGCTTGCAATGTGCGCCCCATGGCGGTATAGGTGGAGCAAGGGGAGATGAGCGGGAGGACCGCCAATGGGATGTCCATCGCATGAGGAAGGAGGCAGGCAGCCCAGAAGGGAGGAGAAGAACGTAGGAAGACATCGCCATCCTGTTCGCGTTGTAGACCCTGAACTGAACTGGTTCTTCTATAGCGAAGGAGTGGGAAGTCAATGAGAAGTTTGAGCCGACCCATCTACCGAGGGCTGACGGCCCTGTCACTGGTCAGCATGATGCTTGTCGCCGGAGGCGGGGCGCAGGCCAGCACCGTTCGCCATCCCACGCAGGCTTCCATGACCTTGCGAATCGCGTGGTTTAAGTGGCCACCAGGCGACGCCCTGCAGGTCTTGGGAAACTACTATCATGCGACGCATCCCAACATCACGATCAAGGTGGACGAAGTGCCGGCGGGCCAGTGGGCAACGTTCCAGTTCACCCAGTTTGCTGCTCATCACACCAGCTTCCAGATGAACGTGGGGGACAGCCAGTGGCTCGGTGAGGAATCTACCAATCATTGGGACCTTGACCTCACCAGCTGGATAAAGGCAAACCTGAACGTGAACGACTACAACCCGTATCTCTTCGCTTCCTATGGGCAGTATCCCCAGCGGAAGCCGGGAACGACGGGGGGCGTTGACCTCGTGCATGGGCACTTCTACGGAGTACCCTTCGAGTCGGATGCGCTGGCGTTCGCCTACCGCAAGGATCTCTTCAACAACCCGGCGAACAGGCGCGCCTTTAAGGCAAAGTACGGATTCGCACTGGGCGTTCCGAAGTCATGGACCCAGCTCATGGACGAGGCCGCCTTCTTTACCCGACCTGCCCAGCACCTCTGGGGTATTGGCGTGCACCAGGCAGCAACCTATGATGCCGCCGCCGAGTACTTTGACCAGATCCTCTGGAATTGGGGCGGCGAGCTGTGGAATGCCAACACCGGCCAGATCCAGGGCGTGGTCAACGACTTCCACGGCGTAGCCGCGCTGAACTTCGCCAAGCAGCTGACCCATTACGCGCCACCGGGTTCGGGGAACTGGTGGTTCGACGACGTTACCAGCGCCTTCAATCAGGGCGAGATTGCCATCGCCAACAACTGGTGGGGCTTCCTTCCGTCGCTGCTGGACCCGTCCAAGAGCAAGTTAGGAAAGACGCGCGCGCAGCTGATCAATCAGAAGGTCGGTTTCTTCATCCCGCCGGGCCAGACCTTCCACGGCAAGTACCATCACTGGGTTGCGCTTGGTGGCCAGGGCCTGTCGATCTCCGCATTCGATTCACCGGCGCAGATCAAAGCCAGCGAGGACTTCATCAAGTGGTCCCAGAGCTTCCCAATTCAGGCGCGCTGGATCCGGCTGGGCGGCGGGCCCACGACGAAGACGGCGCTGAACAGCCGAGTCTTCCACCGGGCAGAGCCGTTCGCGGGTCTGGAGGCCCAGAGCTACAAGCTCGTCAAGGACTTCTGGAACGTACCCGACTACGCGAACATGCTCGATATTCAAGGACGCGACCTGAACGCTGTTCTCACCGGTGGTAAGACCGTGACGGACGCCTTGAACGACATGGCGACCAAGCAGCAGCACTTCCTGTGCCAGGGAGTCAAGTTGGGCCGCGAGCCCAAGTGGAGCTATTGCCTGAGCCATCCGGGAGCCTTTTAGCCGGCTCGTCGCAGGACGGAGGCGGGAGCCGCCTCCGTCCTACTTCGGCCGCACGACGAGAATCAGGGCAGCGAGAAGAGGCGGCAGGGCATCCACGCGGGGGTGTCCCGACAGGCTATCCAAGGGAGAGGAGAACGCACGTGGTGAAAACAGCCCGACCGGCAGACACGCCCGCCGAAGGGAGCTCAGCCGGAGCAGCCTCCATTACTGCGATCCCGGCTCGTCGGCGTCGCTTCCTGCTCACCGATCGCTGGATCGCCTTTCTCTTCATTGCCCCCACCATCGCGCTGCTGCTGTTCATTGCTATCTTTCCTCTTATCTGGTCACTCTACCTCAGCTTCACGAACTACTCGGTTAACTCGCCGACAGGGCCGCAGTGGGCGGGTATCCAGAACTATCTGAACATCTTTGCCGATCCAAGCATCTCTAGCTTCTTCACCATTACGGCCAAGTTCGTGGTGGAGTCGGTTGGACTCGAATTCATCATCGGCTTCGGTCTAGCCCTCCTATTGATGAAGAAGTTTCCGGGACGGGGACTCGCCGTCACACTGCTGCTTACCCCCATGATGCTCGCGCCAGTGGTGGTCGGGCTCTTCTGGAAGTTCATGATGTCCCAGCAGTTTGGCGTCCTCAACTGGTTCATCAGTCTGACCGGCGCCTGCACCGTCCGGGTCACTTGTCCGGATTGGCTGAACAGCTATCCTCTCACTCCATGGTCCATGGTTATCGCCGACGTCTGGATGTGGACGCCGTTCATGCTGCTCATCTCGCTCGCCGGACTCTCGGCTATTCCGCGCTATCTCTATGAGGCAGCCGAGGTCGATCGTGCCTCTGCCTGGTTCAAGTTCCGGCACATAACCCTCCCATTGGTGTGGCCGCTGTTGCTCATCGCCCTGCTTTTCCGCACCATCGATGCTTTCAAGCTCTTTGACATTCCGTACGTCCTCACCGGCGCGGGTCCGGGCGACGCGACGCGCACGATCTCCTATCACCTATACGATCTGGCATTTAATCAGTACGATACAGGAACGTCCTGTGCCCTGGCGTACATCATGCTGGTGATCGTGATCGCCATTGCCAACATCTACATTCGGTATCTCAACCGAGCGTCCGAGACGGCGCGACAGGGGTAGCAGCATGGACATCTCAACCGTTCTCCGCCGCACCGGCGACGTCGTGGCGTACCTGGTCATCGCCGCGGCGCTGGTCGTCTTCCTGTTTCCTCTCTTCTGGATCGTCGACACGTCGTTCAAGCCCTTCAGCGAAGTCTTTAGCATCCCTCCGAAGTTCTTCAATTTCTCGCCAACGCTAGAGAACTACAAGCACGTATTTGTGACCAATACCGAGTTCACAACTGGTGGCACGGCGAGTAGCGTCAGCACCGGATTTCAACACTACTTCACCAACAGCATCATTCTTGCCGCGACGTCTACCGCGCTGGCGCTTGCCCTTGGCACGGCGACGGCCTACGCGTTTTCTCGCTTTCGCATCAAGGGAGCGAACGATATCCTTTTCTTCATCCTCAGTCAGCGCATGCTGCCGCCCGTCGTCGTCATCATTCCGATCTTTCTCCTCTATCGCCAGCTCAACCTGATCGACACGTACCAGGGGATGATCATCCTGTACACGACCTTCAACCTCCCCTTCGCCGTCTGGATGATGAAGGGCTTTCTCGACGAGATTCCCAAGGAGTACGAGGACGCGGCCATGGTGGACGGCTACACACGGCTGCAGGCCTTCTTCAAAGTGATCATTCCGCAGGCGTTGCCTGGAATGGCGGCCACCGCGGTCTTTGCCCTCATCACCGTCTGGAATGAGTTTGTCTTCGGCCTTCTTCTCACGAGCGAAGTCGCGCGGCCGGCCCCACCCTTCCTTGTTTCGGCCCAGACGGTCGGGGGCATCGACTGGGGACAGATCGCTGCTGCCTCGACCATCTTCGTTACGCCGGTTATCATCTTTACCTTCCTCGTTCGGAACTACCTGCTTCGTGGCGTCACCTTTGGCGCAGTGCGTCGCTAGGCACAAACCAATGATCACGTCGGGCCTGAGCTAGGTACATGGCAGAGATACAGCTGCGCGATATCACCAAGACTTTTGGCGATATCACTGCACTTAACGAGCTCTCCTTTACTCTCGGCGAGCACGAGTTTCTGGTCGTTCTGGGACCGTCCGGAGCAGGCAAGACCACGACGCTGCGCACCGTAGCCGGGCTAGAGCGGCCGGACCGCGGCCAGGTGCTGATCGATGGCACTGATATGACGCAAGTAGACCCGGCGACCCGCAACGTCGCCTTCGTGTTCCAGAACTACGCGCTGTACCCCTTCATGACCGTCGAGCAAAACATGGCCTTTCCACTCAAGGCCAACCGTCGCATGAGCAAGCGAGATATTGCACGGCGTGTCCGGGAGGTAGCAGGAGTCCTTCAGATCGAGCCGCTGCTGAAACGAAAACCGACTCAGCTCAGCGGCGGCCAGCAACAGCGGGTTGCCCTTGGCCGGGCCATGGTACGCCGCGCTCGGGCCTTTCTCATGGACGAGCCACTCACCAATCTCGACGCCAAGCTCCGCACTCTCATGCGCTCCGAGCTCAAGCATTTGCAGCGCGACCAGGGGGCGACAACACTGTACGTAACCCATGACCAGGTCGAGGCCATGACCATGGGTGACCGCATTCTTGTCCTGCGAGAGGGCACGGTTCAGCAAGTCGGAAGCCCAAATCAGATTTACAATCAACCAACAAACATATTCGTCGCGAGCTTCGTCGGCAGCCCGCGCATGAACCTCCTGCCCGTTCACCCGGGGGCCAACGGAAATCTTGTTGTGGAAGGCTACGAAACGCCGCTTCCTCTAAGCGGTCGCGTGCGTCACGCTTACAATCGCGCGACCTTGCACGAGCTCGTCCTCGGGGCGCGGCCTGAAGACATCATACTGTCCGCGACGGCCGAGTCGGAGATGCTCCAGGCCACCGTCTACGCATCCGAGCCGCTGGGCGACCGCACCATCTATGATCTACGGATTGGGACGCAACTGATCAAGGTCAAGGCGCCTGCCCACTTGGTCGTCCACATCGGAAATCCCATGTGGTTCCGGATTGACATGGATCGGGCCCATCTGTTCGATTCGACCTCGGGTGCGCGCATCGATCCAGGCGGCGCTCGGTCTCCAGCCGAAATCCGCAGCACGCAGGGCACCCTCCGGGAGCTGCAGGACTCTCACAAGGAGATGGAGCATACCTACGAGCGGATGCCCGCACCGCCGGAGGTGGAGAGCTAATTCATGGCGGAAGTACGAGTTGAGCACCTAACCAAACGCTTTGGCGACGTAGTCGCCGTCGACGATATCAGCCTGGATATTCACGATGGGGCCTTCATGGTATTCCTCGGTCCATCCGGCTGCGGCAAGACGACTACACTACGCGCCATCGCCGGTCTGGAGCCCGCCGACAAAGGCGACATCTATATTGGACCTCGACGCGTCAATCGTCTCTCGCCCGCTCAGCGGGACATTGCCTTTGTCTTTCAGTTTTACGCCCTCTACCCGCATCTCAGTGCCTTCGACAATATCGCCTTTCCCCTAAAAGCCCAACACGTTAGCCGCAACGAGCAGGAGCAGCGCGTTCACGCCATTGCACGTGTGCTCCGGATCGAGCACCTGCTGCCTCGGCGCATCAATCAGCTCTCCAGCGGCGAGCAGCAACGCGTCGCTCTGGGACGGGCGATGATTCGCGAGCCGCAGGTCATGCTCATGGACGAGCCACTGACCAACCTCGATGCTCAACTTCGTGGGGACATGCGGGCAGAGCTCAAGCATCTTCAGCACGAGCGACAGGTCACAACCGTGTACGTGACTCATGATCAGGTCGAGGCTATGGCGATGGCCGATCAGATTACCGTGATGCATGCAGGTAAGATCATGCAGGTCGGACCACCAATGGAGATCTATGACCATCCAGCGAACCTCTACGTCGCCGGCTTCGTGGGATCGCCGCCGATGAACTTCATTGCGGGAGAGTGGGTTGATGGGATCTTTCAATCTCCCGGCATAACCATGCCGTTGGACGGTTCCATCGGACAACAGATCGAACAACGTGCGCGCGGGCGCAACGTTATCATTGGTGTTCGGCCGGAGGATGTTCATGTCGCCCCCGGCAATCAGAGCGAATCGGGAGCGGCGCCTGCCGAGGTCTTCATCGTCGAGCCGCTTGGTGATGAAACGCTCATCGACCTCAAACTGGGGGATTCGCAGCTCAGAGCTCGGGCCGGGCCGACGACGCCGTGGCGCGAGGGAGACGTGGTCTCGCTCAGCCTGGACTCCGGGAGGCTCCACGTATTTGACGCTCAGACGGAGGAAGTGCTGACGTGACGTTGCAGTGGAAAGTGTGGACTGAGCGGCTGGCCATCGCCATCATTGCCCTGGGGGTCATCATGCTTGTCCAGGGTGTGTCCCTCAATCTTTTTGGCGCCGGCTTTATCGTCGTCATCGCCGGCACGTTGTTGTTCATCGTCGTCAGTCACCTATAGCCATTAGCTCGCAAGCGAGGAGAGAACCAATGGCAAGACCAGTGACGCTCTTCACCGGCCAGTGGGCCGATCTCGCGCTCGAGGAGCTGGCCAGAAAGGCAAGCGGATGGGGTTTCGACGGTCTCGAGCTGGCCACCTGGGGCGATCACTTCGAGGTGCAGCGGGCTCTTTCTGAGCCGGCCTACGTGCAGTCGCGTTGGGATATTCTCAACCGCTACGGCCTCAAGTGCTGGGCCATCTCCGCCCATCTCTCCGGGCAGGCGGTCTGTGACCGGATCGATGCCAGGCACCGGGCGATTCTCTCGCCCCACGTCTGGGGCGACGGCGAGCCGGAAGGCGTCCGCCGGCGCGCTGCCCAGGAGGTGATGGACACGGCCCGGGCGGCGGCCAAGTTCGGAGTGAGCCAGGTCAATGGCTTCACCGGATCAAGCATCTGGCACCTGATTTACTCCTTTCCGCCAAACGATTTCGCCGAGGTCGAGCGAGGATATCAAGACTTCGCCGACCGGTGGAATCCCATCATGGACGTGTTCGACCGGGAAGGGGTTCGATTTGGGCTGGAAGTACATCCAACCGAGATTGCCTACGATTTCGTGACGACGCGCAAGGCGCTCGAGGCTATCGGCCGGCGCGAGGCCTTCGGCATCAACTTCGATCCCAGCCACTTCGCCCATCAATTTCTCGACTCGGTTGCATTCCTCTACGAGTTCTCGACTCGCATCTACCATGTCCACGTCAAGGACTCCAGAAAGAGGCTCGACGGACGTTCCAGCATCCTTGGCTCACATCTGAATTTCGGGGAGCCGGAGCGCGGTTGGGACTTCGTCTCGCCCGGCCACGGCGACGTCGAGTTCGAAGGAATCTTCCGCGCCCTCAACCGCATTGGCTATCAGGGTCCGCTGTCGATTGAGTGGGAGGACTCCGGCATGGACCGCGACTGGGGAGCACCGGACGCGCTCAAGTTCGTCCGAAACACCGACTTCGCTCCCTCGGCGGTTGCCTTCGATGCTGCCTTCGCCAAGGCATGATGCGCGTGTCGGCACCTTCCACCAAGGCTGATTTATTCGTAGGCCGGCTGCTCCGTCGCTCGGGTACCACACCCAGAGGGTACCCGGTGTCGGCCGCCGGCCGTGGCCGCGATGCCTGCAATGAGCTTCCGGTGGGCGGCGAGCCGGGCGCGTGGAGAATTAAGGCTAACATGATCGGGTTGGAGATGAGGAGATTGCTATGTCGGAGCAGGTCGGCTTTGTCACCATGGGCGAGGCCACAGGAGCGACACCGGAAGCCCCTACCGTAGGCGTTGGCATGCTGGGCTACGCCTTCATGGGCAAGGCTCACAGCAATGCCTTCAAGACGATGCCCTACATCATGTGGCCTCCGCCTGCCATGCCCCGCCTGGTCGCAATCTGCGGCCGGAACGAGGCGGCCGTTTCGGAGGCCCGAGTGCGCTACGGATTTGAACGCCATTGCCAGGACTGGCACGAGCTCGTTGACGATCCGGAGATCCAAGTCTTGGACAACCTCGCACCCAATAATTTGCATGCCGAGCCATGCATCCAGGCGGCGCGGAACGGTAAGCACGTTCTCTGCGAGAAGCCACTGGCGAGAAACGCGGAGGAGGCAAGGCGGATGCTCGACGCCGTCCGGCAGGCCGGCGTGGTCCACATGGTTTCCTTCAACTACCGCTTCGTGCCTGCACTACGCCTGGCTTATGATATCGTCAAGGAAGGTCGTCTGGGCCAGATCTATCACTTCCGCGGCCAGTATCTCCAGGAGTGGATTGCCAGCCCGGAATTTCCCATGGTCTGGCGGTTGCAGCGCGAGGTTGCGGGCAGCGGCGCACTCGGCGACCTCGGCGCTCACACCATAGACCTGGCGCGCTGGCTCATAGGCGAGATTGGTGCAGTTAGTGGGCTGATGAAGACTTTTATTCCCGAGCGGCCCGCCGGAAGCGGCGACGGCCGGAGGGAGAAAGTCACGGTCGATGATGCGGTGGTCTCACTGCTGGAATTCGAGAGTGGTGCCATCGGCACCATCGAGGCGTCGCGCTTCGCGCCGGGCCGGAAAAACCATCACACCATCGAGATCAATGGCTCAAAAGGCAGCCTCTACTTCGATCTGGAGCGACTCAACGAGCTCCAGTTCTTCTCAACCGAGGATCCACCCGATGTCCAGGGCTTCCACGACATACTCGCCACCGAGGCGCACCACCCGTATTACTCTTTCTGGTGGCCGCACGGGCACGTCATTGGCTGGGAGCATACCTTCGTCCACGAGGTCTACCACTTCTTGAGAGCCGTGACGCAAGGGGAGTCAATCGCGCCACATGGGGCGACGTTCGAGGACGGCTACCGCAATGCCGTGGTGGCCGATGGCATCGTCGAGTCCTCCCGGGCGGGACGAAAAGTTACCTTGCGCTATGAAGCGTAGTCGACTCATCTCTGCGGTGGGGCGCTGCGGCCTGCCCTGATCGGGTACGGAGACCCGAGCTACACCCTGGAACGGAGCACCGAGCTACGGATGCGTCGGACTTGCAAGGGGGCCCACTTCCGCTCGCGCATGAATCCTGCGGCGCGGGAGAGGCATCTGGAGTGGAGTTTGACCTTGCGCGGTACAATGGTGCGTGGTCTACGGCCACCAATTCAGCACTGTTTTCCAGCGGGGCTACTGCCCAGAGGCCCTTCGTAGGTCTCAACGGTGGGACACCTTGAGTTGTCCCCGGCAGGCTGTGGCCCTTTGGTCACTCAAAGGGAGTTTTCTGGATGGCGACATCTGGCACCATTCGCGAGCTGCGCGAAAGCGAATATAAGATTCTCTCCGTCAAAGAGGAGCTGCGCAAAAACGTGATCCGACGGATCGAGCGTGGAGAGAACCTGTTCCCCGGAATCGTGGGATACGAAGAGACGGTCATTCCCCAGGTGGAAAATGCCATCATCTCCGGCCAGGATATGATCCTTCTCGGCGAGCGCGGGCAGGCAAAGACCCGGCTGGCTCGAACCCTCGTTAGTCTGCTAGACGAGGAGATACCCGCCATCGAGGGATGCGAGATCAATGACAATCCGTACGCGCCGATTTGTCGGAGTTGTCGGGATAGAGTCGAGGAAGATGGAGACGACGTCCCCATCACCTGGATCCCGCGGGAGCGGAGATACGGCGAGAAGCTGGCGACCCCGGACACCACCATAGCAGACCTCATCGGCGAAGTTGATCCGATCAAGGTGGCAGAAGGCCGACACCTGTCCGATGAGCTGGTAATCCACTACGGTCTTATTCCGCGCACCAACCGTGGAGTGTTCTGTATCAACGAGCTGCCGGACCTCGCGGAGCGGATTCAGGTTGGCCTGCTCAACATCATGGAAGAGCGCGACGTGCAGATCCGCGGATTCAAGATCCGGCTGCCACTGGACATCTTCATCGTGGCGTCGGCTAATCCCGAGGACTATACCAACCGCGGGCGCATCATTACCCCTTTGAAAGACCGGTGTGGGTCGGAAATACGAACGCACTATCCCAAGACGGCTGAGCATGAAATCGACATCATGGAGCGAGAGCGGCTGGAATTTACCGGCGATGGGTACGAAACACATGTCCCGGCCTATGTGAAGGAGATTATCGCCGAGATCACGCACCTCGCCCGCAAAAGCCCCGATGTCAGTCAGCGATCCGGCGTGAGCGTGCGGGTTTCCATCGCAAACTACGAAAACGTGGTGAGCAATGCCTTGAAGCGAACCGTTCGCCTGCGAGAGACCTGCGTTGTTCCGCGAATTATCGACCTTTCGGCCGTCCTCGCCTCGACGGCAGGAAAAATCGAGCTCGAAACCCTGGGCGATGCCAGCGAGGAAAAGATCATCGACAAGCTTGTCCAGGGAGCGGTCCTCAACGTATTCAATCGCTACTTTCTGGTTCAGGAGTTCGATGATCTTCTGCGCAGCTTCGAGAACGGCATGACGATCGACGTGTCGGATTCGATGACCTCGATGGAGTATGCTCAGCAGGCATTCCGGATCGACGGCTTGAAGACGGCAGTCGCCAAACTGGGAGCGCAGGGCAATCCTGCGATGATCGCCTCCGCCACCGAGTTCATCCTCGAAGGCCTGCACCTCAACCGCAAACTCAACAAGGATCGCACCGGTGGACGCCAGCGCTACCGGAGGTAGGGAATGCGCTACACCTATTCGCGTTGGGACAAGACCCAGGACGTTGGGGGCGTCGACGCGGATGAGCTCATGGAGATTCTTTCGGAGGATCTCATCTCCGATGGCGATGTTCTGAAGGCCCTCCAGCGCGTCAACCGCTGGGGGTTGCAGCGCGAGGCACTTCCAGAGGGACACCCGGAGGGACACCCAGAGGGTACCCGGCCTGTGCCCGGCCTTCAGCACCTTCTTCAGCGTCTCCGCTCGCAGCGCCAGCAGGAGCTCGAGCGGTACAGCCTCGAATCGATGATGCAGAGCATACAAGACCAGGTGGCTAGTATCGTTCAGAGCGAGCGAGCGGGCATCGAACAGAAGCTCGAGGAGACCCCCAATCTGGATGACGTGCGGGAGATGCTCGAAACCATCGCGCAACGAAAGCGGGCATTTCTCGACTCATTGCCGAGCGCTGTTGGACCTGCCATTACCGCGCTGGCAGACTATGAGTTCCTCGACGATCAGGCGCGCGGTAAGTTCGAAGCGCTCATAGACTCGTTACAGCAGCAAGTACTGCAGAGCCACTTCGAGACCATCCGGCAATCGCTCCAGAGCATGGTCGGCCAGGAGCGGCAGGACGTACGCGATATGCTGCATGCCTTCAATAGCGTGCTCCAGGACCGCATCGAAGGCCGTGAGCCCGACTTTGATCGGTTCATGCGGCAGCACGGCCACTATTTCCCCGCTGCCGGGTCGCTGGATCAGCTCGTTGAGCAGATGCAGGAGCAGGCTGCATACACCGAGTCACTCCTCCGCAGCATGTCCCCAGCAATGCGTCAGTCCCTGGAAGGAATGGTGGCGTCTGTCTTGCGCGACGAAATCTTGCGGCAAGAGCTCGGCCGGATGGCAGAGTTGCTCCAGACCCTCGCTCCCATTCGGCATCCACAGCCCAGGTATCCATTTTCTGGCGAGGAGTCTCTCACTCTCACCGAAGCGCTCCAGCTCATGCGGCGAATGCACGAGCTCGAGCAGCTGGAGCGGAGCATGAGACAGGCTCAGGACTCCGGCGATCTCGACTGCGTAGACGGCGACCAGGTACAACGGCTCATGGGCGACGAGGCTCATTATGCGATCGAGCAGCTGAAGCAGCTGACGAACGTCTTAGAGGAGGCCGGATACGTCCAAAGGTCCGAGGACGGGGCCACGTCGCTGGAGCTGACGGCCCGTGGTATCAGAAAGATCGGACAGCGCGCCTTGCATGACATTTTCCGGAACATGAAGCAAGAGACCTTCGGCAAGCACTCAACCATGGCACCGGGAATGGGCGGCGATCGCACCGACGACTCGAAGCTCTACGAATTTGGTGATCCGTTCTTACTGGATATGAGCAGGACACTCATGAACTCAGTCCAGCGAGAGGGAGTCGGAAGTCCACTCACGCTATCAGTGCGAGACTTCGAGGTCTTCCGAACCGAGCACCTGACGCGCTCTTCTACCGTCCTCATGCTGGATATGAGCCGCTCCATGCCATTGCGCGGCTGTTTCGTGGCGGCAAAGAAAGTTGCCTTCGCGCTGAATACGCTGATCCGTACCCAGTTTCCCCGCGACCGGCTCTACATCATCGGCTTCTCCGACTTTGCACGTGAGTTGCGAGCCGAAACCCTTCATCAAATCACGTGGGGGGACTATGTCTACGGCACCAATATGCAGCACGGATTCATGATGGCTCGGCGCCTGCTCGCAAAGCACGCCACCGCCAATAAGCAGATCATCCTGATCACCGACGGCGAACCCACCGCTCATTTCGAAGGAGATCGAGTCTACTTCTCCTACCCTCCGACCTTTCGGACCTTTCAGGAGACCTTGCGTGAGGTACGGCGTTGCACCCAAGAAGGCATCATCATCAATACCTTCATGCTCGAGCGCAGCCACTACCTGGCCGACTTTGTCAATCAGATGACACGGATCAACCGCGGCCGCGCCTTCTTTGCCACGCCGGACCGGCTCGGCGATTACATCCTGGTGGACTACGTGAACAGCAAGCAGCGCGCCGCTTCAGCCGGCGCCTTTCGCCGTTGAGCGCGGTCGACGAGATGCTTGACATTTACCTGCTTACCCATTGACCAAATACCCTGTCTCGTGGTATCTTCAGGAGGAAATTGGCTGGTTTCAGCCGCTCTGGAGGACAATGCATGATTAGCCTGTCAGATCAGGCAACCCAGCAGCTTAGGTTGCTCATGGAGCAACAGGGGCTGGAAGAAGTTGGCCTTCGCGTCTTCGTCAGTCCCGGTGGCTGTTCCGGCTTCAACTACGGCATGCAGTTTGAAGACACAGCACTGGAGGGAGACGCGATCGAATCCCTCGATGGCATTCAGCTGTACGTGGACGAATTCAGCGCCCAGTATCTGGAAGGCGCCGAGATCGATTACGTCGACGAGCTCATGGGCGGCGGATTCACCGTTCAGAACCCTAACGCCATCACCAGCTGCTCGTGTGGGCAGTCGTTCACAGCCGCGCAAGGCGGCGGATCGGTTCGCAGCTGCAGTAGCCACTGAGTCGGTCGAGATTGAGAGAGGCCGGTCGGTATCGGCCTCTCTCTGCATTCTGACGTCTGTAGCAACGGTCGGAATGGGTTGCGTCGCGAGCGTGCATGCTGCCTTCCACCAACTGGCTGCAGGCACGAAGGAGTCGCACCATGATTAGCCAAGAACTGTCCGATGAGTTACACCAGCGGCTCTTCGCCGAGCGCCGGCGACTTGAAGCCGAGATCGCAACTCTGGCAAGTGGGGGCATCCGCGGAGACACCTTTCAGTCCGACGAAACCGATGCAGTTGATCAGCATCCCGCCGACGACGCCTCAGAGCTGTTCGAGCGCGAGAAGAACCTGACGGTCCGGCGGACCCTCGAGATCTCCCTGCAGGAAGTCAACGAGGCGCTTCACAAATTCGACCAAGGCACCTACGGTCTCTGCGAGATGTGCGGCAAACCGATCCCCGAGAAGCGGCTGCGCGCCATGCCGGCCGCGACCCACGACATCGAGTGCCAAACCGAGCTCGATAAGGGTCAAACGGTCGCTACCCGGCGTTAGAGCGTCCGGTTCGGATTCAGATTGCATCTTGACAAGTTGCCCTGAACGTTTATAGTGACGTAAGAGGCATCGTGAGTAGTGTCGGATGACGAGTAAGGAGTTGATTGTGGCGGATAGTTGCTCGTGTGGCGTGGAACGCAAGAGGTTCTGGATCTGGCGCGACGATAATGGCGTTATGCACGCCTCACATTTTGCTCCGACCAATGGAGCCGTTCGCTCGGTCGTGGCGGCCACAGCGCGCGACGCTTTGCTGCCCATGAGAGATGGCATGGTGCCGAAGCACACCGTGACCGACGCCGAAGATTTCACCATCTCATGGGGCGGACGCTGTGCGTCCGTGACCGCCGCTGTCTAACCCGAATTTCCTTGAAACGGTAGGTCCCGCTGCTCCGTCGTCGGCAGAATAATCCGGGCTATGTGTTTTCCTGAGCCAGCAGCTGCGCCACCAGCAGGAGCGACAACTGTTGTTCCGTCCGCAGCAGGCGGGCGATCTTGTACAGGTCAAAGGCCGTTTCGTCCCTGGCCGGAGGCACGGCATCGAGGTACTCGTCCTCGACCTCGCGAATGGCTCTGGGCAAGGACATTTGCTCATCCCGACTCATGCCATCGCCCACACCGCCCCGCGAGCGGGCCGCAACCCGCAAATAGAGCTCCGACAGCGGGACCTCGAGAGCTTCGGCCAGGAGACATAACGTGTGCGTCGACGGATCCTTCTCGCCCCGTTCGATCTCACCCAGGAAAACCGGCGATACACCCGCGCGGCCGGCAAGCTCGCGTCGTGAGAGCTGCTTCCACTGCCGGTACCGACGGATGACCGCGCCCCATGCCCGCAGAATGACGTCTTCGTCCGTGAGGCGTTTGCGGTCTAGCAACGTACTGGCCACCTTATAATCGTGACGCTCTGAGCATATCGTACTGTACTTCATGAGCACACCGGTTTTCATCGACACTGCTTACGCTGCCGACATGCTTCGCGTGTCGCCCGATGCCGTCCTCGACATGGTCAAAGATGGGAAACTTCGGCCCTATGGTGGTCGGGCGCCCAACTTCTTCTTTCGCTCGACAGACGTCGCGGCGCTCGTGCCTGAATCCGCCGTACAGGAGGACATTCAAACGCCGAAACGGGTAAAGAGCGCCTCTGCCCGCGTCCAGACCCGGCTCACTGCCGATGCTCGCTGGACAGAGGTCACTGAGGACGATATCCGAGATTGGGCGGCCCGGGCTGATGCAGCTCGCCTGCAAGCTGCTCGAAAGGCAGCGGAAATTGCCAAAGAGCGGCTTGAAACCGTCCTACAGGTACTCGCAGAGAGCCAGCAGCCTTAGGTCCGCTGGGTCTCGGCGAGCGCGTCCATGAATTGGTCTATGTCGTCCAGTGTGTTGAAAAAGTGCGGCGACACACGGACAAGCCCGGGCCGACAGTCGACGGTGAATCCTCGTGTTGCCAGATCGGCTACGGTTTCCTCCGGGCGGTCTACGCGCAGCATGACGATCCCGCCTCGCTCGTCCGCCTCCACCGGCGACACCACGCGATAGCCGTTGTCGCGGGCGCGATCGACGATGCGCTGAGTCAGCAGTTGAAGCCGCGGATAGATTCGTTCTGGATCTGCCTCCAACACCATGTCCATTCCGGCGACGCCCGAATACGCGGTCGCGACGGAAGGAGTGCCCAATTCGAGACGGTCGGCTGTGTCCGGCCAGGCGAGATGAAGTGAGTCAAATGCGAACTGGTCGGCCGAGGCAAACCAGCCGGTGATGCTGGGTCGCAGCTCCGATATAAGCTCCTCACGCACGTAAATGAAGGTCAGACCCGGGCCACCCAGGAGCCACTTCAGCGTGCCGCCCAGGTAAAAGTCCACGTCCAGAGCTTTGACGTTGACGGGAAGGACGCCAACCGAATGGTATCCGTCGACCAGAATTTTCGCGTCTTTGGCATGCGCGAGATCGGCGAGCCGGCGAATGGGCTGAATAAAGCCACTCGTATAGAAGACATGCGTCGTGGCAATGAGTGCGACGCTCTCGTCCACTGCTTCCTGGTATGCCTCGAAGGGGATTCGAATTCGATCTTGGGAGCGGGCAAATCGGACGCTTACCCCAGCGCGCTCCTTGGCAAGCCATTGGTACGGAACCGTCGGAAAATCCAGATCCGCGCACACCACGACCGAGCGTTCGCCGTAATCAAACGTGCTCGCGATCGATGAAAGCGCTGAGGAGATGGAATGACTGATGGTGACTTCATGATTCTGGGCGCCGATGAGTCGTGCAAATCGCTGCCTGGCCAGCTCGAGCTTGGGAAGCCACTCCTTCCACCAGGCGGGAGCGCCGTAAGCAGACCAGTCTGCACGATACTGTTCCAGCGCTGACATGACCCGACGGCTAGGCGGACCCAGAGAGCAGCTGTTGAGGTAGGTCGTGTGGTCGAAGATTGGGAATTCGGCACGGTACCCAGTTGCTTCGGCTTCCGACAGGGCGCCGGCGGCGATCTCGGTCATGGACGTCCCTCCTGAATCGCTCCCCGAACCCGGGCTACCTCCCAGCATAGCCTGATTTTTCGTAGGCCGGCTTGCTCTGTCGCCGGGCACGTGAATAATCCAGGACACCAACCTGTAAAGTGGAGTATGGACGACGTGGTGGCCGTAGTGACCGATTTGTTTTTTCAGTCCCGGATAGCCGGAGCGGCCCGACATGCTCAGCGTCACGTACGCTTTGTGATTTCAGAACCGGCACTGCTCGACCTCCACGACTTCGCCACCGCACTGGTCGATCTCGATGCTCGGACCGACGTGCTCGCCATGATCCGCGCCCTGAAGGAGCGCGCGGGTGGGCCGGTCATTGCCTTCGGTCCACACCTGGACACGGAAAAAAGAAAGGCCGCGCGAGCCGCTGGAGCCGATCGAGTTCTTGCGAAATCCAAATTCGTCACCGAGCTGCCGGCTCTCATGACATTGCACAAAGCGGCACGCCAGCAGAGTGCAGGGACCAAGGTGAAGGCAACGGGATCCGCGGCCCAGGAGTGACGCACCCGGGCTTTCTTCGATACCGCGTGTCACGTCGCCTGGGACGGATCGTGACCTGCACCGCAGCGCTTCTGACCCTGGGACGCATGCCCCCGTTTGTCTCTACCTCTGCCATTGTTGTTGTTAAAGAACGGATTCTCGTTGTGATGGATCCGATTCTGAACGAACCGATCCTTCCCGGTGGTCATCTCAAGTGGGCGGAGAATCCGGAGACCGCCATCATTCGCGAGGTGCATGAGGAGACCGGATACAGGATTTCACCAAACCGCCTGGTCGGAGTGTTCGCCGGGCAGGAGTGGTCGGGTGAACCCGGTGTGGTGCGCCTGGTGTACGAGGCCGCCATTACAGGTGGATCGCTGGCGTCGTCGAGCGAAGGCCGAGCAGCCTGGATGCGTTTGGAACAACTGGTAAAGTCGGACTCGAGAGATGCTCAGCTTGTGCGGTCGTGGTTCGATCGCTCTCCATAGGGGCTGCCCGGTCGGCCGCCCGCCTCAGTCGTCGTGCGGCAGCCTCCGCCCGTGCTCTGCGATCTGCGTCGCGTACTCACGATCATCCGCAACGTGCTGCTTCACACTGTCGAGCAGCGATTCCGGCCAATCGTCGCCAACCCTGTCCAACATATCGATGGTTTGACGGCGGATGCGCTCGAAGCCGTCGACTCCTCTTATCCGCTCTTCGGGCACGCGCTCGGGCAGCGAGACGTGGAGTAATCCCGCGTAGTGGGCTTGAAATCGTGTTTCGGAGCGCGCCATGGCTTCCAGAATCGAGTTAACGGTTTCGCCGTCTTGCAGACTGTCAGCGCTCGCGCTGTCATCCAGACCCGTCAGCTGGGCGCGCAACTGCGCTAAGGTGTATCGAAGCTCGACGAGGAGGAACGCCGCTTCCGAGATGCGGTCACATTGCACGTCTCGTTCCTTTCTGCGAGGTTGAACGTGAAGGTAATGACGCTGAACATATGGAACTATACGCGCCCATGGGCCGTGCGACGCCAGCAAATCGCTTCGCTCATCGAGATGTATCGGCCGGACGCCGTGGCGCTGCAGGAAACGCGTCATGACTTTCGATTTGAGCGTGGCAAAGGACAGGGCGAACAGATCGCCGAATTGACCGGTTATTATCCGACGTCCGCTGTCGGCCAGGTCTATTTCCCGTTGCTGCGTGTCGACGAAGGGCTGACAATCTTGACGCGTCAACCGCCTGTGCGCGTGGCCGTCCGACAACTAAGCCGTCTCCGTCGGGAGCGCCGGGATGAGAACCAGCGTATCTGTCTGGGTGTGGAGATGCTTCACGGCGATCATCGGGTCTTTGTCTTCGACACACATTTTTCCTTGAGTGCGCTGGCGCGAGTGAGCAACGCAATTGAAGTTGCACGCTTCGTACGCGAGCAGTCTCTCGATGAGCCGGCTGTACTCATGGGCGACCTGAATGCCGAGCCCGACAGTCTTCCGATTCGTTTTCTCCTGGGGCAGGAGACGGTGGACGGTGAGTCGGGCGATTTTGTCGATTGCTGGGTGCGGGCGAATTCTGACCAGCAGGGGTTCACCGATGAGAGCTTCAACCCCAGGCAGCGCATTGACTATATCCTCGCCCGAAATCTGCCTGACGGTGTGCTCCGGGCAAGCACCGCCGGAGGCGAAGCTGTTGATGGAATCTATCTCTCCGACCACCTTGCGATCGTGGCTGAGATCGACCTCTAAATCAAAGCTCCGGCTACAGGGATTCCAGCTCAATCCCATATCCTTAAGAGCGACACGGGCAAGCACAATGCTGCAGCCACGCGATAATCGCGTAGGGACGTATCGCATACACCCTCAAGAGGCTCGCGTGCAAGCCGTGCACGATTTGAGGAAGGGCATAGCATGAAAACCGCTCTCGATCTCCCGCGGTGGGACATGACCACGGTGTATCCCAGTCTTCACTCGCCTCAATTTGAGGAGGATTTCCGCTCAGTCATCGACGATATCTCTGACCTAGCCAGACTCTTCGACGAACACCACGTAGAGAAGGGCCAAGATCTCCCCGTCGATGCCTCGACTGTCGACGCATTTGAGACAATAATCGCGGCCTTTAGCAGACTGATCGATCGGCTCAGGACGCTGCAGTCCTATATTTTTTGTTTCGTTGCCACCGACTCGCGAGATACCGTCGCGCAGGCACGCATGAGTGAGCTTCAACAGCATCTGGTGCTGCTGTCTCAGCTTGAAACGCGACTCACCGCATGGATCGGGTCGCTCGACGTTGAAGCGCTCATCGAGCGATCTACGGTAGCGCAGGAGCATGCCTTCATGGTTCGTAAGGCGAAGGAGGAAGCTGCGCACCTAATGTCACCGGCAGAGGAGGCGCTTGCCGCAGAGCTCGAGGTCACCGGCGGGACGGCGTGGGCCAAAGTTCACCACGACATGACGTCGCAGCTCCTGGTACCCATCGAAATGGATGAGCAGCCGCAAGAAATTCCCATGAGCGTGGTTCGCAACTTGGCCTCGGATCCGGATCGCGGCATACGGCGTCGCGCCTATGAGGCTGAGCTGGACACCTGGCGGAAAGTAGCGGTTCCAATCGCCGCCTCACTCAACAGCATTAAGGGTGAAACGAACACACTGGAGCGCAAGCGTGACTGGGACTCACCCCTGGATGCTGCGCTCTTCCACAACAATATGGATCGACAGACCCTGGACGCGATGATGGCGGCGGCCCGTGCGTCTTTCCCGGACTTTCGGCGCTATCTCCGCTCCAAGGCACGGGCGCTGGGCGTCCCGGCGCTGGCCTGGTATGACCTGTTCGCACCGCTGGGCCTCAGCGATCAAGCGTGGGAGTTTGACGAGGCAGCGGATTTTCTGCTGGCTCAGTTCGGAGCCTATTCTTCCCGACTGTGTAGCTTTGCGGAACGTGCCTTCCGGGAGCGCTGGATCGACGCCGAGCCGCGTCCGGGTAAGCAGGGTGGCGCATTCTGTCTGCCGCTCCGTGACGACGAGTCTCGGGTGTTGTCGAACTTTCAGCCCAACTATGAAGGTATGAGCACCCTGGCGCACGAACTGGGGCACGCGTACCACAACTTCAATCTGGCGCGTCGTCCTATCCTCCAACGTACCTCGCCCATGCCCCTGGCCGAGACGGCCAGCATCTTCTGCGAGACCATCGTTCGCGAGGCTGCGCTGGAGCGAGCGGAGGAGCAGCAGCAGATCGCAATTCTGGAAGCGTCACTCCAAAATGCTTGCCAGGTAGTGGTCGACATCACCAGTCGCTTTCTGTTTGAAGAAGGCGTGCTGCAGTCGCGGCGTCGACGTGAGCTATCGGTGGATGAGCTCAATGAGCTCATGCTGAACTCCCAGCGCGAAACGTATGCCGATGGGCTTGATCACTCTCTGCTTCATCCACTCATGTGGGCTGTGAAGGAGCACTATTACAGCGCGCCGAGACCCTACTACAACTACCCCTACATGTTCGGGCTGCTCTTCGGACTTGGACTGTATGCGGAATACCGGCAGGACCCGGAGGAGTTTCAGGGCCGGTATGACGAGCTTCTGTCGTCGACCGGTATGGCGGACGCGGCAACCCTGGCGGCAAGATTTGGCATCGACATCCGCAAATCCGCCTTCTGGGAGGGTAGCCTCGGAATCATTCGCACCGACGTCGACCGGCTCGAAGCACTTATCGCTGGAAGTTGACTGGTGGACGAGGCACCTCCTACCGAAACAATCGAGCTCGACCAGGATCGCTTTATTTCGCTCGAATTTTCACGGCGCTGGCCACGGTATGTCGTCGAATGGTCGGTGCGCCAGCGCTCGAGCGATTTTGACTTTCCGCTTGCATCGAACACGCTGGAGAGGCCTCCACTTCCGGCGGGCGGCGACGCTGAGGCGCTATGGGGTGAACTGCGGGAGGAGGCGCTCACCCAGGCCAGGCAGGCGCTCGAAGGCATAGCAGCGCCGGAGCGAGGCGTGAGGCAGCGCCGCTCGCTTTTCGGACGATTATTTGGACGAGGATAGCAAGCCCGTTAGGCTCCGTTTTCCCAGCCTCGCCACGAGGTTTGTTGCAAGGCACCTCTGTCGCGCTCCGGCACGGGCAGCGGGTCCGGATAGCCCAGGTACACAAACGCGAGTAGATGGCCATGGTCGGGAATGCCGAGGAATTGCTTAACCGTTGGATCATACGCCGGCGCTCCGGTGCGCCACATGGCGCCAAGCCCCAGCGCTTGCGCTGCCAGAAGCATGTTCTCCACCGCCGCAGCGCCAGCGGCCAGCTCTTCGATCGGCACCACCTTCGGCTGATCTGAGGGCACGATAGCCACCACGATGATGACGGGCGCACGCAACGGTTTTCGTCGCTCTCGCTCAAGCAGGGCACTCGACGCTGGATTTCCTGGATCGACAAGCTGCGCCCGCAGAGCAGCCTCCATCACCCCACCCAAGTCTTTACGAGCTTCGCCGGCCAGGACTATGAAGCGCCAGGGTTCGGTCTTGTAATGGTTCGGCGCCCATGCCGCTGCCTGGATTACGCGCTCGACGAGCTCGCGAAGCGGGCGCTCAGGCCGCACACGCGGCATCATGCGCCGCGTTCGGAGGGCCTCGAGGATGATCTCCCCGGTGTCGGTTGCGACCATGCATTCTCCTTCACGTCGGTTTCGACACTTCAACTTAGATCACCGTCCCCGTCAGACAGAACCGGCGCGCCGACCAACAACAGTTGCGCGACATCCGACGCCAGCTCACTTCGCCAGTCGCATCCTCATTGCGCCGGGAGTTTGGCCGCGCCGCGTACTTCCGTACTCGTGGCGGCAGATCCCCGGCCGGGTCAGCCCGGTACGGTCGTGCTGAAACGCGCCATTCGAACTACGACGTGCGCCCGGTAGGAGCCGATGACCTCGGACGTCGCTCCTCGAACGCACGGTGCGTCTTGAACACCCGTGGGAAGTGGTGATCCGACACTGTAAGCGTACACGGAGATCAGGCGGTTTGCGGCCTTTCGTACTTCGATGAAGTAGAGATATGGGTCGCCATTGCTCTTCATCACGTCTAAGTGTCGGGCTCCTCGCTTCCCCAGCACGGCAGTCAGTCTCTTGCCATGCATGCAGAGCGGGAGATTGAGCGTCGACACGACGTAGGCGGCCCGATCACGTTCGGCCCAAGTAGTAGCGCTACTGGGACCAGAAATCGTTCCACGACCGGCAGCTTGCGGAGAGTCATGAGAGCTACCGGCCTCGACCCGACTAACCGCGAGACTGATGACGATGATCATCATCACGGCACAGACCAGCCTCGGCCACGCGCTCGGTGGTCTCGCCGAAAGAATGCTGCAGCTCATCATCCTTCCTCATGTGCATCTACAACGCTACGTTACCGCGAAAAGTAACACCTGTCTGTGAACTAGATGACATCGGGCGCAGAGCGACCTGCCGGCCACGCGGTCCTGCGCATTTTCTCCCGATCTCGACCCGGACCAATTGTCGCCTCCGCGACAGACAGGGCGAAGTAGGCAGTGTACTCTCATCACATCAGGTACTCCTGATACGTTGCACACTCCTCCTCCCTTCCTCTTCCTCCAGAGCGGATCTGAAAATCACTCAGATCCGCTCTCACTCTTACCGGGCGGTGCCGGTTGCATCGACCACGCCGCGGGACGGGCACCAGCTCCGGGCCCATCCGCGACCTCTTCCCTCACCGCTCAGATATTGTCCTGGGAAGGACACGGCCGCCGTTGCCCTATCCGGTGTATCGGGTCAACCGTCAACTGTATACCATCCATCTGAACTTGTTCAGTTGGAGCACCGTCCGGACAGACGGCTACAATGATACAGATCGCCGAGCGGTTTTGGGCAGGGCCGGGCTCTGCTACGACCAGAAGGAGAAAGATGGACGTCCGACAGGTTCGTCCCACGGACGCGCCGCTCGTGCTCTCCCTGGCAATCGATGAAAGCTCACATTTGGTTAACGGGCGCGATTGGCCCAGAGCCAATTCCCTGAGGCGGACGCTCGTTCGGGCAACGCTTCCACTGGCGTTGCCGGGCAGGAGCTGGATCGCGCGAGACGGCTCGAGCGTAGCGCTTCTCGAGGCGCAGCCTCGCCAATATGTAATCGGTTGGGATATTACACGGCTGGTGGTTCGAGGAGATGCTCTACGAGTTCTCCCACCTGTAGTAGACGCTGCTACCTCACATCTGCAAACCCGAGGTGTGCCGCGCCTCTTTGCTCGGTGTCGCGAGGAGGCCCGTGAAAGGCTGAAAGCGCTTGGATTTCAGCCTCTCGCCTGCGAGTTTGTTCTGCTCGGTCCGAAGGGTCGACCAGCAGCAGATGTCTCGCTGCCGGACGAGAGTCGGTATCGCATGCCGGCCGACGAATGGCCACTCCACCAGCTGGAGCACGATTGTACTCCCCCGTTGGTGCGTCAGTTTGAGGGTTTGACGAGCCTCACGTGGTCTCGCAAGGACGACAATGTGTCAGAGATTGTCGTAGAGCGTGATGGAAGAATTGCCGCGTGGATCGGATGGGGAGCCAGAGTAGGGCCCGGTCAGTTGCAGCTCGGCATGTTGATTCATCCCCGGTACAAAGATCTCGCATCTGTGCTCCTGCACCACGCCCTCAGGCGTATGCCGCTAGATCACCGCTTCATAGCCCGAGTTCGCGATTACCAGTGCGAAGCGTTCCGTGCGCTGCTCGATGCGGGGTTCGAAATCGCTGCTGAGGAAATCCTCATGTTGAAACATGCCACGGTGGAGCCGGTGAGAGCAGCCAAGCGGCGCATGCGGGTGGCGAGCGTTCCAAGCATTCAGGCTCTCCCCATCCGGCTCGGTCCGCCGGCGCGTGGGCTCAGACCGGCGACGACCCCAACACCGGTCTATGAGGACGACTGACCTTGACCGCGCTGCGTGACAATTTCCTAGACGACACAGAAGCGCTCCTCGAAGTGCTCCCACCCAACATCTATCAGGGGCTCCGGCGGTCGGATCGTATCAATCAGCTGCTCGAAATCGTCATGGATCTGGGCCGAGAGCCGGAAGCACGCTTTGCCGACGCTGAGCTGGTTCTCAGTTCACGGCCGGTATCGTTTGAGGACATCGAATATGTCATCTCGCGGATCGGCGCCTTTGGCGACGACAACCGCGCGGGAATCGAGCGTACACTCCATCGCATCTCGGCGATTCGTAACCGCGCCGGACTGATTGTCGGCCTCACGCTTCGAATGGGACGAGCAATCTTCGGTACCATCGCGATCATTCAGGACATTGTCGAGTCGGGACAAAGTATCCTGCTCTTGGGGCGGCCTGGTGTCGGAAAGACGACGATGCTGCGCGAGGTCGCTCGGGTGCTGGCCGACGATTTTCGCAAGCGTGTGGTAATCGTCGACACGTCGAATGAGATAGGCGGTGACGGCGATATTCCGCATCCCGCGATCGGTCGATCTCGACGTATGCAGGTCGCCAGCCCGGCTCGGCAACATGCCGTCATGATCGAGGCGGTTGAAAATCATATGCCGCAGGTCATTGTGATCGACGAGATCGGAACCGAGCTCGAGGCGGCAGCAGCGCGGACTATCGCCGAGCGAGGAGTCCAGCTCGTAGGGACAGCGCACGGCAACGAGCTCGAAAATCTCATGCAGAACCCGACGCTCAGCGACCTGATTGGAGGCATCGAGGCGGTCACGCTGGGCGACGAGGAGGCCCGCCGACGTGGTACACAGAAGACGGTGCTGGAGAGAAGAGCTCCTCCCACATTTGACATGGTGGTCGAGATTCAAGACTGGGACCATGTCGTCGTTCACCGTGACGTGGCCGAGACGATAGACAGTCTGCTGCGCGGCTATCCGATTGCCGGCGAGGTGCGGACCCGTGATGTGAGCGGTACCATCCACGTTGAGGAGCCACTCCAAGCGTTCCAGCCGGAAGCGCCAGCGAGCCGCCCGGCTGCCGCGGGGCGTCAGCGCCCGAGAGCGAATGCAGCCTTGCAATCGCTTCGCGTCTTTCCATTCGGCGTCAGCCGGAACAGACTCGAGCAGGCAGTACGCGAGCTGCGCGTACCCGTGACCGTGACCAATCGCGTCGAAGATGCCGACCTCGTTATCACACTCAAGAATTACTACCGGCGAAAGCCCGAGCCGCTACGCGATGCAGAATCGCAGGGCGTGCCGGTGTATGTGCTGAAGAACAACACCCTGAGTCAGATGCAAAGCTGCCTGGCCAGCGTGTTCAATATCGGGGTGCAGGAGCGAGACAGCACTACCTCGGCCCTGGAGGAGGCAGAACAAGCGATCGGCGAAGTGATCGAGCGGTCGCGAACGATCGAGGTATCGCCACAGAACGCCCAGGTGCGACGGCTTCAGCATCAGCTGGCCGAGCGCTACAACGTGGGATCACGGAGCCGTGGCAAAGAGCCACATCGTCGCGTCAAGTTTTTCCCTCGTGAGCTCGAAGATTTGGTCTAATCATGGCCCTCTTCATAAGTTTTGAGGGACCCGACGGGAGCGGGAAATCGACGCAAGCTCAGCTCCTCGCGGGCGAGCTGCGAGATCGCGGTTATGCGGTGATTGCGACGCGCGAACCAGGTGGAACTCCGCTGGGAGAAGCGGTGCGACACCTGGTGCTCGATCCCGATTCTCCCGAGGCAACACCTATCGCCGCGACGCTACTGCTCTCGGCCGCCCGAGCTCAATTGGTCGACCAGCTCATTAAGCCCGCGCTTGCCGCGGGAAAGCTCGTGATCGTGGATCGGTACGCCGACTCCACGCTGACCTATCAGGGTTTCGGACACGGCGTGGAGCTCGACACCGTGCGGACGTTGACACGGATTGCGACCCACGGCCTGCGTCCGGATATCGTTATTTACGTGGACGTACCTCTAGAAGTCGGACTGCGCCGTGTGGAAACGCGAGGCGCTACCAACCGGCTCGATGCCGAGTCGGCAGCGTTCCATCACCGTGTCCGGAGCGGCTACCTGCAGCTCGCGCAAGACGAACCCGAGCGATGGATCACGGTTGATGGAAGTGCGGCGGCGGATCTAGTCCATCGCGCGGTGCTGCGAGCGATCGAGCCGCTGTTGGCGAGAGAAACGAATCCGGTATGAAACTCGTCGTCGCAATAGTGCAGATCGACGATGCGCCCTCGCTGGTGAAGGCCCTGTCTCAGGCAGGCTACGGCGTCACCCACGTCAAGAGCGCAGGCGGATTTCTGCGCAAGCAAAATGCGACAGTGTTCGCGGGAGTTCCAGATCGCGACGTGGACCGCGTGCTCGAGATCATCCGCCAGAGATGCCACTCGCGTACCGAGCAGGTCAGTCCCCTGCCGCCGGTGGTTGAGCCAGGGGAAGTATACATGCCCTATCCCATGGAGGTAGAGATCGGCGGGGCGACGGTCTTTGTCGTTGACGTGGCGAGGTTTGAAAAGTTTTAACAGTGGCGGGCATCAAACCGGTGCATCTGCGAATCGTCGACACCGATCAGGTGCGCCCACATGAGGTTGCCGATACATTACGAGAACAGAAGATCGAGCGCCGGCTGAAAGCCGACGGCATACTTCGGGATCCTCTCATGGTCGGTGCAGTACCTGACCTTGATGGCTACGTGTTGTTGGATGGCACCAATCGAAAGCAGGCTCTTGCCGAGCTCGGATATCCGCGAGTCATGGTGCAGGTCCTGGAATATGCCGACCCCCACGCGGTGCAGCTTCAGACCTGGTGCCACGTCGCGCGCATGCTGATCGGCGAGCTCCTGCACATGGCCGCCGAGATACCGGGACTGGTGGCCGCGCCGGTGCCTCCCCTAGGGGTAACCGACGCTCTGGCAGACGCTGCAACGCTGGCCCTTCTGCTCGGAAAGCGCGAGCGCTTCGCGCTGTCTCGCGTCCGCGAACACGAGGGGTCGCGTGTCGATCAGCTGCGTCAGTTCGTCGACCTGTATGAGGAGCGAATGGTACGGGTGGACTGTAACCCCGACGAGGTGGAAGAGCGATCCCAAAGGTTGAGTGGAGAGGACGGGAGCCGGGTGCTCATCGCTTTTCCGCGATTTTCACGTTCGCAGGTGGTATCGATGGCGGTGGGAAAAGCTCTGATTCCGGCGGGAATCACGCGCCACATCATCCTCTGCGGTCGAGCGCTGCGCGTGAACCTACCTCTGGACTATCTCGAGGACACCCAATCAACCGAAGCAGCCAATTTGGCGCTCCAGCGACACCTGAGCGCACTCGCTCCGCGCACGTACACGGAGCCGACCATTCTGTTTGATAGCTAAAGGTCGCGCTGAGAGACCGATTGACCGGGATGGAGGGTGATGATCTTCAGACCGGCGATATCGCCGGTCTCGCGTTCAAGCTGCTCGGGCGTGCCGGTGAGCAGAGGAAATGTGCCCCAATGGATCGGAATGACGCGGCGAACACCGAGCAAGCGTATGGCCTCGGCAGCCTGTCGTGGCCCCATCGTGTAGTAATCGCCAATCGGGAGCATAGCAAGGTCTGGCTGATAGAGCCGGCCGATCAGTCTCATGCTCTCGAATATATCGGTATCGCCCGAGTGATAGAGTGTGAAGTCATTTTCGAAGCGAATGATGTAGCCTGCCGGCGCCCCCCCGGGAATATACTTTCCATCCTCCTCGAAGCCGGAGCTGTGAACGGCGTCGACCATTGTGACGTGAATACCATTCCACTCGATGGTTCCGCCCTTGTTGATTCCGGTGCAATTCTCGATTCCCTTGCCGGTCAGATACTCGCAGAATTCATAGATGGCGATGACGGCCGGCTTCATTTGCCGGGCGACGGACACGGCATCGCCCATATGATCGGTGTGGGCGTGCGTGACCAACATGAGGTCAAGCTTCTTGAGCTGCTTCTGGTCATCAGGTGTCGCCGGGTTACCTTGAAGCCATGGATCGATGAGCACGGTTTTTCCGGTCGGAGTCTCGATTCTTACGGTGGCATGACCGAGCCAAGTGATCTGTACTCCACCATCTGAGCTCATATGTTCCTCCACTTTCGTCTGCGCCGATTAGGTCGATACCACATACGACTCGAAGATTCGCGGCTGGATGCCGCCCCTATAATGATCACGGCGGTGGAGAGATCGGGAGGTACGTGCTGCGACCCAAGCGCACTGTGCGGCGAGCTCTGTCTCGCCGCGAAGCGGCGCGCCCCGCCGTTCCCTTAGCTGCGGAGTCGACGCCTCAGCGCGTATTCGGCGAGAACCGTGCCCGCGATGACCAGTACCCACTCGGTAATGATCAAGAACCAAATACTCATAGGACCCCGGACAGCTATGGTGATCTCTCCTTCACTATAAACAGACCGGGAGACAGACGACAATGACAGAGAGGCAGTCTTTTGCAGAACTTTGTGTTCTTCCTCCCCACCCGTGTCGTTTTTGGCGCCGGCGCGATCGATTTGGTCGGGCAGGAGGCGTCACCCTGGGGGCAACGCGCGCTGCTGGTAACCGGAACGACGTTCGCGCGCCGCAGCGGCCTCATCGACCGGCTCCATGCCTCACTGTCTGACGCCGGCATCGCGGTGACGCTCTTCGATAAGATCGAGCCGAATCCGCGCGTCGCTACAATCGAGGAGGGGGGCAGGGCGGCCCGGGAAAGCGGCGCGGATTTCGTGCTGGGCTTGGGCGGGGGTAGCGCGCTCGACGCAGCCAAGGGAATCGCCGTTGCAGCCCTCGCGCAGCGTCCCGTGTGGGACTTCACGCGCCACGATGCTCTGGCCGATCCTCCCCTGGTGGAGCAGGCGCTGCCCATTGTGCAGGTGTCGATCATCGCGTCCACCGGATCTGAAACGAACAACCAGGCCGTATTGTTCGATGATGGCGCACAGGTCAAGGCTCCGATCAGCAGCCCGGCCCTCTATGCGCGCGTTAGTATCGTGGACCCAACGCTTACCTTTACCGTACCGCCGCACTACACCGCGGTGGGCGGCATGAACATCGTCAGCCAGCTGCTCGAACGCTATCTGACCAGCGACGAGTTTCCCGTGACCGATCGGATCGCAGAAGGGCTGATACGCGTGGTAATGGACAGTCTTCCGCGAGCGATGCAGCGCGGGGAGGATCTCGAGGCTCGTACCAATCTCTCTTGGGCCGCCGTTGTCGCGTCCACCGTGGGAGTAGCAGGACGGACGGGCTACACCCCGCTACTCGCCATGGCACATCCCCTGGGCGCACGCTTCAACGTGGAGCACGGACGTGCCATGAGCGCATTGTGGCCCAGCTACATGAGATACGCACTGTCCAACCGCTTTCGTCTTCCGCAGATTGGGCGCTTCAAGCGATACGCGCTGCTGGGACGCCAGATATTTGGCGTGCACGAGACGGATGACGAGATGGCAGCCGAGATCACTTCGTACCGTTTCGTGAACTGGCTACGAGGCACGGACATGCCGACGGATCTCCATCAACTCGGCCTGGAGAACGTGGACACAAGCGTCGTCGCCCAACTAACCGACCAGGCGGTCATGGTGTCTGGAAACGGCAGACAGCTGCCGGGTGGGCTCACCGCCGAGGATATAGAACATATCTATGAGGGGGCCCTCAGGTGACTGAGATACGATTTCGGGATCTGCTGCAAGACGCGCTCTCCGGAAAGCCGCGGTTCCGGCTTGGCCATTTCCCCACGCCGCTGGAGGAGGCCCCACGCTTATCAGAGCGCCTGGGTGTACGGATCTTCATCAAGCGCGACGATCAAACAGGCCTCGCGCTTGGTGGAAACAAGGTTCGAAAGCTCGAGTTTCTCATCGGGCAAGCGCTTTCAACCGGGGTGGACACGGTGATCACCACAGGTGGGTCACAATCAAATCATGCGCGCATAACGGCTGCAGCTTGCCGGAAAGCCAGGCTCGACTGCTACCTGATTCTCGATCGGAGCGTGCATCCAGAATCGCAGGGGAATCTGCTCCTCGACGCCATGCTGGGCGCAAGGGTGATTCTCCTCGACAGCGATGATCGAGCCCTGGCTGCAGCGGAAATGAATGTCCTGGCTGAGAGGCTACGGGGGCAGGGACGCACTCCATACGTGATTCCGCGAGGCGGAAGCGTCCCTGCCGGCGCGATCGGGTACGCGGCCTTCATTCCAGAGCTTTTGGACCAGCTCTATTCCCTGGGTGCCGATCGGGCCTATATCTATCTCGGCACCGGGTCGACCGGCACGCATTCGGGTGTCCTGGCCGGCCTGGCCGCTACTGGAGCGTCGCTGACCGTGCAAGGTATCAGTGTGAGCAGGACACGGTCGGAACAGATCGAGAACATACGGAACCTGACAGATGCCACTTTGAAGTACCTCGGTTTGGGGATGTCATTGGACAAGCAGCAGGTGCATGTCGACGAGCGCTACCGGGGACCGGGATACGGGCAACCCACGAAGGAGACAATGGACGCAATCGAAATCGCGGCGCTCGACGAAGGTCTGATTCTGGACCCGGTGTACACGGGCAAGGCTATGGCGGGGCTCATCGGACACGCGCAGGAGGGGCGCTTCCAGGCCTCTGACACTGTCGTGTTTCTCCATACCGGTGGCGCGCCTGCGCTCTTCGCTTATCATCGGGAGATGCTGGAAGCGCTGGGGGCTGCTGCTCGTTGAGCAGGTTCGCTACGGCCCGCCGCCTGATCGTCCATCTCGTGGGTCTGCTGCAATCAGGTCAGCTGCGGTTCAGGCTCGAAACCTACGGCATATACTATCCAGCGATCCCCTATGCGGAGCCCTGGTGGAAGATCCGGCCTCGTTACCTGTGGCTTCTTCTTGTGCACCTGAGGTCGTACGCACGGTGGGTGGACGAGATGGAAGACCTTCGCTCCCAGGGCACACGTGGCTGGTGGTCACGGCACTAGAAAGGCTTGCACCTCCTGGACCACTTGTGTCATGCGCTCATGAAGCGCGTGCAAATCCTGCAAGAGGGGAGTGAGCGCGGGATGAGGGCATTGGCTTCGTCGACTGTGAAGTGCCGCACGTTATCGCCCCGAGCTCAGAAGCAGCAGCTGTCTTTGAAGCCACAATTCGCGCAGACGGCATCCCGGCTGCCGCGAATGGCTATCATCGGAAAGCCGCACACCGGGCACGGGGCGAGAGGCGCCTCGTCCTCCGACTCGTCTGCCTGCGTGCTATCTTCGGTGTCCACCTCGGATAGCATAGTGGCGGTAGACTTCACTGTCAACCCTGGGAGAACCATGCCAACGCTCAATATCGGCGGACATGTATCGCTTCACGGAAAGCCGAGAGCAACCGTGCAGTGGGCTGCTGAGCACGGGTTCGGATGCTTGCAGATCTTCGCGTCGAGCCCGGGCGCGTGGAGGCCGCCAATGACGGACACAGCATGCGTCGAGGATTTTGTCCTCGCGCGTGATGAGTATCACGTCAATCCGCTCTTCATCCATTCGATCTATCTGATTAACCTTGCTTCGGCCGAACAGAGCGCCCGGCCTACGAAGAAATCGGGCTGGGTCTGACTGAAGCCGACGGAGTTTGGAGCACACGATGATCACGGTGGTTGGAAGCGCCAACATGGATCTAATCGCTCGAGTGCCGCTTTTACCGGCGCCCGGAGAAACGGTGCTTGGAACGTCGCTGAGGCGTGCTGCGGGGGGAAAGGGAGCGAATCAGGCGGTGGCTATTGCGCGCGCCGCCGGCCACGTCGTATTGGTCTGTCGTCTAGGGAAAGACGCACCCGGCGCAGAGCTCCGCGAGAGTTTGCAGCGCGCAGGCGTGATTATGGATTACGTAACGGACGATCCGGAAAGCCCCACCGGAACCGCGCTGATCTCGGTTGATGAAAATGGTGAGAACAGCATCGTCGTGATTCCCGGGGCCAACGCGCGAATGTCTCCGGCGGATGTGGATCGGGCAAATGACACCATCCGGCGGAGTACTGTGCTCGTCGCGCAGCTGGAGATCCCGCCGGCAACCGTACAGTACGCCGTGCAGGTGGCTCGAGCTGCCGGGACGCTGACCGTTCTTAATCCTGCTCCGGCTCGCACGCTGGAGCCCACCATGCTCCAGCTCGTCGACGTCCTTGTTGCAAACGAGCACGAGGTCAGCGTCTTGAGTGGAATGGGATCACCGGTCGATCCGGCCTCGGCTGCTCATCTCTTGCTCGACTATGGGATCACATCTGTGGTGGTCACGCTTGGTTCGCGCGGTGCGGTAGTCGTAACGGAGCATGAGGAGACCGACATTCCTGCATTTCCGGTCGAAGCGGTCGATTCAACCGGCGCAGGAGATGCCTTCGTGGGAAACCTGGCTCGCTCGCTGGACGCGAAGCAGAGCGTCGTGCAGGCGGCGCGCTTCGCCGCGGCTGCAGCAGCACTTAGCGTGCAGGAAGAGGGCGCACAGCCCTCAATGCCAACGCTCGAACAAACCGAGAGACTCCTAGCCGGCTGACAGGGGTAGGTATTGGCAGATTCAGGATTGTGCCGGTCAAGATGTTGAGGCCGGGGGGCGGGCACCCACGAGGGGTGCGACTACACTGGTTCGGCGCACCGGATACCTACCCCTGTGAGCTCCTAGCCGGGGAGGTGGCAACGTGATTTTGGCCGCCGTGAAGCAGGGTTCATTCGTGATTACCCTTCATCAAGGCTTTGGCCGCGTTGTGCTGTTCTACAGTGTCCTCGTGGCCATCTGGGGGATCTTTCTCTATTTTCGCGGCAGTAATCCGTCTGGGGGGTACCTCGGCGCGCTCGTCATCAATGAAGGGGTCGTCATTCTGCAAGGCATCCTCGGGGTGGTGCTGCTCCTACTCGGCAATCGGCCCCACGATGGCCTCCATTTTCTCTATGGGGTCGTGGCGGTTGTGACGTTGCCCAGCGCATACCTGTATTCGAGCAGGGGTTCGGAGCGCCGCGATTCTCTTATTTTTGGGCTTGCTGCTCTGTTCCTGTTCGGCATCGGAATCCGGGCGTTCACAACAGGACAGGGGTAGTGGATCCGGCTGCACCCGTAATGCAGGCGAATGAATTGGGTGGCGCCTGCGAAAAGGCCTCGGGGTGCAGGATGGTGGCAAGGATCTCGACGCCATCGACCAATCGGGGGCCGGGTCGATTGAAGTACGACGAGCCGTCGACTGCAAAGATGTGACCCTCTACGACGGCCGGCAGACGCCTCCACTGAGGCGGCAAGGTTGCGTTCAGCAGCTCCTGCGCCGATCTGGCCAGTCCGAAGCCACAGGGCATGACGACGATGATCTGGGGTGCGCTTTTCACTACCTCTTCCCAGGTCACCTCGCGGGACGGTTCGGCCACGCGGCCAAGCGCATCGCAGCCGCCGGCGATCTGGACCATCTCGGGCACCCAGTGACCGCCGACGAACACCGGATCGACCCATTCGAGCGTGAGCACGGAAGGACGAGGACAGTCGGCTACCGCACGGCGCACGCGCTCCAGGCGACCAAGGAGGGTGTCCACCAGTTGGAGCGCTTTTCGCAACGTACCGGTGAGCCGCCCGACCAACATGATTGAGTCAAAGACGTCGCTCAGTGTGCGGGGCTCGATCGACACCAACTTCGGTTGAGCCGCCAAGCCGGAAATAACGCGTCGAACCTCGGCCGTGCCTACCGCGCACACATCGCAGAGTTCTTGAGTCAGGACCAGGTCGGGGCGCAGTGCTTCGAGCAGACCTCGATCGAGATGATAGATGGTCGCTTGCTCCTCAAGGCTGGTTCGCACGGCCTGGTCGATTTCTCGCGAGGAGAGGCCTTCGGAGTCGATGACGCTTGACGTGACCTGAGGCTTGGTCGTTGCCTCGGGAGGGTAGTCACACTCGTGAGTTACACCTATTAGGCGTTCTTCCAGCCCCAGGGCACAAACGATCTCGGTTGCACTGGGTAAGAGTGAGCAGATGCGCTGTGCGTCATTTGTCATGAGACAGCCTCCGGTGGACGGGGCTTCTTCAGCTCGCGAACGTACGGCCGCTGTTCCGAGAAGTGCTGCAACGACTCGAAGAAAGGAAGCGAGTCGTCGGCAGGCGGGATGGACGTTTTGACGAAGACCGCGTCTCCTCCGTCGAAGAGAAAAGTTGGAGTGCCGAACGCGCCATACTCGTCGACCCCGCGTCGATAGTCCTGGGCGATGCGCTCCCGCAGTTCCGGGCGATCCATCGCCTGTAGCATGCGCTGCACGTCGACGCCTGGGGTTTGCTTAGCAGTCTGCTCGATCGTCTCCCCGTCGTGCGCCGGCATTTTGCGCTCGTGAATGGCGCGCAAGAGACCGAGGTGAAACGCCCGGAAGGCTGCATCACCCTGTTCTCGGACAGCTTCTGCCGCAAGGAACGCACGCAAGCTTCGTGTGTCGTCAACAGACTGCTCCCACACGAGCCAGCCCTCGTCCTCGCTGTTGACCTGTTCCAGGGGGAAGCTACGCCAGCTAACGTCAAGCTGCCGGCCAAGCGTCTCCTCTACCGCACGCAGCCAGACCGCCGCGTTGTAAACGAACGGTCAGCGGAAATCGTACCACACGTCGATTGAAGCGACCATCGCGAGCTGCGACACCTCCTGAACATTGTTGCAAACCGGTCGTCCGACGGCCGGCCTGTGCACTCCATGTTAGCAAGGGCAATAAGACCAGCCTCCGATGGGGCTGGAACGGCTATGGTACTATGCGGAGTATGAGTAGATCGCTCAATTTGTGTTGACTTTTCCCGCGGGCGTTACGTTTCGACGTTGGCGGGGCCGGCTTCTGGCAGTGCGCGTGATCACGCTGACTTGGAATTGCGCCTGAGGCGAGAAGCGGCGGGTAGGTAGAAAGGGCCACCACGTGAAAACCCTCGCACTGCTGATTGTCTCCATCGTTCTGCTGGCGAGTAGCACGCTTGGCTCAGCGGCCACCTTGCGCCAGCAACATTCCACGTCGGGCAGGGCTCACCCCGTTGGAGCGCTGCTCCATCAACTGAGCGGCATTCGGTTCGTGGGAATCCGAGGCCTTGCCTCCCGGCCACGTGTGGCTCCTGCCCAGGCCACAACCACGCCGACTGTTACTGCGACACCTAACGCGACGCCCACCACGACTGCCACGAGCACGTATCCCGATCCACAGGTGATCCTACAGAACATGATAACCGTCCTGGAGCAGGTAGTTAGCGTCCACTTCGACAACACCATAGATGGCAACCAAGTCAATACAGAAATGCTCCATATCGGCATTCCAGGCGATGCGACGTGCACCGGCCCCGCGATGAAGGGCCAAGTTGCGGCCACGGACACGCTTGAGGGCACGAGCCAGAAGACCAGCTACAAGGCGAGCTTTATCTGGATCAACAAGAAAGCGTGGGTCAAGTCGAAAGCGACACACCAGCGGTGGGCAAAATCGAAAGCCACCATCACGCCTCTTCAGGGTTTCACACTGAACTTCCAGACCGACATATTTCCACTGCCGTGCGGCGGTACGCAGGCTGCACGTCTTTCGCAACCCCAACAGACCTCGCCGCAGATCAAGGATCTGGTGAATCTGGGGCCTGACACCTTCCAAGGGGTTGCCGTTTGGCACATCCGCTTCGTTATTCCGCAGACGGATACCCAGGGTCAGACATATGACGTTCAGTATGACCTTCTTATCTCGCAAGATCACTATCTGCCATATGTGCAGACAGTGACCATCGCACTTGATCCACAGACCACCGTTACCAACAAATCGGTGCTGACGAAATTTGGGGCCAAGGTAGCCGTCAAGAAGCCGAAAATCGGCAGCACCAAGCCCTAGGTGGCGCATTGGCGGCGGGGAAGATGGAAGCATACGATCTCTCCCTGAAGCTGGCCTACGCCGGCGCGCGTTCTCCAATCCCGTTTACGACGGGTCCTGAATACACCAACTCGGTGCCCGGCGTGCCGGTACTAGCTATGCTGCGTATCTTCCTCACGCCTGACATGTGGTCTGAGGAGAACATACTGACCGTGGCGCGCGAGGTGGCCCGAATCTTGGGATCAACCGAGCAGTTTGATATCGGGATTACCGTGACAC